>MDSV01207678.1_pt1 | contig 34018 bp, 34 predicted proteins | sample 810851 | NCBI WGS metagenome assembly MDSV01 (sample SAMN05326640, study PRJNA326480) | marine metagenome | isolation source: seawater | place: Atlantic Ocean: North East | collected 2012 | reverse complement strand
GACCCTCAACAAGCTCCCTCAAGTTTTGCTCAATTGAGAGAACCTAAATATGGAGTTACATGGAAAGCTGCAAAACCTTGGAGACTAGATCCAGGCTATGAGAGAGTTCAAAGAGTCAACGTACCCACGGATAAGCTTCAAGACTTTGTGGATGCTATGACTGCTCTAGAAAAGGCAATCATTGAGGCAGGTCATTCAGATTTCTTTAATGGAGTCTTTATTCCAATCGGTGGAGGAACACATGAAGCTCAAACCCTGATGGTAAGAAGTGCTACGCCGGATGCTTCATCTTTTGGTAAGCTCTTTGATGAGTATTTTGATGGAGAAGCCTCGTGGGCAGATGAGTGGTTAGCTCTTCAAGCCGTAGGAGGAACAATTCTCTCTGATAACTTTGAAGAATGTGAACAAACATTTTCTGCAAATTAATCTCTAGTAAATTAAAAAAAGGGGCTTAAGCCCCTTTTTCTTTTTATTAAAATAAACCTCTCTTTCGTAGATTTAGTTATTTAAGAATTCTAATGGCTAAATAAAGGATTAATTTTTTACTTTAGTACTATACAAAATATTTATAGTTGTATATGATTGTAATCAATATTAAGGGATTTACAGATTCTCCCCAGAATAAGACCCCTAAAAGGCTACTTCTCTTAATATTGATTTAGACTGAGAGACGTATATTTCTCCCCAGAAAACCTCTCCAAGGTAAACTTTCTCAGTTTAATTGCAGGATGCGGCTAACACCCATTTATAGGCTGCAAAAGCTAGATTTAAGCTGTATCCTGCACCTCCATGGAAGATGGAGTTTAAAATAATTTGGTTGGGCGCAGCTAAAACTCCATTTTCCACCATAAATACTTATTCAATTTAGAATTTAAAAAAATTGATTAAAAGGTGTTAAAGCTTTTAGAATGATAATATAAAGCCTTTAACCAATAAAAATTAACTATGAATAACCGATTGAATCCTGACAGCATGAGAGATGAAGTGGAGTTATCGCTATCTGATATTCTTTCAATGTTAAAAAAATATACAGTTTTATTGATACTTATAACCTCTTTTTTTTCAATATCTTCAGTACTTTATTCATTATCTTTAGATAAATTCTACAAATCTTCAGTTCTTATGACTCCAGCACAGGGAGTTTCAGATTCATCTCAAGGTTTAACTAGCCTATTAACTGGTCTTAGTTCAAGTAATTCTTTTGGTAATCAATTAAGTGAAACAGAAGCCCTTGCGGTTCTTAGATCTAGATCATTTTTAGAGACTTTTATTTCTTCGAAAGGGCTAATGAAAGAACTTTTTTATAAAGGTTTTGATACAGAATCTGGAAGTTGGATTTCAAAGGAGATACCTACTCTAAAGGATGGTTATGAGGTTCTTGAAAGCTCAATGGAGATTGATCTTGATCGTGGCCTAATTAATCTAACTATCCAATCTCATGATCCTCAATTTGCTGCATTTCTTGCCAACTCCGTTATACAAGAGATAAATGACCATCTAAGAGAAGAATCAATTCAAGACTCAAAGAAGAGCATTTCTTATTTAGAACAAGAAATAAAGAAAACTTCGCTCTCTAGTTCTAAAGAAATGCTTTATGGCTTGATTGAGAGACAGATTCAATCTTCAATGATAGCTAATACTAGAGAAGACTATGTTTTTAGAGTTTTAGATCCTGCGGTAGCACCTATTAATCCTTCAGGACCAAATAGAAGGTTCATTGTTATTATTTCAACAATTTTTGGTTTTATATTAAGCGTTTTCATAGCATTATTTTTAAATTTCTTAAACAATTATAGGTCTGAATAATTGAGAGTTTTAGTAACAGGGGGAGCTGGATTTATAGGCTCAGCTCTTATTAGGTATTTAGTAAATGATCTTAAATATGAAGTTTTGTGCTTAGATAAGATTAGTTATGCCTCTGATTTGAATTCATTAGAAGGAGTAAAAGGTAGCAAATTATTTACTTTAAAAGTACAAGATATATGTATTGAAAGTGATGTTTTAGATATTTTGGATGACTTCAACCCTCAAATAATTGTAAATTTAGCTGCCGAAACACATGTTGACAGGTCAATTGATGATCCGAAGCTTTTCGTCATGTCAAATATAATTGGTACTTTCTCCATGTTGCAGGCTTCTTTAAAATTTTGGCAATCATTAAAAAATAATGATAAGAAGAAATTTAGATTTCATCATGTATCGACAGATGAAGTTTTTGGAGATCTTGAAAGAAATGAATCTCCATTTAGTGAATTAACTCCTTACGATCCTAGCTCGCCCTACTCAGCATCTAAAGCTAGTTCCGATCACCTTGTTAGATCTTGGCATAGAACTTATGGCTTGCCCGTCTTAATTAGTAATTGTTCAAATAATTATGGTCCTTTCCAGTTTACGGAAAAGTTAATACCGTTAGTTATAACAAAAGCTCTAAAAGGTGAACCTTTACCTATTTATGGGAAGGGAGACCAAATAAGAGACTGGCTATTTGTTGAAGATCACGTTAAGGCGTTGGTTAATATATTTCTAAATGGTGAAATTGGAGAAAGTTATAATGTAGGAGGTAATTGTGAAAAAACTAATCTAGAAGTTGTCAAAGAGATATGTAAAGTTCTAGATGATCTTGTCAAAAATCAATCCTCCAGCTTCTTAAACCATGAAGAGCTGATAAAATTTGTTGAAGATAGACCTGGACATGATCAGAGGTATGCTATTGATTCTTCTAAGATACAAAGGGAATTAAATTGGAGTCCTGAAGAGAGTTTCAAGACTGGCATTAAGAAAACTGTAAAATGGTACTTTGAAAATAGAGAAAATCTCAATTACTCGTCTGACAGATTAGGTTTAGGAGTTAAAGAATGAAAGGAATAATTTTAGCCGGAGGAAAGGCCACTAGACTTTATCCTGCAACAAAGGTTATTTCTAAGCACTTGTTACCAATATTCAATAAACCGATGATCTTTTACCCCTTAACTACATTAATGCAAGCTGGTATTAGAGAAATTCTTGTTATAACTACGCCTCACGATTTACCTCTCTATAAGGAACTTTTAGGAGATGGAAGCACGTTGGGAATAAAAATCAATTACAAAGAACAGCAAGAGCCTAATGGCTTGGCAGAAGCGTTTATTATTGGTGAAGATTTTATAGGATCGGACAGTTGTTCGTTAGTTCTGGGAGATAATCTTTTTTTTGGCAGTAGTTTTCAGGAAAAAATTAAGACTGCATGCGAAAATAATAAAGGAGCTTCAATTTTTGCTTATAGGGTTGATAGGCCTCAATCATATGGTGTTATAGAATTTGATGAGGACATGAACGCTCTCTCAATTGAAGAAAAACCCAAACACCCTAAGAGTAATTACGCTGTAACAGGTTTATATTTTTATGATAATGACGTCATTGAAATATCTAAATCAATTAAACCCTCTAAAAGAGGTGAGTTAGAAATTACAGATTTAAACTTGGTGTATTTGAAGGAAACTAAATTAAAGGTTTCAGCTTTAGGTACCGGTACCGCGTGGCTGGATACAGGAACCCATGATTCTCTAATAGAAGCATCTTCTTTTGTGAGAACAATAGAAAACAGACAAGGAACCCCAATAGGCTCTCCAGAGGCTGCTGCTTATACTAATAAATGGATTAGTGAGCATGATATAGTCAAAATGATAGAGAACTATCCCGATGGTCACAGTTACAAGAGTTTACTCTTAAAATTTTTAGAAGGTTAGTGTTTTGGAAGTAGAATTAACCGCCCTTGAAGGCGTCATAATTGTTAAACCTGAAATTTATAAAGATGATAGAGGTTTCTTTATGGAGACATACTCTAAACAAAAATACCATTCTGTGGGTATTCAAGAAGAGTTTGTGCAGGACAATTACTCTCGATCAAAGAAAAATACTTTAAGAGGTCTTCATTATCAGTTAAAGAGACCTCAAGGAAAATTAGTAAGAGTGATAAAAGGGAAAGTCTTGGACGTTGCGCTCGACGTCCGTCAAGATTCTAAAACTTTTGGTCATTATTTTTCTATTTTTCTAGATGATATAAATTTTTATCAACTATATATGCCCCCGGGTATAGCTCATGGGTTCTATGTTATGTCTGAATTTGCTGATTTTGAATATAAATGCACTGATTTCTACAGTCCAGAAAATGAAAAAGGGATTTTGTGGAACGATTCTGATTTAAACATTAAATGGCCAACAGAAAATCCTTTAGTTTCTGCAAAAGATTTAGCTTTTAATAAGTTAATAGATATCCCAAAAGAAGACTTGCTCTAATAATAAAGGGCCAAGAAAAATTTTTAGAATGAGAGTCTTAGTAACCGGAGCAAATGGCCAATTAGGATGGGAGATGAAGAAGCAATCATCTAACCAGAGCCTTGAAGTTATTGCTCTTGAGAAAAAAAAATTAGATATCACAAATGTTAAGCAATTAAGAAGGGTAATCAAGAAATATAATCCTGAGATACTAGTTAACACTGCTGCTTATACATCTGTTGATTTAGCTGAAGAAAATAAAAATGAAGCTTTTGAAGTAAATCAACATGCAGTAAAGTATTTAGCAGAGATATGTAAAGAAAAATCTATTTTCCTTATTCATGTATCCACAGATTATGTTTTCGATGGTTGTAAGGTTGAACCTTACTTAGAAACTGATGCAGCAAGTCCAATAAACACTTATGGTCTCTCAAAGAAGAGAGGAGAAGAAGAAATACAAAGGATACTGTCAAAGTATATCATTCTCAGGACTAGTTGGGTCTTTGGCGCTCATGGGCATAATTTTATTAAAACTATTTTAAACTTAATAAAAAGAAAAGAAGAGATAAGTATTGTAGATGACCAATTTGGCTGTCCAACTTCTGCAAGATCTATAGCTGAGTGTATTTATTCCATTTGCAACAAATATTCAAAATCAAAAGAAGTTGAATATGGTACTTTTCATTTTACAAATTCCCCATCAATATCTTGGTATTTATTTGCAAAAGATATAGTTGCTTTGGCATATAAGTATCAATTAATAAATGGATTAATAGATATCAAAGCTATCTCATGTAAAGACTATAAATCTAAGGCAGAAAGACCTATAAATTCTAGTATGTCTTCAGAAAAAATAATAAATTCATACAAAATTACCAACTCTAACTGGACTAGAGAGCTAGAATATATAATAAGCAAATTACCTAAGTAAATGAAAGAAGACAATACAATTTCAAATTTTCTACAAATTTCTAAGATATTATCCAAAAAGAATAAATTCAGAGTCTGTTTATTAATAGTTTTGATGTTTGTATCTGGAATAGCAGAAATTCTTACTTTAAGCTCAGTTTACCCTTTTCTTGCTGCTATTATTAATCCTAATATCTTATTAGACGACCCTATTTTCGGAAGTGTATTAGATTATTTCAACTTGACTAAAGTTAGTAATTTTTTATTAATTATGTCTCTAGTATTTTGTTCTGCTGTAGTGTTTTCATCTTCTATAAGAGTTTTTATTACTTGGTTAAATTATAGGTGGAGCTATGAGCTAGCAGCAGATTTAGTAATTGATAATTACAAGTCATCCTTGTATGACGACTACTTAACTCATACTTCAAGGAATAGTAGTGAGATGATAAGTGCCATATCTCATAAGACATCTAATTTGGTGGGGTCGCTTATACTGCCTTCACTAAGCCTTATTCAGCTATCAATTTTGTCAATTTCAATCTTATCAGGACTTATCTTTCTACTCCCAACATACTACCTTCTGGTAATACTTATGCTTGGAATCTTCTATCTGGCAATAGCTCTTATTGTAAGAAGAAAATTAGTTAAAACTTCTGAAGTGATCTCTTCAAATCAAATAAAGACCATCAAAATTCTTCAGGAATCACTTGATGGAATAAAGGAAATAATACTTGGAGATTACTATAATAAATTTATAGACGAATTTTCTAAAGCTGAAAGACCTTACAGGAGAGGATATGGTACAAATGCTTTTTTAGTTATCTTTCCCAGGTTCTTAATTGAGGCTCTTGGTATTTTAGTAATAGTCTCTTTAGCATATTTGTCTTTTTCTTCAGCTGAAAACCCTTCATCTACATTGCCTACCATTGGAGTTCTAGTTTTGGCTATTCAGAGACTGCTACCCTATCTTCAGCAGGTTTATCAAGCTTATGGAAGTATTAAAGGAAATACTCAGCTAAATATAGAAGCCATAGATATGCTAGTTAAGGGCCATTTAGATAATCAGGCATTAATAAAGGAAGTTACAAAGATTGTATTTCAAGAATCCATTGAATTAAGACAAGTTAATTTTAAGTACAGTTCTGAGGAGAATAAGGCTCTAGAAAATATTAGTATAAAGATTAAGAAAGGAGAAAGAATAGGGATAATTGGCTCAACTGGAAGTGGGAAGAGCACTTTGGTAGATTTTCTTATGGGTTTATTACCTTTCAAAGAAGGTGAAATCTTAATAGATGGAATCCCGCTAGGTAAGAGTTCAGTTTTATCTTGGTACAGTAAAATACTGCATGTTCCTCAAACGATTTTCCTTGCAGATACATCTATAAAAAATAATATAGCTTTTGGAGAAAAAGAAGAAAAGATTTCAGAAGATAGAGTTAAGGATTCAATAAAATCAGCTTATTTAGAGGATTATATAAATACTCTTTCCAAAGGAATAGAAACCGAAGTAGGTGAGAGGGGTCTTCAATTATCGGGCGGTCAAAGGCAAAGAATAGGGATAGCAAGATCTCTGTACAAGGGTGGAGAAGTTCTTATTTTAGATGAAGCTACAAATTCTTTAGATATGGAGACAGAAAAGAACATAGTAAAAACAATAAATAACCTTGATAGGCAAATTACCTTAATAATAATCGCCCATAATCTAAACACAATAGAAGGATGTGATAGGTTGATTATCATGGGAGACGGAAAGATTCTTGAAGAAGGACACTACCATGAAGTTATCGAAACTGATGAATATAGAAAAATATCAGGAGAATTTTCTTAAAAAATTAGAAAATTTAGTGATGAAAAAACAGTTATTATATTTGTTCATAACCTTGATACAATTAACAGATGCTATCAGGTAGTTGCAGTCTCTGGGGGAACAGTTGTTGCAATAGGCCCCTATGATAAAATATCGGAACTTTATAACTTCAAATTAACTACCGAATAAAATAGGCAAATATAAATAAATGGATAATTTCTTCCCTTTTGAAAAAAAAGTGGATCTTAAAGAGTTTCTTGAGGATTATACGCAAAGACTGCATCAATCTTTAGTTGATATTGATAAATCTAGCCTTGATAGAACCTTTTCTGCTTTGAAAGAGGCTATTCTAAATAAAGCAACCATTTACACATGCGGGAATGGTGGCTCTGCCGCTATTGCGGAGCACTTAGTCTGCGATTTCCTTAAAGGAGCCTCTACCGATTCTACTGTTGACCCTAAAGTGGTACCCCTTTTAAATACCCCAACAATAACTGCATTAGCAAATGACTTATCTTATGATAAAGTTTTCTCTTACCAGCTCCAGAAATATGCAAACAAAGGAGACGTCTTGCTAAGTGTGTCTAGTTCGGGAGATTCAGAAAATATTGTTGATGCAATCAGGGTAGCAAAGTCATTGGGCGTTACTTCTATAAGCTTTATTGGTTTTGATGGAGGAAGATCTCTCAAAGAATCTGATATATACCTACATGTCAATTCTATGAATTATGGTGTTGTTGAAGATGCACATCACTCATTAATGCATATTCTTGCTCAATACCTCAGACTTCAAATGATTGATGACGAGGATAAATTAGGAAAAATAAAATTTTAGAATTATGCAAATTCTTTTAACTGGAGATCGTGGTTACGTAGGAACGGTGCTTTCCAAAGAATTACTAGATAGGGGTTATGATCTAGTTGGATTGGATTGCGGTTTTTTTGAAGAAAATCTTTTACTTCCACTTCAACATGACTATCGAAAAATCACAAAAGATATAAGGGATATTACTAGAGAAGACCTTGAAGGAGTAGATGTCATTATTCATCTAGCAGGTCTTTCTAATGATCCACTAGGAGAATTTTCTCCTACCCTTACCGAAAATATTAATTATCAAGCTACTGTGAATTTAGTTGAGATAGCTAAAGAGTCAAATGTTCAGAGATTTATTTATGCATCATCACAAAGTATGTATGGCGTATCTGAATTTGAAGGAGAATTGGAAGAAGATAATAGCTTAAAAAACCCCGTAACAACCTACGCAAAGGCTAAGTGGAAGGCCGAACAACTAATCAATAATTTTGCTTCTGATGATTTTTTAGTTACCTCTTTTAGGCCCTCTACGGTATTTGGGGCCAGCCCTAGGCTAAGATGTGATATTGTCTTTAACAATCTAGTTGCTTGTGCATATACTACTGGCAAGATTGAAATATTAAGTGACGGTACGCCCTGGAGACCAGTTGTTCATGTTAAAGATGTCTGTTCAGCATTTATATCTGGAATAGAGGCTCCTAGAGAAATTTTAAATGGCAGAGCTTTTAATGTAGGCATTGAGAATGGAAACTTTACTGTTAGAGATTTAGCAGAAGCGGCACAAAGAACTGTTCCAGGTAGTGAATTAACTTTTACAGGAGAGCACGGCTCTGATGCAAGAACTTATAGGGTTTCTTTCGATCGTATTTTGACTGAATTAGCAGATTTTTACTCCCCTCAATGGGACCTCGATAAAGGCGGAATTGAATTAGTTAAGTTTTTTGATGAAGTGGGTTTTACTGAAAAGGATTTTAGAGGAAGAAATTGTGTAAGACTACAACAATTAAATCACTTACAGGATTCTAATCAGATTGATGATCAATTAAGGGTGAAGTAAATGAAATTTAAAGAGTTAGGTATAGCTGGTGTTTATTCTATTGAACCTGAACCTTTTATAGATGATCGCGGTGCTTTTAGAAGGCATTTTTGTCAAAGGGAATTTCTGGAGCATGGGATTGTAAATACTATGGAGCAGTCTAATGTTTCGGAAAACAATTTTTCTAAAACTCTTCGTGGTTTTCACTATCAACTTGATCCTCATGCAGAAGGAAAAACTTTATCTTGTCTTAAAGGAAAGATTTATGACGTGGTTGTAGATTTAAGACCTGAATCTTCTACTTATATGAAATGGATATCAATAGAGTTAGACGAAGAAAATAGAAAAAGTATCCATATAGCCCCAGGCTGCGCAAATGCTTTCCTAACTCTTAAAGATAATTGCTTAATTCATTATTATTGTTCTAAATCTTATAATCCTGATTCTGAAAGAGGTATAAGATTTAACGATCCAGCTTTTAATTTTGAATGGCCTTGTGAGCCTGAAATTGTATCTGATAAAGATCTCAATCATCCTGACTACGATTAATGAACATATTGATAACTGGCGCAAGCGGTTTCATTGGTTCCTCCTTTCTTAAAAAGCTCGCTACAACGGATAACAAGGTTCTTTGTATCTCTAGGACTAAGCCATTATTGAATCATAAGAATAGAAAAATTGAATGGTTCAAAGGAGATTTAAATAATCCTAATGAAATCAAAGATAAAATAATAGAGTTTAAGCCAATTGCAGTATTTCACTTATCATGGGAAGGTATCCCAGAATTAGATTCAATTAACTCGATAAAGAATTTATTCAATTCCATTAAGTTGTTTGAAATAATTTTTGAATGTAATTCTTGCAAAAAAATAATAATACCAGGTAGCTGCTTCGAATACTCAAAGAAAACTGGGTTATGCAAGGAGTCAGAGAGCTTAGCACCTTCAGACTACTTTACATGGGCCAAGTTAAGCTTGTACGAATATTTAAAAATGGAGTCAATTGATAGAAATATAAGTCTTGCTTGGTTTAGATTATTTTATGTATATGGTCCTTTACAAAGAAAAGGTTCTTTAATTCCAACCCTTATAGAGTCTATCAAAAAAAATAAATGTCCTGACCTTAGAACACCAAAAAATAGAAATGATTTTATTTATGTTGATGAAGTGTCAGAATTATTCTTTCTAGCGTTAAGTTCAAACTTTTCTACAGGAATATATAATGCAGGTTCAGGTCAGTCTACATCTGTAACAGATATATGCTCCATAATTGAAAACTCTATTAGTTCTAATAACCTATTAACAGATGAGTTAAAATTAAAGAGTAAAAACTCTTCCGTGGAGGTTGACTTCTATGCTTCTAATAGAAAAGTTCAGAATAATTTTGGATGGCGTAATGCTACTTCCATTGAAGATGGTATTAAGAAAGTTATTGACTCATCAAACTAAATTGTTCTTTGGATAAAAGTAATATCAAGCAAGCAGCTGTTTTATGTGGAGGTCTAGGCTCTCGACTGGGCGATCTTACTCTTCTTTCTCCCAAACCATTGATGGAAGTTGATGGATTTCCCTTTTTATATCATCTACTCGATCAGCTTTCTGATCAAGGTATTAATAAATTTCTATTAATGACTGGATATTTAGGGGAGAAAATTCAAGAATTCTTTGGTGATGGCTCTAAATGGGGTTGGGAGATAGAATATTCATTCGGACCTAAAGAGTGGGATACATGTAGAAGAATTTTTGAGGCTAAGGAACTTATTGAAGATAGATTTATACTTCTATATTCTGATAATTTTATTAATCTTAACCTCTTTAAGCTTAACCAAGTAAGCATAAATAGTAACGCACCTTTAACTCTTAGTTTAGTTAAAAAAGAATATGGCAATATTAGCTTTAAAGATGGTCAGGTTTTGAACTATGACAGTAGCAGAAGTTCTGAGAATCTAGATTTTGTAGAGGTTGGCTATATGATACTAGATAAAACTCTAATGCTTGATAATTTAGAGACTCTTAATTCAATAGATACTAGCTTTTCAGAAGTTATCAAAAGATTTGTAGATCAAGGTCAAGCCGCTGGTCACATTTTAACAAGTAAATATCATTCTATTTCAGATCAAAATAGGTTGGAACTCACAAGAAGTTTCTTTGCTAAAAAGAACATTATTCTTTTAGATAGAGATGGAGTGATTAACCAAAAGGTTGGTAAAGGTGAATACGTTTCTGAGTGGAGCAAATTTGAATTTATTGAGACCACTCTAATAGCATTGAAAAAGCTTTCTGATCTAGGATTTGATTTTATTATTATTAGCAATCAAGCTGGCGTTGCTAGAAATATTATAAAGGAAGAAGATTTAAAGGAAATAACTCTAAATATGACTGAAGAGTTGAAACATCAGGAAATAAACATACTAGAGACTTTTATTTGTAAACACCATTGGGATGAAGATTGCTTTTGTCGAAAACCTTCTCCAGGAAACTTTATTACGGCCTCAGAAAAATATCAATTTAGGTTAGATAAATGTATTTATGTAGGAGATGATCCGAGAGATTGTCAGGCAGCTTTCAATGCGGGCTGCAAAAGTGCTTTCATAGGTGCAATTTCAGAACTATCTCTTATTAACAAGCATGAGATGCCTTTGTTAATAGGAGAAGATTTTTTAAAAATACTGCCTGCTATAATGAAATTTTATAATAGAGCTTAAAACATTGATTATTTCTAAAACACCATTTCGAATTAGTTTTGTAGGCGGAGGTACAGACCTAAGAAAATTTTATAAGAATGATTTTGGCCAAGTCTTAAGTGCAGCTATAGATAAATATGTTTATGTAGTTGTGAAGAGGCAGATAGGTATAGTCGAATATAAATATAGGGTAAATTGGTCTCAAGTGGAATTTAAGAACAAAATTGACGATATAGAGCACCCTATTGTGAAAGAAGTTTTAAAGGAATTTAAAGTTGATTTCCCTATTGAAATAACTACTTTTGCAGACATCCCCGCAGGAACAGGCTTAGGATCTTCAAGTTCTTTTGCCGTAGGCTTAATTAATGCAGTTTCTGCATTAAAAGGGGAGAGGATGACAAAATATGAATTGGCTGAGATGGGTGCAAGAATCGAAGTTGATATTTTAAAAAGAAACATGGGAAAACAAGATCATTATCCAGCAGCCTTTGGAGGAATGAATAAAATATCTTTCTTCAAAGATGAATCAGTAAGAATCGAACCAATCTTGTTGAACAAGGCAATATATGAAAAGTTATTTGACAATTTGATAATGCTTTATACCGATCAAAAAAGAGACGCAAGTTCAATTTTAAAGTTTCAGAATCAAAGGACTAAAGACAACATAGAGATATTAACTGAGATGAGAGACTTAGTTCTGAACCTTGAGACTTCTTTAAGTAAGAAGAAATCTTTAGAGGATTTTGGAAAGATTTTAGATAAGAATTGGGAATTGAAAAAGCTTTTGACAGGCTCTATTTCAAATAAAGCAATTGACAAATATTATGATATAGGAAAAAAGAATGGAGCCCTGGGTGGAAAATTACTTGGTGCAGGAGGTGGAGGATTTTTGTTATTCTATGTTCCTAAGAAAAAAAGAAGTCAGGTAATCAATTCACTGAATGATTTATATCATTTGCCAATAAAAATCGACAATGAAGGCTCTCGCATTTCTTATTATGACAATTCTTTAAACAAATAGAGGTTGATTATCAAAAAAGTACTTATTATTGGGTCTCAGGGTTATTTAGGGTCTTTTCTTATTAAATTTCTTAATGAAAAAGGCTTTGATTGTTTAGGAATAGATACTGGATTCTTTGCTGATAGTCTTATTGCTCCAGTAAAAGAAAATACAATCAAGAAAGATGCTAGAAATATCGAGGCAGCTGACCTAAGAGGCTTTGATGTTTGTATACAATTAGCAGCAATTTCAAATGATCCAGTTGGAAATATCGATGAAGAATCCATGTACGCACCTACACGAGAGTACGCCATAAAAATAGCTAGATTGTGTAAAGATATGGATATTCAATTTATTTTCCCTTCTAGTTGTTCAGTCTATGGTGCCGCCCATGGACAAGGCCCACTCACAGAAGAAGGCCCAACAAACCCACAAACAGGATACTCTTTGAATAAATTAGAAATTGAGCAAGAACTTTCCAAACTATCAGATTCAAGCTTCTCTCCCGTTGCTTTGCGTTTCGGAACAGTCTTCGGTATGTCACCAAGAATAAGGTTTGATTTAGTTATTAATATGCTTTGCGGAATGTCCGTTGCTTCTAGTAAGATTATTTTGAACTCTGACGGAGAGGCTTGGAGGCCTCATCTGTATATTGAAGATGCATGTGAGGCAATAAGATGTAGCATAGAAAATGCATCTAATTTTCAAGGTTTGGAGATTTTTAATATTGGACGAGACGACAATAATCTTAAAATAATTGATGTGGCTAAATTGATAAAAACACTTACACCTGAATCAGAATTAACCTTTATTGGTTCTGAAGAGGAGCAAAAAGAAAGTTCTCTAATTTCGGACAGAAAGATTTTAGATGGGAACGATACTAGGACTTATAAAGTTTCATTTGAAAAGGCTCAGAAAGAGTTAAAAGGATATCACTGCAAATGGACTGCAGAAGAGGGAGTAAAAAAACTTTTAAGTGATCTCATGAATCTTGAACTAGACGAAAAGGTCTTTTACAGCAAAGAATTTTATAGATTGCAACAAATAGAGCATCTATACGAACAAGGAAAAGTAGATAAAGACCTAAATTGGATTTAGAGTCGCTCTTATTAAATGATTGATATAAATTCCCAAAATATAACTATAACACCCCTCCAAAAGAAGTTTGTTGGTATTGACCTTTTTAAGTTGATGAATCAATTATCTTCAGTTCCTTTTGCAGAAGAATTTATCGATGTAAATAAAAATTGGGATATTTATGATTCTAAAGAAGATATAAATTCTTTAGTCGTTTTATTTGAACAGAGAGTCATTGGGTTTGGAACTATTTTTATTGAACATAAATTACGAGATAGCAGAGTAGGGCACATAGAAGACATTGTGATTGATGAAGAATTCAGAGGTAAGAATTTGGGAAACAAATTAATAAAAGAACTGTTAGTTATTGGAAAAACAAAAGATTGCTATAAAACTACATTAAATTCTTTTCAGAATAATTTAATTTTTTATCAAAAGCTTGGATTTGAAAAAAGAGGAAACCAAATGGATTTTTTTTATGAGAAGTAATAACTTTATTATAGGGAAGCTTCCAATCTAGTTTTCTTATTTCTGAAACAAAAAGAATAGGAGAAAAAATATATAGGATGAAAATAAGAGAAGAAAGAATTCCTTCAGCAGGACCTTCTATCACAAAAAAAGAGATTCAAAAGGTCTCTGAAGCAATAGAGCTTGGATGGGGTAGCAAAATGAATTTTTATATCGATTCGTTCGTTAATAAATTCTCAGAATATACTGGAATGAAGTATTGCTTGCCCACAGCTCACTGTACAGATGCAATTCATTTATCTCTTTTAGCTTCAGGAATTGAGAGTGGAGATGAGGTTATAGTTCCTGACCTTTCATGGGTTGCATCAGCCTCTCCAATAACATATGTACAAGCAACTCCCGTTTTTGTAGACATTGACCCTATTAGTTTGTGTATAGATACAAAATCTATTGAAGACGCAATAACCAAAAAAACTAAGGCTATCATGGCTGTAGATCTTATCGGTAATATGCCTGATTGGGATGGATTAAAAAAGATAGCGCATACCAATAATCTTATTCTCATAGAAGATGCAGCTGAAGGAATAGGTGCAACTTATAAAAATAAGAAGGCAGGAACTTTCGGAGACGTAAGCTTATTCAGTTTTAATGCAACAAAGCTAATTATGTCAGGTCAAGGTGGCATGCTTTGCACGAATGATGAAGAAATATATAGTCAGGCTAAATTATTTTCTCACCAAGGAATAAAGAAAGAACCTGGTCATGAATATTTTTGGTCAACAGAGATAGGCTATAACTATAACTGGACAAATATCCAAGCCGCCTTGGCACTAGCTCAATTAGATAGAATTGAAGAGCTTATTCAATATAAAGAGTGGCTCTTCAGAAAGTATCAAGAGCATTTATCAGAATTAGAAGGTATAAGGCTCAATAAGAACCATCCCAATGTCGATCCATGTTATTGGATGACCATTGCAATTGTTGATAAGAAATTAGGGTTTTCTAAGCAAGAGCTTGTACAAGAATTCGATAAATATAATATAGATATAAGACCTATGTTTTATCCTATAAGCTCAATGCCGCCTTATCAAAAATATACCAAAAATTCCTCAGAAAATTATAACTCTAATGCCGCATCTATTTCTGCGAGTGGGATCTGTTTGCCGAGTGGAAATAATCTGACAGATGAAGAAGTTGATTACATTTGTGAAGTTTTTAAATTGATACTCAAGAAAGGTGAATGAATAATTCTTCTTTAACAATTTGTATATTAACTTATAACAGATACGATCATTTAAAACGCCTTTTAAGATATTATCTGGAGTCAGAACGTAGCTTTAATTTAATCATCTTAGATTCTAGTAAGTATAAAAATAAAGATCGAGAGCTTTCAGTATTACTCAATAAAACTGGTGCATCTTGGAAACATTTTCCTGAGGACATATTTTTTGCAAAGAAATTGTCTTTAGGTTTAAGTTATGTAAAAACAGAATATGCAGTCATTTGCGCAGATGACGACTTCTTGGTACCTCAAGGGTTACTGAAGTCTGTAAATTTTTTAGAGTCTAATAAAGACTTCATTTCTGCACATGGAATATATTGTAGCCATTCTTCCGATACTTCTGATGGGGTTAAATGGGGGGTTCATTACCCTCTTTCGAGAAGCAATATATCTGATGATTCTTTGAAAAGATTTTTAAAATTTTTTCCTAATAATTATAGTTCCTATCCTTTTTATGCTGTTCACAGAACATCCTATTTACAAGCCATTTGGGAGAAAACTAATAATTGTGTTTCCGATTGGGGGTGGAGTGAAATATTTCCTTCTTCTATAAGCGTTATTTTAGGCAAGTCTAAGAAATTAATGATTCTTTATTCTTCGAGAGAAATAAATCCTTCTTCTCCTTTCGATCAGGAAAGAACTGAAAAAATGTTCAGTGATAAGAAGAATAATAAAGCAATCCTAGGTTTAATTGACATCTTTAAAGAGGTGGGATTTAAGAAATATGGGTTGAGAGAAATAATATCAAGTCAGATAAAGATATATAGAGCTTTGACTTTCAACGTGCCCGTTTTTAAGAATTCATTTGATCTTTATATCCGATACCCCAAACTATTGCTTTCCAGATTAGTTTCAGAATTTTTGAAGATCTACATTTACCTTATAGAGAGAAAGGAAATTTCTAAGATTCATAATCTTTTACTTTGCTATAAAATAAGTCCTGATAAGATATTAGAAAGTAGAAAATCATATTAATTGAATCTAACGTTTAAATGAAAAAAGTCCTAGTTACAGGTGCAGATGGCTTTATAGGCTCTCACCTTGTTGAATTGTTGTTGAGCAAAGGTTATGCAGTTAGAGCTCTTGCTCAATATAATTCTTTTAATTCATGGGGGTGGATAGAAGATATTGATTCTAACCCAAATTTAGAGGTCATCACTGGAGATATAAGAGATCCATTTTTGTGCCAAGAGATCAGTGAAGGAATTGATATCATTTACCATTTAGCGGCACTTATCGGAATTCCTTATTCTTACACAGCTCCTAATAGTTATGTAGAAACAAATATAAATGGCACATTAAATTTATGTCAAGCTGCCATTAATAATGCTGTAGGAAAGTTCATCCAAACTTCTACAAGTGAAGTTTACGGCACTGCTAGATATGTTCCTATTGATGAAAATCATCCACTTCAGCCTCAATCTCCATATAGTGCTTCTAAAATTGGAGCTGATGCTCTTGCAATGAGTTTTTATAATTCATTTGATTTACCGTTAACTATTGCAAGGCCTTTTAATACTTATGGTCCCAGACAATCTGCCAGAGCAGTAATTCCTTCAATAATTTCGCAAATAGCTTCAGGTTCTAAGAAGATTCTTACTGGAGACTTATCTCCTACAAGGGATTTTAACTACGTTGAAGATACTTGCAGGGGTTTTATAGCGCTGTCTGAATGTACAAGTTCATCTGGGGAAGTTTTTAATATTGGTTCTAATTACGAAATATCTATTTCTGATACTCTTGAGTTAATTAAGAAGATAATGGGATCTCAATCTAAGACTTCTTTAGATAATCAAAGGATGCGGCCCCCAGAATCCGAGGTGAACAGATTGTGGTGTGATAATAGTAAAATTAAGGAATTCACTGGTTTTGAACCTCAAATTTCTTTGGAAGAAGGCTTAACTAGGACTGTTGACTGGTTTCAAAATCCTACAAATTTAAAAAAGTATAAATCGGATATTTATAACGTTTGAAAAACCTATCGAAAAATAATTGATAAATAATTTTGAATTTTTTTTATAAATCTCTATTGCCTATTACTCTCTTAACAGGTTTGTTTTTATTTTTTTTCCTTGATCTAGGTTTCTATTTTACTTGGACTAATATCAGTTCAAGTTATAGTGACTTCAAGATTTTTCAAAATGAATATTTCTTAGTTTCCTTGATTCTTTTCTCTTTTTTATACTTTCTATCTGTAGCTTTTTCATTGCCCATCGTTTTGATACTAACCATAATTGGAGGTGCTTTGTTTAATTTTTATGCTTTTTTTGCATGTTTATTTTTCGGAACTCTAGGGTGTTGGGTTGTTTTCTTAGCTTCTAAAGGATTTTTATCTGAATATTTCAAAAAAAAGGTTGACCCATATATTCCTTCAATATCTTCTAACTTTAATAAGAGCCCCTTTACTTGGTTAATCTCTTTGAGACTTTTACCACTTTTACCTATATGGTTAGGAAATATAGTACCAGGGGTTTTAGCTATGAAAACTACTCCTTTTATAGTGGCAACATTTTTAGGATTAATACCGGGAACACTGATCTATATTTCTTTTGGTAGCGGAATAGGCAGACTACTCATGCAAAGGGAGATTAGTAATTTCTCAGTTTTTGATTATCCTGATATCTATATTCCACTGATAGCACTTTTTATAATTAGTAGTTTTTCGTTTATTATAAAATTCGTAAGAATTAAAACAAATACTTAAAAACGCTCTATGGAAAAAGTTAAAACAGTCTTTATTTCAGGGAACTTTAATGTTCTTCATCCAGGACATCAAAGAATTATTAAATTTGCTAGTGAGATAGGGGAAAAAGTAATTGTTGGAGTCTATTCTGACAGAATAGCAGGAAACAAGGCTTTAATTCCTGAACAATACAGAATAGAAGGCGTTAAGAATAATGTTTATATTTCTGAAACATTCCTATTAGATGAGGATGTTGAAGAATATCTTGCTAGAGTAAAGCCTGAAGTAGTAGTTAAGGGAAAAGAATGGGAGTTTAAATACAATAAAGAAGAATCTGCAATTAAAGATTACGGAGGAAAATTGGTATTTAGTTCAGGAGGTCCTGTCTTTTCTTCTCAAGAACTTATAGAGCAGAGTTCAAACTTAGAATTATTTACAAAAAAATCACTTTTTCCAGTTCAGTTCTCCAAAAGGCATAATTTTTCTAAAAATCGTTTACTCGAAGTTATTGAAGGCTTTAGTCGGTTAAATATATGCGTTATAGGAGATACCATCATAGATGAATACATAGCATGCGCTCCTTTAGGGATGTCGCAAGAAGATCCTACTATAGTTGTAACACCCACAGATAAGGCAAGGTTCTTGGGAGGTGCTGGTATAGTTGCTAAACATGCAGCAAGCTTAGGTGCTAAGGTGCACTTTTTAAGTGTTGTGGGCGATGACTTGGATAAGGAATATGTATTTAGTGAACTAGAAGAAGAACGAATTTATCCTAAAATAGCTATAGATGAAAACAGATCAACAACATTAAAGCAAAGATTTCAAGCTGAAGGGAAAAGTCTCTTGAAGGTTAGCCACCTAACTCAAGATTCTGTGGATGAAAAAATACAAAATTATTTATTGGATTCTTTTGAAGAGATTCTCCCTAAAGTTGATTTGGTAGTTTTTTCAGATTTCAATTACGGGTGCCTACCTCAAACTTTAGTAGATCTAATCATAGAAAAATCTAAGAAAGCAAATAAGTTACTGGTTTCAGACAGTCAGTCATCTTCTCAAATTGGAGATATTTCGAGATTTCAAGGTATGGATATTGTTTTTGCTACTGAAAGAGAAGCCAGAATAAGTCTTCAAAACCATGAAGATGGACTAGTAATTTTAGCCGATAAGTTAAAGGAAACTTCTAATTCAAAAAACATCTTTCTTAAGTTGGGGTCTGAAGGAGTCCTCTTGCATATTCTTTCAGAAAATGAACCCACTTCTTACATAACGGATAGATTAAATTCACTTAATAAATCTCCTAAGGATACTGCGGGTGCAGGAGACTCAATGCTTATAACCTCTAGTTTAGCCCGTTGCAGCGGTGCTAGTTTCTGGGAAGCAGCTTGTCTTGGTTCCATAGCTTCGTCAATACAAGTTGGAAGAGTGGGCAATGTACCTCTTACTAAGCAAGAGTTTAAAAAATTCTTAGAAGCATGAGGGCACTTCTTTTAGCTGGCGGTTTAGGCAAACGACTTAGACCATTGACTGATGATGTTCCAAAATGCCTCGTCACAATAGCAAAAAAACCCTTATTAGATCATTGGATAAAGAGGTTAACGATTGCTAACTTCGATTATCTAATCATCAATACTCATTATTTAGCTGACCAAGTGAGAGAATTTGTAAAACGTCATCCTTTGCAAGATAAAGTTAAGCTTATCCACGAGGAAGTTCTATTGGGAACTGCAGGCACTCTTAAAGAAAATATAGACTTTTTAATAGGAGAAGATTGTCTATTAGCACATGCAGATAATTACTGCGATGCTGATTTTGAAGAATTTGTTTCTCATCATAATAATAGACCAAAAGAATGTTTAATTACCATGATGACCTTCATCACTGATACACCTGAATCCTGCGGTATAGTTCAAATAGACCATAATGGAGTAGTAAAGAACTTTTATGAAAAAGAAACTCAACCTAGAGGCAATCTTGCTAATGGAGCAATTTATATTCTTTCGAAAGAATTTTTATCTAAGTTTAAAGAAGAATTTAACTCTGCTTTTGACTTTAGTGAGGATGTAATCCCCAAACTTCTTGGAAGAATTTATACATATCATACCTCAGCTAAATTAGTAGACATTGGTACTTTAAGAACATATGATCGCCTTAATGAAGAACTAGAATCATTAAATTCTTCATAAATCAATAATAAAAGATCTAAAATAATCTTATGAAAATCCTCGTAACTGGAGCATGCGGATACGTAGGCACTATGCTTACTCAGCAACTTATCGCAAATGATCATGAAGTTATAGCGGCTGACACTCAGTGGTTTGGAAATAAACTTGAAAATCATTCTAGATTAAAACAAATAAAACTTGATATAAGGGACATAGATTCTATACCTTTTCATGGTGTTGATACGATAATTCACCTAGCAAACATAGCTAACGATCCTAGCGTGGATCTTAATCCAACTCTTTCTTGGGAAGTAAATGTTTTGGCTTCGCAACAACTCGCGGAAAAAGCAATAGAAAATGGTGTCAAGCACCTGATTTATGCTAGTTCAGGAAGTGTTTATGGAATTAAAGAGGAGGAGTATGTCACGGAAGAATTAAGTTTGGTTCCAATATCTGTCTACAATAAAACTAAAATGGTCTCTGAAAGAATTTTTCTTAGTTATAAAGACGATATGATTATTCACTGTATAAGACCTGCAACTATTTGCGGATTTTCTCCGAGAATGCGTTTAGATTTAAGTGTCAATATGCTGACTATGCAAGCTCTAAAGAATAAAAAGATAACAGTTTTTGGAGGTAAACAAACAAGACCAAATATTCACATAAGAGATATGGTAAGAGTTTATGAGCACTTTCTCTCTCAAGAGGATTTAATCCCAGGAATCTATAATGCTGGATTTGAGAATATATCTATTATGGATATAGCTGAACTTATTTCTAAGAAGATACCTTCAGAAATCATTGTTACTGAATCTAATGACCCGCGTTCATATAGATTGAGCTCCGACAAACTTCTTGCGACAGGATTCCAACAATTGCATAGTGTTGAGGATGCTATAGATGAAATGATAGAAAAATATTCTACTGGTAAAATAGATGATTCTCCAGAGAGCTATACCGTAAGTTGGATGAAGAATTTAGACTTACACTTGTAAGGAGGTATACAAAAATGGGCCGAGAAATTAATCTCATGGAGAAATATCCCAAAACAAAGCGGGATATTAAGCAAAGAGGGCTAGACAAAACTGAAACAGATAGAAAGATAGCAAGAGAATTTGGAAAAGAATTTTTTGATGGGGATAGAAAAAATGGATATGGCGGATTTGAATACAACCCTAAGTTTTGGCAACCGGTTATACCTGATTTTAAAAATTTCTATGATTTAAACTCTGACAGCAAGGTGCTTGATGTAGGATGTGCAAAGGGCTTTATGTTGCATGATTTTAAAGAACTTATTCCAGGAATTGAGGTTCATGGAATTGACATAAGTGAATACGCTATCGAAAATAGTATGCCTTCTGTAAGAGATTCTTTAAGAGTTGCAGACGCCAGAGACTTGCCATTTAGTGACAATACCTTTGATCTTGTTATTTCTATAACCACAGTTCACAATTTTGACCAACGTGGGTGCATAAAAGCTTTACAAGAAATAGATAGGGTTAGCAGAAAAAACGCTTTTATAACGGTAGATGCTTTTAGAGATGATGAAGAAAAAGAGGCCATGTTAGCCTGGAATCTAACTGCAAAAACAATTCTTCACGTTGATGATTGGAGGAAGTTATTTTCTAAGGCAAATTATTCTTCTGATTACTATTGGTTTATGCCATAAAATTAGATTATGGATAATAAAATGAAAGTAGATCTTTATGCAAGGATGGTCCTCATTAGGGTTGTCGAAGAAATGATAGCTGAAAGATATGACGAACAAAAAATGAGATGTCCAACTCATTTAAGTATAGGTCAAGAAGCAGTATCAGCTGCCGCTGGAATAGCCCTTTCTAAAGAAGACCTAGTAGTAAGCACTCATAGATCACACGGTCATTACATTGGGAAGGGAGGAGACATTCCCAGAATGATTGCTGAAATCTATGGTAAGGAGACAGGATGCAGTAAAGGGAAGGGTGGTTCTATGCATTTAATCGATCAAAATGTTGGCTTCATGGGCAGTACTGCTATCGTAGGCAATTCTATACCTGTTGGTGCCGGCTTAGGAATGAGCCTTAAGTTAGATCAATCTAAAAACATTAGTTGTATTTTCATAGGAGATGGAGCTGTTGAAGAGGGAGTATTTGCCGAAACAGTAAATTTTTGTGCTCAAAAAGAACTGCCTGTTTTATTTATATGCGAAAACAATTTTTATTCTGTTTACTCACCCTTATCTAAAAGACAACCCAAAGATCGTCAAATCTTTACTATGGTAGAAGCTATGGGTATAAAAAGTACTAAAAGCAATGGCAATAATGTATTTGAGGTCTATGACCAAGTAATAAAAGCAAAGGAATATATAAATTCCAACGGTAAGCCTTTTTTCTTAGAATTTGATACTTACAGATGGAGGGAGCACTGTGGTCCAAATTACGATAATGATTTAGGTTATAGAACTGAAGAAGAATTTTTGGAGTGGAAAAAAAAGGATCCTATCCCTTTTGCAGGTAATAATTTGCTCAAGGATAAGATAATTTCTGCTGAAGAATTGGAAGATATAAGAAATACTGCTACTCAGGCAGCTAATAATGCTTTTAATTACGCTGAAGAATCTCCATTCCCTCCTCAAGAGGCCGCTTACGAAGACGTATATTCGGTGTAATAATGAATAGAGTAATTACTTTCACGGAATCTATTAATGAAGCGCTATCTATTGCAATGGATATTGATAAGAAAGTTTTATGTTATGGATTAGGAGTTGATGATCCTAAACATATTTTTGAAACAACCACCGGATTGCAAGAAAAATATGGCGAGAATAGAGTTTTTGATATGCCTACTTCTGAGAATGCGATGACAGGAATAGCCATTGGGGCTTCTTTGAGAGGCTATAAATCAGTCATGGTTCACCAAAGACTAGATTTCTTCCTTCTTGCTATGGACCAACTTGTGAATGCTGCCGCAAAATGGAATTATATGTTTGGTGGTCGAAGCTCAATTCCTATTGTCATTCGTTTAATAATTGGACGGGGTTGGGGTCAAGGCCCTACACATTCGCAAAGTCTTCAGTCTTGGTTTTCTCATATACCAGGTTTAAAAGTTGTCATGCCTAGCTCTCCAAAAGAGGCCAAAGGTCTTCTATTATCGAGTATATTTGATAAGAATCCTGTTCTTTTCCTTGAACATAGATGGCTGCATAATCAAGAGGAAGATGTACCCTCAGGCGATTTTAGAATAGATATTGGAACTTCTAATCTTTTAAAAAATGGTAAGGATATAACTATAGTTGGAATGTCTTATATGAATACGGAAGCTAAAAGAGCTATCGAATTTCTTGAAACCTTAGGTATTTCATGTGAACACATAGATTTAAGGTCAATAAACCCAATAGATTGGGGTACCTTAATGTCTTCCGTTAAGAAAACAAAGAGACTTCTTGTTTTAGATACCGCATCAAAAACAAGCTCTTTATCTGCAGAGATTATTGCCAAGATTTCTACAGAACTTTTTTCGGAACTAATTACTGCCCCTGATCGTATATGCCTGCCTGATATTCCTGTGCCTGCAAGTTTTTCTTTAACAAAGAACCTTTATCCTACTTCATATGATATTGCAGAAAAGGTTTGTAATATGATGGAAATAGAATTCAAATCTGATTCCCTTGCTCAATCTAAATTTCCTCATGATGTTCCGGGAGATTGGTTTAAAGGACCTTTCTAATGAGTAGGATTTTGGTAATTGCTTCTAACTCATTTACAGGCTCTCATTTCATTAATCACTCTTTAAAGGAAGGCCATAATATAGTAGGTATTAGTAGATCAAATGAATATTCTACTGTCATGCTGCCTTATCTATATGAGGGAAGTAATAATCAAAGCTTTAGGTTTAATAAACTAGATGTTAATAATGACTTAGAGAATATCTTAAAGATTTGTGATGATTTCGAACCTGAAATAATAGCAAATTTTTCAGCTCAAGGAGAAGTTCGTACCAGTTGGCTATATCCAATGCAATGGTATGAAACAAATACAATGGCAGTGGTTAAACTAACCGATGAGTTAAGAAAGCGTTCATATATAAAAAAATATATAACAGCTTCTACTCCGGAAGTTTACGGAAGTACAGTTGAAAATATTAAAGAAAATCACAATTACAATCCGAGCACACCTTATGCTGCATCTAAATTGGCAGGAGACCTGCATCTGATGACCCTATTTAAAAGATATAATTTTCCTGTCGTTTTTACTAGATCAGCTAATGTCTATGGTATTCATCAGCAGCTATATAGGATTATACCGAGAACAATTATATACCTTAGGTTAAAGAAAAAAATTCAATTACATGGTGGCGGTAAAACAAATCGCTCTTTTATACATATTAGGGATGTAGCTAAAGCCACCTTAAAGATTGCTCAAAATGGAAGGGATGGTGATGTCTATCATATTTCACCAAATAATGAAGAAATCTCAATTCGTAATCTGGTCAAAACTATTTGCAACTCAATGGATTATGATTTCGATTCTTCAGTTGAATTTATTGACCAAAATTTCGGACAAGATTCTAGGTATAGTATTAGCTCGGCTAAATTAATTACTGAATTGAACTGGAAACCTGAAGAAAACCTAATGGATGGTATAGAGGAAATGATAAAATGGATAGATGATAATTGGTCAGAAATAAGTTCTATGCCACTAGATTATATCCATAAGCAATAAACTCAAGAATCTAACCGATCTCCATAAGAAAATACCTTATAATGTCTTAGCTACTGCTTTAAATTAATAATGATCCCAATTATCTATGGAAGAAAAAAACCCAAATTTTTTGCCTCAACAATATGAAGAAACAAATAAACTTTCTATCAATCATAATTACCTTACAGAGCAATTTGAAGATTCTGAAGAAGTAATTGATGATATTAGAAAGTTGATAAAGAAGGGAGATTTTACTCTTGGAAAAGCAGTTGATTATTTTGAAGAAGAATTTAAGAAAATAACTAAAGCTGATTATGCTCTCGGTGTTGGTAGCGGAACTGACGCTTTATTTTTGTCCTTGAAAGCGCTGGGTATTAAAGAGGGAGATGAAGTGATAACTACTCCTTACACATTTTACGCTACCATTGGCCCAATTGTTACGGCCGGAGCAAAACCAAGATTTGTTGATATATCAGATGATTACAATATTAATCCTAAATTAATAGAAGAAGCAATTTCCGATAAAACGAAAGCAATTATGCCTGTTCATTGGTCTGGTTTAATTTGTGATATGAAAGCTATTAAACATATAGCTGATACGAATGGCCTTGCTATTGTAGAAGATGCCTGCCACGCCATTAATGCAGAAAGGGATCAAGAAACTGCTGGAACATATTCTGACACGGCATGTTTTAGCATGCACCCTTTAAAAAATTTAAACGTGTGGGGTGATGGAGGAGTGATTGTTACTAATAGAAGAGATCTTCATGATCATTTAGCGCTTTTAAGAAACCATGGATTGCGAGATAGAGACACATGCGACATTTTTGCTTATAACTCAAGACTAGATACCTTGCAGGCTATTGTAGGAAATCATTACATAAAGAAAATAGATCATATTACGGACATGAGAATAAAGAATGCTAATTTCTATGACAGAGGATTGAATCATATTCCTCAAATATTTATCCCAGAAAGAAATAAAAGAATAAAACAAGTCTTTCACCTTTACTGTATAAGAGTTGAGGAAAGAGATGCTCTGCAGCAATTTCTAGTAAGTAAAGGGATAGATGCTAAGGTTCATTACCCTACGCCAATGCACCTTCAACCTGCTGCTAAAGAATTTGGATATGAAAAAGGTGATTTTCCTGTTACTGAAAGAGTTTGCGAAGAAGTTCTCTCTCTACCTGTTCACGAATTTATTTCTGAAGATCAGATGTCTTTTGTTATATCTTGTATAGAAGAATTTTATTTATAATTTATGAAAGAAATTCCATTTGTAAATCCAGGACTGCAGTACGAAGGACTAAGAGAAGAAATTTTAGATATATTTGATAGGATTTCTCTTTCAGGTAATTATGTTCTTGGAAGCGAATTACAAGCTTTTGAACAGAACTTCGCAAACTTTTGTGGAACATCTTTTGCAATAGGAGTTGGTAATGGTTCAGATGCGCTTACTTTTAGCATGTTAGGTCTAGGTATAGGGCCAGGAGATGAAGTTATAACCGCTCCAAATTCTTTTGTAGCTTCAGCTTGGACAATAGCAAATATAGGTGCTAAACCTGTATTTGTTGATGTAGGACAAGATTTTAACCTAGATCCTTCTTTAATAGAAAAAGCTATAACACCTAAAACAAAGGCTTTAATGCCAGTCCATTTAACAGGAAGAGTTGCCAAAATGGATCAAATCAAAGATATTGCTAAAGCAAATGATCTTTTTATTGTCGAAGATGCTGCACAGAGTGTAGGGGCTTCATTTGGAACTCAAAGAAGTGGATCTTTTGGAGATTCAGGTTGCTTTAGTTTGCACCCTCTAAAGAATCTTCATGTTCATGGTGATGGAGGAATCATTACCACTAACAACGAAGTTTTATACACCAAGATTTTAAAAATGCGCAATCACGGTTTAAAGAATAGGAATGAATGCGAATTCTGGGGGTGGAATTCTAGACTGGATGAAATACAGGCTGCTATAGCAAACTTAAAATTAGATTATCTTGAGGCTTGGAATGAAAGGTACCTTGAAATAGCAAAATTTTATATAAAGGAGCTTGATGAATATCTACTTGTTCCTAAATATGAACAGATAGAGAAACCTGTCTATCATAGGTTTATCGTCCAGCACGAAGAAAGAGATGATCTAAAAGAATTTCTTCAAAATAAAGGAGTTATGACAGCAATAAATTATCCATTACCACTGCATTTGCATGAAGCGTCTAAACCTTATGGTTATCAAAGGGGCGACTTTCCCGTTGCCGAAGATCAAGCGTCTAAGATACTAAGTTTACCTATTTATCCTGAACTAGAAGATTTTCAGATAGAGTTCGTTGTTAAATGCGTTAAGGAATTTTGTAAGTTATAAGCCATAGAGCTGGTATACGTTTAAAAAATCTATATTTATGTCAAAAATTAAAATACCGACTAGTATGAAAGCAGCTGTTTTGTGGAAAACGGGTGAGCCACTTATAGTCAATGATGGTATTGAAATTCCAAAACTTAAGAGTGGCCAAGTTTTAATTAAAATGGCATTTAGTGGTGTTTGTAGAAGCCAATTGATGGAGGTTATGGGTCACAGAGGAGAAGATAAATATTTACCTCACTTATTAGGTCACGAAGGTTGTGGCCAAGTTATAGACAAAGCAAACGATGTTTCAAAAGTATCAGTCGGTGATTGGACAATCCTTGGTTGGATTCAGGGTGAAGGAAAGAATGCTGAAGGTGCAAAATATAAACTTGATGGCACAACTATTAATTCAGGATCAGTCACAACCTTCAGTACCTATTCAGTTGTATCTGAGAACAGGTTAGTTCCTTTACCGTCAGGTATCAAGAAAGATATCGCAGTTTTATTTGGTTGCGCATTACCAACAGGAGCTGGAATTGTTCTTAATGAAGTAAAGCCAAAAAAAGACACTTCCATTGGTTTTGTAGGCATGGGAGGAATTGGACTTAGTGCTTTAATGGCTTGTTCAGCATTTAATTGCAAGAATGTAATATCGATCGATGTTTCTGATGCTAAATTAGAACTTTCAAAAGAATTTGGAGCTACGCATACAATTAACTCTTCAACTACTAATGTAATAAAAGAAGTATATGAAATTACAAATGGAGAAGGTTTGGATTATGCAATTGAAGCTGCCGGTAGAGTAGATACTATTGAGCTGGCCTTTGAATTAGTTAAACCTAAAGGTGGAAATTGTGTATTTGCTTCTCACCCTGAAGAAGGAAAAAAAATACGACTTGATCCGTTCGACCTAATAGCAGGAAAAAATATAAAAGGCAGTTGGGGTGGAGGCAGCAAACCTGATAAAGACGTTAAGGTTCTAGCAGATTTATACAATCAAGGTTTTATGCCTTTAGAAAAGCTAATAACTAAAACTTATAGCCTTGAAGAGATAAATTTAGCTTTAGATGATCTTAAGAATTCTAATGTATTCAGACCTCTTATAGTATTTTGATAACACCAGTAAATGGAAAGAAATAAAATTTCTCTACTTTTTGGGGGAAGTGGTTTCATTGGGAGTAATATCTCAAATTTTTTCTTATCTAATTCTGTAAGACATAAAGTAATTGGAAAAAAAGAATGCGATTTAACTAAAAAATCAGAATTATCTAGATTATTAGATTCTTTCAAAGATTATGAATTAGATATTCTATTCACTTCTTCTATTGTTCGAAAAAAAGAAGACACAATCAACTCACAAATTTCCAATACCTTGATGGTTCAAAATTTGGCAGAACTAATAGATGATTTAGAGATCAGATCTTTTATTTTTTTTAGCTCAGTAGATGTTTATCATCAAGATACAAAGGAATTTAATGAGACATCACCGACAAAGAATAATAGCCCTTATGCGATTTCTAAATTGGAGTCGGAAAAAATACTTAATGAAGCATTGGCAGATAAATTAACAATTCTGAGAATGCCAGGAGTATATGGACCAAATGATAATTTTAATTCTGTTGTGGGCCATTTGGTAAGAATCATAACAAACAAACAGATCGTTAAGGTTACTAACAACGGAATGCAGACAAGAGATTATTTATACGTAGATGATATTTCTAGAGCTGTTTTATCTCTCTTAGAGAAACCATGTAGTGGTATATTTAATCTCTCCACTGGAAACAGTATTAAATTGTTAGAGATCATAGGTATCATAGCTAACAAATTAAAAGTAAATCCTGAACTAGAAGAAATAGAAAGTGATTCAAAACTGAATTTTATTAAAATATCTAATAAGAAATTTTTAAAAAACTTCCCTGAATATCAATTTACTTCTATTGACAGAGGAATATGTAAATATATTGAAACCTTAAATTAGATGAAAGATATAGATCTAGAGCAGCTTAAAAAAATATGTAGAACATCTCAATTTGGACCTCAAATGGGATATGCTGAAACAGTTTCTTCAGAAAGCTTATTGCTAAAACCATATAATTTAAAAGAATGTAAAGGCATCATAGATTATTGCAGGGATTCAAATATAAAGATATGCCCTAAGGGTGGGGGCTATTCTTATGGAGATATGATACTTCTTGAAGGGGAGGTTATTTTAGATTGCTCAGAATTAACAAAGATTATCAGTTTTGATAAAGAAGAAGGCTTAATTTCTGTAGAGCCAGGAGTCTCATTTGCGGATGTATTTAGATTGACGTTACTTGAAAACTGGACTTTAACTTCATGTCCAGGTGGTATGGATGTAACGATAGGAGGAGCTATTTCTAATAATGTTCATGGTAAAGATGCTTGGGATAATGGAAACTTTGGAGATCAAGTCGTTTCCTTGCAAATGATTTTATCAGATGGAAGTACCTTATTCTTAGAAAAAAATGATAAAAGATTTTCTGCAGTTATTGGAGGTATGGGCTTACTTGGTTTAGTAACAAGAATTGATATTAAATTAAAAAAAATACCCTCAGCCTTTGTTCAAGTCAAAACAGAAGTAGTTCGAAATATTGAAGAGTCTCTTAAGGTTCTAGAAGCGAGGAAGCTTGATTCAGATTTTTCTGTAGCTTGGATTGATGCCTTTTCAAAAGGAGATATTTTGGGAAGAGGTTATGTTACAAGTGCTTGTTGGATAGAAGGAGAGTTAAAAGTTTCTAAGAAACAATTAGAAGATTCTCTTACAAAACCAAAATTTATTTTTGGATTCTTACCTTCAAAACTTTTTTGGTTTATAGGAAGACTGTTCTTTAAACCTTATGCTTTAAAGATACTAAATAAAATTCATTATTTTTTAGCTAAAATTTTTTTTTCAAAGAATAATAATTCTTTAAGTCCTGTTTTATTTACTGATTTTAACTTCATGCATAATAAGATTCCTGATATTCGAGAAGTTTATAGGCCATATGGCTTCTATGAGTTTGAACCTTTAATTCCATTTTCTGGTGAAGGTAAGAAAATTAGGCATCTATTAGAGCTTTGTCAGGAGTATGGAGCTGAATCTCTATTATGCGCAGTTAAAAGTCATAAAGAAGATGATTATCTTATTTCTTTTGAAGGAAAAGGATACAGTATTGGGATAGATATCCAAGTAAAAGGCCGAACGGAGAAAAGCATAAGAGATTTTGTTAAAGCCCTAACTGATTATGTAACTTTGATGGAAGGTAAAATTTATTTAGCTAAAGATGAAAATATCTCGAAGAGATCTTTTGAACAAATGTATCCTAGATATATCGAATTTATAGCCTTAAAAGAAGAATTAGACCCTGATGGAGTGTTTTGCTCTGATATGTATAAAAGGTTAATGAGCTAAGAATGGAACCAATACTTATATCTCTATTACTTTCATTGTCTATTCCCATAATCCATTTATTATTAGTAAATCTTATTCGGAGAGAAGGGTGGCATATAAGATTAATGTTTTTGTCTTTTATTTCTTACATGGCATTAGATTTGATAGTCAAATATACCCTTTATGGTCAAGAAAATAATTTCTACATTCATTTATTGGTATCAATTTCATCAACAACCTTTCTAAATCTTTTTTATTTGGAGGCTTTTTCAATGGTAGCAAGAGGATTCTCTATGAGAATCATTACTGACATCTACCTAAACTCTCATCTAGACCTAGATGGCATTTCCAGAGAATATGCTCAAGGAAAAGGTGTCGACTGGTTGTTGCGAAAAAGATTGGAAGGAATTAAAGATCTTGATCTTATTACTCAGGAAGGGCAAACCATAAAACTATCATCAAAAAAGGCATGGCTGATAGTCTTATTTTCTAAAAAATTTAAGAAAATCTTAAATTTGGGCAAGGGAGGATAAGATGATTTATAGTATTTTCATTTTTACCTTCATTTCTTTCTCAATATTTTTATTGTTGCATATATTTCTTTGGAAAATTATCGAAGGCTATAGGGGCGTAATATTGATATTATTTATTTCTTTAATATCCTATATTTTTACATTTATAGTTTTTTCGAGAGTAATACCTATACAAATAACGGATAATTGGGTTTTAGTGCCAGTATATTGTTGCCTCATTATGCTTTACTGCCATCTTTATGTAGGTATTCTGAAGTCAGTTTCAATAAGGATTCTGGAGGAACTATTTGAATCTTCTAATCAAACAATGAGTTTAGAAGAAATAGAGGAACTATATCCCACAAAAGAAATGGTTACTTCCAGAGTAAATCTTCTGGTTTCAAAAGGTTGGTTGGAAAAAAACGAACTGAATTATATGTGTCTGAAAAAGGCAGTTTTTACAGTAAAAATTAATTTATTCTTACATAAGGTATTTCGTTTAAATCATACAGGGTGAGCGATATTGTTTGATTATTATAATAAGATAATTCTAATTACAGGAGCAAGTTCTGGAATAGGGCGAGCTTCATCTTTCGAGTATGGCAAAAAAGGGGCAAAAATTGCCTTAACAGGAAGAAATGAGAAAGAACTAGCCTCCTTGCAACATGAATTAAATGCATTAAATATAAATGCCCAATTTTTTGTTTACGACCTTATTGATTTAGATAATATAAAGTCACTTATCGAAGATGTTGAAAAGTGCTTTGATGATACTATAGATGTATTAATTAACTCTGCTGGCAAAGCAACTCTTGGTTTGGTAGAAAACATTCCTCTTGAAGAACTGATTGAGAATATGACGCTTAATTTCTTTGCTCCTTTCGAACTTTCTAAAATTTTAATACCTAAAATGAAAAAAAAGCAATTAGGTCAGATTATAAATATTACTTCCGGTGTAGGTAAAAGGGGATTACCAGGGGCTGCTTCATACAGTGCAAGCAAATTTGCGTTAAATGGATTCTCTGACAGCTTAAGAGTGGAGTTAATGAATAACAATATCGACTTAATACTTTTTTCTCCTGGTTTGGTAAAATCAAATTTTGCAAACAAGATAAAGGTTTTTGGTAAACTAAAAACTAAATTCACCGAAGGCAATGCTATTGAAGCAGAGATAGCTGCCTCAAAACTCTTTACTGCTTCTGAAAAAAGAAAAAGGGAAGTAACCTTATCCTTTAAAACAAAATTAGGGGTTATTTTTAACATTATTATGCCAGAATTTTTAGATAAATATCTTTCAAGGAAATTATGAAAAAAAAGGTTATAGATTGTCACTCACATTTTGAACCAAGTTTATTAGATGTAAAATCCATTATCGAGCGAATGAACAAACATGGAATAGATCAAACATATCTCATGTCTGCAATGACTGAACCTGCCATTTATAATAAGTCTAATTACCTTATGGGAATACAGAGATTCATTTTAAATTCAAATTTATTATGGCCTCTTGCCAGGAAGCTAGACGAAGGCTTCCATACTTCGCCTGGAGAATGGGACCCTTGGTATAGAAAATATATCGGCAAAAAAATGAAGTATAAAATTATCCAAGATCCAGATAATGTGAGTGTCTTTAACGCGATTGATCAAGAACCTGATAAGTTAAGAGGTTGGATTTTTTTAAATCCTAAATTAACAAACTGGGAAAGTGAATTTAAAAAATGGATTGTTCATGAAGGTACTGTAGGACTGAAGATTCATCCTTTCTGGCATAGATATTCTATTGAAGATGCTAATAAAATAGCTGAACTTGCTATAGATTACAATCTACCATTAATGGTTCATTTAGGCTTTGATTCTCAAGCAAAAATTAGGTTATTTCTAAAAAAGTATTATGATCTAAAAATCATTTTTTCTCATGCAGCCTTTCCCTTCTATCAAAAGATCTGGCCATATATCTTGGATACACAATCAGGATATGTGGATCTATCTAGTCATCATGTAGATAAGAGAATTTTAAAACGGGCAGTATCCTATCTGGGACCTAATAGATGTTTATTTGGAACAGACGACCCATATGGAGATGAATCGGCAGGCTCAAATATTATTAGGTGGATCGATCAATTAAATATTGATGAATCTTCTAAAGAAGACATCTATTCTAAAAATATTTTATCCATCGTTAAATAGCTTGGCTCACAAAACTTATGAGTAACTTATCACCACAAAAGAATAGTGTAGATATTTCTTTCTTTGTCCCATGCTTCAATGAAGAAGGCAATATAGTTAACACTTTAAATGAGATTACTTTAGCTGTTAACGAAACTTCTCTAAGTTGGGAGATAATTGTTGTAGACGATAAATCAGATGATCTTACAAGAGATATCGTTAATGAATATATTAAAAAAACCGCAAGTAAAAATATTTTTTTAAAAGAAAATAAGGCTAATTTAGGTTTAGGTAGAGGTTACATTGACACTTCATTTGATTCAAATGGAGAATACTATATGTTAATAAATGGAGATAATGCTGAACCTAAAGATACTATAGTTTCTATACTTAAATATGTTGGAGAGGCAGATATGATAATCCCTTTCTTCGGCAAGAATGACTCTAGAAGCTTCGGAAGAGTATATGCCTCTAAAGCATTTACCTTTTTAATAAATATGATAAGTGGTTACAAGATAAATTATTATAATGGGCCTGTCGTGCATAAAAGGTTTAATGTTATGAGATGGAGTCCAGATACTCATGGCTTTGCTTATCAAGCCGAAATCATAGTTAAAGTTCTTGATGAAAGGGGTACTTATAAGCAAGTTCAAATTAAAAATAATGATAGACAAGAGGGCTCTTCCAAAGCCTTTACTCTTGTAAATATATTTTCAGTAGCCCATAGCATTTTACAAATATTTTTAAGGAG
>MDSV01223810.1_pt1 | contig 34041 bp, 64 predicted proteins | sample 810851 | NCBI WGS metagenome assembly MDSV01 (sample SAMN05326640, study PRJNA326480) | marine metagenome | isolation source: seawater | place: Atlantic Ocean: North East | collected 2012 | reverse complement strand
GACGATCAAATAGATGAAGAGTTTTTTGAATTTAAGACTAAAAATTATGGAGAATTTATAGTCCACGCATTAGATCTTACAATCATAGAGAGGAGAATCTAATGAGTAAATTAATTTTAGGAACAAAAAACTTTGATTTACTCAAAGATGCTAAAAAGAAATTTGGTGTGGTATTCCACCCAAATACTCCGATATTCAAAATCGGAAATACAATAGAGAGGTTATATGCAACTAAATACAACAACAAACCTCAAACAATCTCAACGATACTTCAAGACAATAGACCGGATAAGAAGATTGAAAAATTTGTTGAGAAAAGAGGAGTTAAAGAAACGTGAATTGGCTCCTAAAATGTTTGAGTTTAGTAATGAAATAAAAATTTAAAAGAGGATAAAATGAAAAAACTTTTGGTGGTAGGGTTATTTGTGACTTTATTAAATGGATGTGCTTCATATGATCCATTAATAGATTCAAATGGTAGATCTAAATTTGAAAATTCAAATGCAGAATTTATAACTAATGATAAAATTCTTTGCAAAGAATTTGCGGAAAAAAATACATCATTCTTTGGTAACATAGGTTTTTGGATAATGAGTCCTAGAGCTGAGACTCAATATACTGATATTTACCGAAAATGCTTAGAAGGACGCAATCACTCTGTAATGAATTAAAGGATGACTATGAATGATATAAAAGAAGTAAAAAGAAGAATTGCTGAATTAAGAGAGAAACATAATATAGATCCAAATGATGAATCTGTAATTAATTCTCTTATAGGAGCAAGAATAAGATTTGTACGATTGTTAAGAGGTAAAACTCAAACAAGAGTAGCAAATGCAATCGGAGTGACCTTTCAACAGATTCAAAAATATGAAAAAGGATCTAATGGAATCAGTACTCCTAAATTAATGAAAGCATCTAAATATTTGAAATTTTCTTTTAAATGGATGTTTTCTGTTTTTAAACATAAAGAGGTGGAAGATGAGTCAGAAGTTAACAAATAAAAACGGAGACAATATACTTTACAATCCTAAAGCTTTTGGGAAAAGATATAATGTAAACGGAGAACCTAAATCTAGTGTAACAACTATTATAGGAAATCATCAAAATAAAAATGGATTATTATTCTGGAAAAGAAAAATCGTTTTAGAAGGATTAAAAAATGTCCTTATAAAAGATAATAGACCTATTGATGAAATAAATAATTTAATAAAGAAAGTAGAGCTTCAAACAAATGATCTTGAAGATTATGCAAGAGATATAGGCACTAACTTGCACGAATGGATAGATCTTTATGTGAAGGGCAAGAAACCCGCTGTACCTAGTAGTGAACCGCTAAAAACAATGACGACCAAATGGCTTAATTGGTGGAAATCAACTAAGTTTGAAATGGTTATTAGCGAACTTCCCTTGTATAGTAAAAAGTACGATATAGCGGGTTGTCTTGACTTAATTGTAACTAAAAAGAGTTGGAAAGGAAAAATGGCTCTTATAGATACAAAAACTTCTAAAGATTTTTATGTGGATCAAGCTATTCAATTAGAAACATATAGAAGATTTATAGAAGAAACTACGGACTTTAAAATAACATATCTTGGAATAGTTAATGTTCCTAAAGATAAAAACAAAGAAGTTTCAATGATGAAGCTTAAGATAGATGATATGTTTTTTAGAGGATTTAAAGCTTCAAGATACTTAGAGAGTCTTGAACTTAAATTTAATGATAAAGTAAAAAAATGGAAAAAGGAGAATAAACGAAATGTCTAACTTTTATAAAAAAGATAAGCCCCCGTATGTAGCTTGTAAATCAAATAGTATTTGGAATACGGGTAGAAAAGCACCAGTAGCAGAGTACAGAAGGAAATTAACAGAAATTATATATACTTGTTCTGTTACTAAAAGAAAATTTAAACCTTCTCAAATGCCAATGGAATGGTACAAACAATCTGAAATACAAGAATACGTAAATCAAGGTTGGGAAGCTAATAAAGAATATATTATTCAAGAACCATTTAAACAACCTAAATATGGCGATAATATTGAATTGATTGAAGTATTTAGATTGAGTCCTCCATATCAGAAAAGAGGTAATATGGGAACTTTCAAAACTATAAATCAAAGTGTTCCTGCAGTATCTCAACAATTTGCACCTGATAATGCAAGATCTGTAAATAAACAAGATCTGGATGATATGGATGATAAGATTCCTATGAATAGTGAACCCGGAGATGATGATGGATGGAATGATCAGTTCTAATATAGATGCGTTAACTTTTGATAGAAAAAAGATTAATTCACTTTTAGATTCTATTTCTAAATCTTATACTTCTGCTTATGCTAGTCTTACTGAATTGGAAGATACAGTTAAAAAGAAACAAGCAGAATTATATTTAAGATTTAAAACTGATGCAACTAAAAGATCTGCTGAAGAAATAAAAGCTCTTATTATAACTGATAGTAATATGGAATTTTTATTAATGGATCTATCTCAAGCAAAAACAAAACATTTGCATTGGAAAGTTGAGTGGGATAAGCTTAAAACTAAAATTATGTTATTACAAAGCGAAGTAAGACAGAATTTAGAATTTAACAAATTATCGGAGGGATAATGTTATATTTTGGAAAAACAAAAAGCGATTGGAAAGCTCTTGAATTACATTATAGGAGAGAGTGGATCTGCTTTGTTGTAGGATTTATTTTAGGATCTATTGTCTTTTAGTGTCTAGTTACATTATACGGAGCTAAATCATCATTTTGTTTTAGCGGTCTATAAGTAATTTCATAATCTAAAAGTATTAATCCATTTTGTTCAAAGTTTTGTAGGATTTCTTCTTTATGTGAGAAGGATGGATATTTATCTAAAAATGAAATAGAGATAGCTCTTCCTAAAGGCTCTGTATCATCAATAGGAGCAAAAAAGAATTGAGCATCAACTAATATATAATCTTTATCCATATTTAGTTTTACCATATATGAACTCAATTAGTATTACTTTTTCTTTATTGCTGAAACTCCTCTAATACCTAAAATTGTTGAGAAGGCACCGATTACGAGACCTTGATACCATAAAGGAAGATTCTCAAATTTTTCAAAAAAATAATCTACACGTTCTTGTAGAGCAGGATCTCCAAAGAAAACAGAATATGCTAAAATTAATAAAGGCAAACTAAGTAAAATTAAACAAAATTCATCTTTAAGATCTGAACTCATTCTTTTATGTTCTATTTTTTTTAATTCTACTTCGCCTTTACAAGCTCGTTCTAAATATTTAACTTCTGCTTCTGATTCTAATACCTGAGCTCTTTTTTTATTTTGATAGATCTGAGCTCCGGTCTTTAATGCTAATTTACCTAATGTGAACCACATTTTAACTCCAATGCCAATTCACAATAATGTTTGATCTTTTCATATTTTTCTCTTTGAGATTCATAGTCTTTTTTCCTTACTGCATATTTAACTATATTACCATCTATAAAATCTAGCTTATGAGCTACAATCAACTGAATAGGCTCTATTTTTGCGTTCTTATAATGAGAGCCCCCAATCTGCTTATCTAGTGCTGAACCCCTCTTAAAAGCTCTTATTTTGCCTTTAGGAGGGTCTTTTTCTATACTCATACTATCTTCTTAATCCAATCACCTTTATTATTCAAGACCATAGGTAAAAGTCGTGGGATTCCATCTAATATTATTCCACAACCCAAAATGAATCTTGTACGAAAATTTTTTGCATAACTCATTGAAAGAGATTTTTGATTTATTAAGCATCCAACATTCATACCCCAAAAAATTGAATCTGGATTTGCCCAGTATTTTATTGTGAACGCCGTATGGTAATGTCCTTGTGTTACGTTCATTCCCATTGTTTGAGATACTTTAAGAACATCAGCAGATCTACCGTGTGTAAAAAAACATCTTTGTCCGTTTGACATTGTTAGAGTTAAATCATCTATCCATTTCCATTTCTTTGTACCTAAAAAATCTCCATAGTCTTTTAAAAATTGACGGCTCATTCCAAATTTTACAGCTCTTCTATAAACTAAACTAGAATGATTACTATCTACTTCAATCATTTTAGGAAATATAGTTTCTAATTCTTTTATATATTTTTTTGATTCATTTAATTCGTGTCCGGGTGAATAAAGATCTGGATCGTGTGTGTGCATATTGATTGCGTGAAAATCTAAAAGATCTCCAATATTAACAATAAAATCTGGTTTAAATTCTTTTTTAATACATTTTAAAAACTCTAATGAGTCTTTATGATGATATGGAATGTGCATATCTGAAATTACAAGTATCCTTTTATACATACTACACTTATAAAGGGAAATGTTAATAAAAGCAACTAATTGAGAACTGTGTAGAGAAGGTGTGTTACTGCAATCAAACAGATCGTCCACATAACTTTTTCCATTCTTGAAACTCTTAAATCTAAATGATGTAAATGATTTCCACGAATTGTTTGAATCTCGTGTTTTAATAATCCAATCTCTCCTTCAATACGAATTAAATGTTCTCTATTTTTTTGAGATGGACTAGGCATTATCTTTTTCTTCGCTTTCTTCTTAAATCAGTATCGTGTTTTCTTGAGCCACGGATAAAACTATTTACCCTGCCCATCGCCCAAGCGGACATAGGAACTCTCCTAGATCCCCCGCCAAGGAAAGCACCTTGGCCTCTCCGATAGACCTTAACTAATTGTCCGTATGTAACTCCTTTTTTTGCTTTAGCTTTTCTTTTTAAAGTAGTTCTTGTAGCCAATGATAAAGGTTTTCTAAATTTTCTAGCCATTATGCTTTTGTCCTTCTGTTTAATAGATCTCTTGGAATGAATCCACCTGATCTATATATAGAAGAAACTTTTTTAATGAGTCTAGCTCTTTTTGTTCTTTTTGATCCTTTTAATCCAGAAAGATATTTTTTAGGAACACCTGTCTTTTTATCTTTAGGAACATTTCTTCTTTTCTTTTTTCTAGCCATTTTATCTTTTCTTTCTTCTTCTCTTTTTATGAGCTGAATCTTTCATAAGTTTTCCATTCGGCATATAATGATAACCTTTAGGAGCTTTTCTTCTTTTTTTAGCCATTACTTTTTCTTCTTCTTTTTTTTCTTTTTCTTTTTCTTTTTGCTTCCATAATGATAAGGCATTATTTCCTCACTTTCTTTTTCTTCTTCTTTTTCTTCATTATAGCTTTCTGTAAAGCCATAGGAAGTTTCTTTTGTTTTTTTGTAAGCATCATATCTATTTCCTATATGTAAGTGTTAGCGATTATCTCTGCTAATGATTCACATCTTTTAGTAGTTTGTTTATGCCAATTAGAGTCAATCATTTCTGAAGCCATTTTTTGCATATCTTTTTCTTTAAGACCTTGCCACATTTTTTTAAATTTCATAACACGAGGTTTGCCTAATTGAAAACACATTTCTACAATTACACCTTTTATATCTTGATTATGATCTATTCCTTCTAATAAACTTTCAGCAGATCTTAAAGCTATTTTAAAATCATTATCAAAAACTTTTTCAAGATCATTTTTAGGATACACAATACCTTCAACGTAATTATCGTCGGGTAATACAAGATGGCCGTAGCCAATAGTAGCAAAACCCAAGCTATCGGAATACACAGTATCCCTAAAACCCTCGTGCGTTTTAATTCGTTGTTTAACTTGCTCCATACCAACTCCTTATAATGTTTTAACTTTTTTATCATAATACGGCAAGGGAGATGGTGGTATGTGGTATCTCCCCTACCGTCTTTTTTTTATCACTTTTTAAACCAAGATGGTAGTCCTAAATGAGGACGAGTATCATACAAATTCTGTTCTGAATTTTTACTTTTTTGATCATTATAGTGTAAAAAAACTTGGGCACAATTTTCTCCTTGAAATTCTTCTCTCCAATGTTCTAATTCCATACCTCTATAAACAAGCATATCTCCGGGTTTTAAAACTATTTTTATTCCTTTATTATTACTAGAGACAGTAATTTTTTTTCCATTAGGTATTCCTACATTCTTTTTAGGTTCTAAATGTATAGGCCAAGGATCACCACCTAAATTTAAAGTAGTAGATATTTCACAACTAAATCTATCTTTATGTCTATTTAATATATCTCCAGTTTTATATATTCTTGCATAAGAATAAGTAGCATTTAATTTTAATCCAGTTTTCTTTTCCATTATTGGAAGAGTCCTTAGTAATAAAGTTTCCATAGCAACATCTGCATAATGAGAATAAGTATTTGGTACCTGTTGATCTGACCACGTTCCCCATTCATCAGTAAATTGAGAGATATATTTTTTATCAAATAAAGTTCTAGCAACTTGTCTTTTCATTAAAAAATAATTATATACAAATTCAGTTATTAGTTTTGGAACTGCTTCTTTAATAACTATATATTTATTTTTTTTAAAACTCATTTGATACTCTTCTCTTTAGATATACTTGTTTCTACAGCTTTTATATTCCAATGAATAAATCTAAATGGATCTATTCCAGAATCAACAATATATTGATGAGGTAAATAACCCGGAATTATAATCATAGTACCCGGTTTAATTTTAAAATGAACTTGTTCAGTTGCTAATGAAATTTTACTCATATCTTTTTGCGGGAGCTTCGTCATTCTAGCACCCATACGTGGATCGTGTATTACAGGTACAGATGTTTTATCACTACATTTTAAAAAATAAAATCCTGAAACGTGTTGATTCCAATGAACGTGAGTATCGTGATGACCTCCACCTTTTCTACTAAACTCTTGAACCCAAAATTCTGTAAAGTGTAAACTATGATTCCTTAAATCAAAACCTTGCCAATCTAAAAACTCAAAACTTCTAGCACCACAAAAATCTACAAATTGTTTTGCTTTAGGGTCATTAGAAAATGTTTCACTATGTTTTGATAAACCAAAATCTCCTAAACTTTTTTTCCATTTAGGTTCTTTCTTTAATGTTTCTTTTTGTAGTTTATCTGCTTTCTTAATATATTGATCTGTTAATTTAATCATAGATTTTAAAAACATTGGTGCCTGTGCTACCCATATTGGAGTTGAAAAATAAAACTCACTTTTAAAATCAACGTTATTTTTTATTGTATTGCTTCCGCCTTCTTTCATATTATCTAAAAGGATAACCTAGATTCCATATTACTAGACTATGCCTTGTTCCTTTCGTTACTGGTTTAACTCTATGCCAAACAAAAGATGGAAATACAACAAGACTACCTTTTGGAAGTATTTCTGTACAAACTCTTATATTTGGTTTTTTATCAGGATCTTGATTTCTTAAATCAAACTCTAGTTCTCCACCTTTATATTCATTAGGATCTGTTAAAGAAACTGTGACTGATAATTTTCTTATCTTGCCTTTTGTCGGGCCTTCTTCGTTATAAGGTTTATCCCAGCTGTCACAATGCCAATCATAATATTGACCTTTTTTATATATTGTAAATTGACAAGATTCTGAAAAATCCCAATTAAAATTCCATCCAGCTTTTTGATTTGCCTGATGAATATAAGGATGAATTTCTTTATAGATCCAATGATCGCTAAACCAACATATATTAGAATCTCTTTTGCTTTTTAAATCTTTTATTTCCTCTTTTGTTAAAGGTGTTTTATTTAAATCTCTATCTCTCCCAAAACTACCAGTTAATGCTAAACGTTCTGATTCTTTATTGGATAAACCTTGTTTTACTATTAAATCACATATTCTTGGTGGTATAGCATTTTGAAAATAATAATAATAATTAGATATATTCATAAGTAGAAATTAATAATGTTTGAAGTTTGCTTGATTTACTTTCATTGATAAAGAATCGTTGCATACTAGGAAATATTATAAATTTATTGTTTTGTAAAGGTATATGCCAAGTTCTATTAACACGTCTATTATCATCATAAAGTATTACTAATTCAAGTTCTTCTTCATCATCAATATCAACACAATAAATACAAGTATAATCAGGTGAGTTTAATAAATTTAATGGTTCAACTAAATTTCTAGTATATGATCTTTTATCTTTTTCTATTACTAAACCAATGTTTTGTTTTGGTATTAATGTTTTGCCATATTCTATTTTAAAATGATCTCTTAAATAATCTTGATACCATTGTAAGGGTTGTGAAAAAGGTACTTCATAATCGTAATATGAATAATCTTTTTTTTTATTACTTAATGTTTTTTTGTTAATGTAGGATGTAATTATATCGTTCTTTATTTTTTCACGATCAATCTCAAAACCTTTAGGACTATCTATTGTACCACTTACAATATCTATTTCAGATACCACCTGTTTTTGCATAAAAATTATTTTTCCACTTTATCCCAACTTTGATTATCTTCATTCCACTCATAAATATAATCTTCTTGCTCTGCTTCTTCTAACTCTGGAGCATCACCTATTGGTGATTGCCATCTAGCTTCATCTGTATTTAGAACCCAACTAACATAAGGTTTTTTAGGTAAGAACAAATCATTGTCCTCATCATAAATATAACCTATACCTGCATAGTTACCTCTAAATGCTTTAGAGTCATCACCTGAGTTATGTTTATTACCTTGTGTATTGTAAGATGTCTTTTTCCAAAGAGGCCAGTTATGTATATTTTCTAAAAACTGTCTTCCTACTTCTTCATCTTCAATACCATCTGCATTCTGACAATCTTTATCAGCAACAACGTGTACTGCTATTACTTTACTGTTAATTCCTAATTTTGCGTAATGTGCCATATCTCCTCCTATAACATTTTTCTTTTTTTAATACAAATCATTATTTATTGAAATTTATATCTTATAATAACTATTCCAGAACCACCTGTCCCTCCTGAAGATGGATTGCCCGGATTAGCATTTGATGCTCCACCACCGCCTCCTGTGTTAGCTGTTCCTGCCTCTCCTGCTGGAGGTGAATTATTTGGTGATCTACCACCGTCTCCTCCACCACCTGCTCCACCATTACCACCTGTATTTGCTGGATATGAAGAACCTCCGCCACCACCTGCTCTTTGAACTGGTGATGCGTTAATTTCTGAAGTTACTCCTGCTCCACCTTCTCCTGCTACTGTATTACTTGGAGCACTACCTCCTACTGCACCAGCACCACCGCCTCCTCCTGCGGCGCTAGCACCTGAACTTTGTTGACCACCACCCGGATTTCCTTGTGGAGGTGAAACTGGAGGTGTATTTCCAGCACCTGCTGTTCCATTAGGTTGATTTGGTGTTGCCGCCGCACCTGAACCTGAACCTCCTGCACCATTTGTTGGTGAAATACTATTAGGAAAATTACCACCTCCTCCTCCTGTTGATGTAATACTATTAAAAACTGAATTAGCTCCATTTGAACCTGCACCTGTTGCTGGGCCACCTGCTCCACCAGCACCAACAGTTATTGGATAAGTTTGAGCAGATACTGTTACACCATCAGGTGCAACTAAAGGAGAAGCAGTATAAGAATCAAAAGCTGGAGCTCTTCCCTCTCTATATCCACCTGCACCTGCACCTGCTGAACCATCATAGTTTCCAAAATTTCCTGCTCCACCACCGCCACCAGCTAAAACTAAATAAGAAACTTTATTAGAACCTGCTGAATTACCAGCATTACTTACTACAAAATTAGCATCTGACGTGAAAGTATGAATTTTATAACTACCTGATGTAGTTACTGTACCACCTGTTGCAGTAACAAAAGATGCACCAGCTTGTTGTACTGTATCTTCATTTATAAACATCCACCCTTTTGTACTATCAGCATAAATTAATGTTGCTGATGCTCCTGCTGAACTTAAACTTGTGTCTGCACAAACTCCATCCATTTTAGAACCACCCCTACCTATACTTAGAGCATTAGTATCAAATGTTCTTGCGTAATCTTTTACTGAAATAATATCACCAACGTTTGGTGATGATGGTAAATTTATAGTTACTGCTCCACTTGTAGTATTTATAAAATAACCTTTGCCACTTACACTTGTTATAGTACCCGGACTATTAGTATAAATCGTAGAACACCAATCAACTGTTCCTGTTCGTCCAAATCCACTTTGAGTAGCACCACAAGCTAAATTTACTGCAGTTCCAGATCCACCTAAAGTTAGTGTACTTCCTGATTTTTTTTCTATTGTATTAACTTTTATTGTGCTCATAATTTAATTCCTATTGAAACTTATACCTTATCATTACTACTCCTGAACCTCCCGAACCTCCATTAGTAGAACCAGCAGAACCTCCACCGCCTCCACCTCTATTAGCTGTTCCATTTGTTGCATCAGTTCCGCCATTTCCAGTTGCCGCCGTTCCTCCTCCGAAAGGCCCTGCAGGTGTTCCTTGCATACCGGGATTATCATTTGCTCCTGCACCTCCTCCGGCATATCCTACTGAAGCAGAACTTATTGATGTTGAAACACCATTACCCGCTGATCCTCCTGTACATTGAGTTGCATTACCACCTGCTGTACCAGCTCCACCTCCGCCACCTGTTGAATATCTTGGAACTCCATCTCCATTTTGTCCACCATCGTTACCTTGTGGTGGGCTTACTGGAGGTGTATTACCTGAACCACCAGCTACTGCTCCGTGAGGAGAAACGTTTCCTGCTCCTCCACCTGATCCTCCAGCAACTCCTGTACCCGGAGGTTGTCTTCCACCTCCTCCACCACCAGCAGATACAACTCCTAATCCACTTGAATTTCCTCCTGAAGCTCCATTACCAAAAGGTGGTGAACTATCTGTTGCACCTCCTGCCCCAACTACTATTGGATAACTTTGTGCTGTAACTGTGATACCTGTTCCAGCATCTAAAGGTGAATCTGTATAAGGGTCAGTGGGAACTTTTGCTTCTCTAAATCCACCTGCTCCTCCTCCTCCAGCTCTATCCCCTGAAGATCCTCCACCACCAGCGACTATTGTATATGAAACTTTATTATTTGCAGGACTACCTGCATCTGAAACTACGAAATTTGCGTCCGAAGTAAATGTATGTAATTTATAATCTGTGCAAACAGTTGAAACTGTTCCACCTGTTGCTTGAATAAAAGATGTGCCGGATACGTCAGATGTACCATCTTGAATTGATTGCCATCCCTTTGTACCATCAACATAAATTAGAGTTACTGATTGAGATTCTGTATCTAACTTTGCGTCTTCACAAATTCCATTAATTTTAGAACTGTTTCTTCCGATAGTTACATTATTACTATCCCAAGTATTTGCATAATCTTTTAAAGCTATTATATCACCAGCGGATGGTGATGATGGGAGAGTAATTGTTATTGCTCCACCAGTGGTATTTACGAAATAACCTTTACCGTTAACTGCTGTAAGTGGACTTGTCTTTGCAGTAGTACACCAATCTACTGCACCTGTTCTTCCCATACCTGACGTAGTTGCTCCACAAGCAATTTGAACAGTTGTTCCTGATTCTCCCAATGTAAGAGTTGATCCACTTGCTTTTTTAATTGTATTTACTTTTATTTCACTTGTCATAATTTACCTATTGAAATTTATATCTTACTAAAACTATTCCTGATCCTCCATTTCCAGCAAGTCCTGTTCCACTACCGCAACCTGAACCACCTCCACCACCACCGCCTGTATTAGTAGTTCCATTCGCCGCGTTTACTGCTGGACTTCCTGTAGCTCCACGACCACCACCACCTATTCCACCAGTTACACCTCCCGGTGCGGCCGGGCCGTCTGATGATCCACTACCACCACCTGCAAAATATCTTGTATTACTTACTGGGCCTGATTGTCCGTATGATGGAGCTGTTGGGCCAAAAGCTGAATCTGAAATAAATGAACCTATGCCTCCTGCTCCTCCAGCACTTGGACTTGGTGAGTTGCTTCCTACTGCTCCAGCTCCTCCTCCACCAGCACCTGAATTGGTATTTCCCGGTGCACCTACTCCTCCATTGTTTCCTTGTGGAGGACTTACTGGTGGAGTATTACCTGCTCCTGCTGGTTGACCTTGTGTGCTTCCACCTCCCGAACCTCCTGCAGTTCCTGCTTCGGGAGAACCTCCTCCCGCCGCACCACCACCACCTCCTGCTGAGCTAATTGAAAAACCTGATGATGTACTTCCATTGTTACCTGCTGTACTATCTCCCGGTGCCTTTGCGCCTCCAGCTCCAATTACTATTGGATATGATTGTGCTGTGACTGTTACACCTGTTGGATTTGATAAAGGTGACATTACTGGAGACGCAAGACAACCAACTGAATTTGATAATCTAAAACCTCCTGCTCCTGCACCGCCACCCATATAAGCTGGGCCTGTTCCTTGTCCACCACCTGCACCACCTGCGATAACTGTATAATCTATTGTAGTAGAACCTCCCGGTGCACCTGCATTTGTAACCACAAAGTTACTATCACTTGTAAAGACGTGTGTTTTAAAATTTCCACAAGTTAAAATTGTGCCACCTGTTGCTTCAATAAAACTTGGTGTTCCTGATATATTTTCTGTTGCATCATTAACTTGTTTCCAACCTCTTGTAGAATCAACATAAACTAAAGTTGCTGATAAACCTTTAGTGCTTAAAGTTGTAGAAGCACAAGTACCATTGATTTTAGATGAGTTATTTCCAATAGTTAAATTGTATGTATGAAAAGTTGACGCATAATCTGCTATTGCCACTATATCTCCTGCTGATGGACTAGCTGGAAGTGTAACTGTAACAGCACCTCCTGTCGTGTTAATAAAATATCCTTTACCTGACACACTTGTTAATGGACTTGTTTTAGCTGTTGTACACCAATCTACTGTACCAGTACGACCCATTCCACAAGTACTTGCACCTGTTGCAATTTTAACTGTTTTACCTGATGAACCTAATGTTAAAGTTGAACCACATTGTACATCAACTGTATTTACTTCTATCTTACTCATACTATAACTACTGTTGCTCCTGATTCTACCGTCATTGTTCCACTTACTGTAATCGGCCCAGCAAACATTGCGTTGCTACTTGCTTCTATAAAAATATTTTTTGTAATATCTTTCTTATGATAACAATCAACATCATTCGTACCGGGTTTATTACCTACATACAAAATATTATTTTTTTCTTCCATTTTTATCTCCTATGCTACATCAGTTAGCAATCCAACAACTATATCTACATCTCCGCCCGAAGCACTTGATTGAGCTTTGATGCTATATCCAGATCCCAAAACAATTTTTCCTTTTACTATTTCTACCTTTGAACTAGGTGGAATAGAAATACCTTTAACAAGTTTAAAATCATTTGATCCATCTCTTAACGTTACGTCTAAAGTAAGACTAGATGATCCAGTATTACAAGCATTAAATCCTACGATAATTTGCTTGTTACTTGTTGCTGATACGATCGTTGTTTCGGAAGCATTAGATAATGATACTTCTGTTGATAAAAAATTATTCGCCATCTATCCTCCTAAAGCTATTGCAAAAGGAATCGCATTTGGATCAGATTCCGTTACACTTACACCACCCGGAAGAGTAATTGCATTTGTTGATGTGTTAATACTAAATAAAGTTAAGTTATCAGATCCGTCATTGATCTTAATAGAAAGTGTTCCCGAACTAGAACTATCTACCCAAATCGTTCCAGTAGTTGCTGAACCGGGAGCAGAAGCTCCTGAATGAGAAGAATTAATCGCCGCAAGAATATTATTTAGTTCTGTTCTAAAACTAGCAAATCCTTGGTTGTCTAATGTTACATCTGATACTTGAGCCATAGTTTCTTATACCTTATTTTAACTTGATTTCAAACCGTGTCCTACTGCTTGAAAATCAAAAATTCTGCTTATTCCTGTATTACTAGCATTAAAGAATTGAATTGTAAATCCTGTTTTACTTTTAGATGTGATAGAAAAATAATCACCAGTTTGCATACCTTGTCCAGCAATACCGATTGATGGAGTAGCAAAAAAAGCATTTGTGAATGCTACTGTCGTTCCTGAAGCTGAGGATGTTATATCCTCTCCAGATTCAACTCTTTTCTCAAAATTAACTGTAAATTTTAAATCGTGTACTTTTGCTCTAACTTTATTATTATCTGAAGTTAATTTGCATCTAAATTTAAAAAATCGCCCTTTAATTGTACTTTGTTGAGCAATTTTTTGAAATGAAGTAATATTATCTAAACTTGTATTATCAAATCCAACTTGAATTTCTGCCCCACATTGTATTTCGCTTGATCCATCAAAGGGAGCTTTAGCATCCTCAAATAATGTTGCTCCTCTACCACTATCAAATAGATCATATTCATCTTCCGAACTCATTCCAAGAAGAGCTCCTAAAGACACATCATAAATATCATCTAAACTTAGGGTATTAGAAAAAGTATAAAATCCTGAACTTACAATATTTCCATTAAAATTTGTAGGATTAGAAGTAGAATCTGTTCCTCCTAAATCAAATAAACCTTCCGCTGATTCTACATTTCCAACTCCATCATCAAAGTCAGTTATAGTATCTAATATTAAAACTTTTCTTGATGCGTTATCTACTGATAAAGCTACGTTTGTATCTCTTGTTCCTTCAAAATTTGCCATTATTCACTAAATACCTGTGTTTGTTTAAAGTTTGCTTGTCCACTTATATTTGTAGTTACAAATGATGCGTTTGCACTTGTATTACCTAACTTATCTACTGCTTTAATACAAAAAGTTCCAGTAGCAAAATTCACAACTGCACTATTAGATTTTCTTCTAACTACTTTTGCTAAAGGTGAACTTTCATTCCAAGTAGATCCGCTTGTTACATTTTGAAATCTTATTTCATACCAAGATATATCAAGATCTAAAACTGGTGTCCAAGATAATTCCATTTGATTAGATCCAACTAAAGATACTGATAGATCTGATACATCGCTTGGAATCTCAGTAGCTCCTATAATAGTTCTTGTTGCAGAAGTATATGTACTTGAAACTCCAAAAGAGTTGATCGCTTTTACTCTTACTGAATATTCAACATCATCTTTTACATTTAATAGTTCGTGATTTAATTGAGATCCAGTTGATATAATTTTAAAATTTGATTCTGATGTTTGCTTTGCTTCTACTTGATAATTTTGAACAAACTGATCCGTTGAAGCTCCTATTAATATATTTAATCTTGTTATAGTAATTCCATCTGCATATTCAATTAATTCATCTGATAAAGTTATTGATGCTGGAGGTTGAATTACAAAAGGATTAGGTAATGTTGTTGATGGAGTACTAGATACTTGTCCTTTAGTTGCAAAAGTATAAAAACTATCTTGATGTTCTACTAATGATAATGTGATTGTATAATCACTGTTAAAATTCATTTCCAAAACTCTAAAAGCTTTATTTGTAAAACCCAATGATGATAAAGAAATATTTACAATATCTCCAATGTGTAATTTATAAGCATTAAATCCAGCAGTTATATTAAGACCTAAACTTTCACGGCTTCGGCGAAGTATAATCTCAGCCATTTCTTCAACTTGATAAGGATTTGTTATTGTTTTAAAATCAAATCTTCCTTCTAATAAAAAACCTCCATCAACTGTTTTCATAGTTGCGTGTTGATCTGCACTTGCTAAACTACTATCGTCAGTAGGAGGAAAAGTTCGTTGATCTGCTTGATAGTTACGATCAGGATTTATAAATGTTGCTATAACTCTATTATATTTTGTATTTTTTGTAGGAGATGCTAAACTAAATCCATTTAAAATATCATCCTCTCCTAATGATACACTTGCAGATCCAGTTGTTTCAATAACTAATCTATATTTGCCTTGAACATAAGGAAGATAACCTCTGCATCCTCTTAATAGATCTCTAATATTATTTATTACTTTTTTTGAAGTGTCCAATACTCCGTTTGTATCAAATATATTTATTTGAGAAGCACCTGAAAAAGGTGTTACTTGAGTTACACAAATTTGAGACGCATCATAAATACTTTGTAAATCTATGTTTGAAGTTGCTATTCCTTTTCCATATCTTTCATTTCTTAAATAATCTAAAATACAAAAAGCTGGATTAGTAGAATAAGACGCAGTTTGTTCAGCTAATCCTGAATTTAAAGTAATTACTTTCTTTCCTTTTATTTTAACATTAACGTGAGGAATACCTCCGAATATATCTTGATTCCATTTAAATTTTAAAGCTAAATATGCAACACCTGATAATTTATGATTAGTACCCCAACTTGATAATGTAGATAATAATGATGATGCACTTTGTCCATCTGATCCTAAATGTGGTTCTACTGTTATATAAGATTGACTATCTTTATAAAAATTAGAATCTGAACTTGCAACAGATCTTTGAGTATTATCTGTTAGAGCTCCATCAAAAGTAACAACTTTTTCATCTACTCTAATTTCTTCTATTGAATTTATTTCACCCTCACAAAGAGCTAAACAAATATATAGAAATTCATTATCTGTTCCTGATGTTTCTATAAAGACTCTTGTTCCTCCTAATAATCTCTCTCCATAAACAACCGGGATTGATGCATTATTTGATTGCTTATTTACTAATATTCCTTTTTCTGTTTCCTCAAAATTATTTGTGCCATAATCCGGAAGTTCAGGATCTCTGGCTCTCATAAATAACCAACCTATTGCAAGTACTCCAAGAGCTACAAATGGATTAATATTGCTTAAAAATTTTCCTAATTTTACTGCTCTAAAAACTTTTGTTACTGGTTCAACTACTGATTTTACTGCTCCTCCCATTTAACTATGAAACCTCCTTTTAAACTTTTTTGATATTCTATATACTTTATCTTTTTCATCTATTCTTAACCAATTAATAGAGTCATCAATATTTAATTGTTTTTTAAAATGATTAATAACCCAACTCATAACTTGTTTTGAATTTTTATAAATTATAATATCGTGTAACCATAAAGTATTTCCGCTTTTCCATTCTGTTTTATATAATTTTGCATCTAATTTATAAGTTTGTTCTACTGGTTCACTTAAATACGCCCAATTTACAAAAGCAAAAATAATACCATCTTCTTTAAATATTTTATATTGATTTAAATTTATTGATGGAAGTATGTGATAATAAAGTTCCTCATAACTATTATCTTTGTATTTTGGAAATAATTTATAAAGATTTATAATTTCATCAAAACTTGTCATTAACTTCTACCCCATTTAATATCTAAAACTGTTTGACTAGCAAAATCAAAACCAACATCAGTATTAAAAAATCTTTGTTGAGAATTATTATTTGTTTGCCTTCCTGATTTTTTTTCAAAATCAGCCCAATGAGAAACTATTGTTAAATTAACGGATGATTCATTTTCGCTTTCATCAATTTGAAATGTATCAATATTACCTGAATACAATAATATAGGATCTGCTATTAAATCATTATTTGAATCTAATAAACCCCTAAATATATCTACTGAATCATTAACTACATTTTCATTTAACACAGTAGAAATAAATGTTTGATCTGCTCCAGACAAAGTAAGATTTATAGTTGATTTAGATACATCAGTTTGCTCAGAAAATTCAGGAATAGAAACTAAAAAAGATGATGATGAATAAGTTAATGAAGATCCTGATATAGAAGATGTAAGATCAAAACTACAATCAGTTATATTTACTGGTGTTCCGAATCCAATACTAATAAGATGTACAGGTCTAATCTCACTTGTTGCTAATTGGTTTTGTACTGCTGTCGTTAGTGTTCTTGCCATATTCCTCGTAAGTTGTTCTTGTTACTTTAATATCATTAAATACAATATATTTTGCATTTGGACTAGGTGTTTTATATTTACCTAAATCATTATTCTCAAAATTTATATTGTTATCCTCAATTACTTCTTCTGCAATCATATCAACATTAATCCAATGCTTAACTAAATATTTTGCCATTATAAAGATTCTTCTACATCAAATTCAAATTGATATAATAAATCTCCATCTTTAGTTGCACCAACTACTCCAAATTCTTGTACGTCATTTGTTAAATGAACTGTGAAATTAACATTGTTATAACTTACTACTGCATCATCCGATAAAGCAGATCTTAAAGGCGGTTCTATTGTTACGGTAGCGGCACTTGAAGATGGTGTAACATCTGAAACAATCATATATACTTTTGTTTGACCGGCAAAAGTTATATAATCTCCAGCTTTTAATCTTCCAGCAGAATCAGCTCCAAAACCATCCATAGCAATTGTAGTATCTCCCGCAGTATGTGATCCATTTACAGAAACTACTTGTGTTTCTGATCCTCTTGCACTTTTTAATTCTGGAGGAGAAACTGTAAAGTTTTCTTTTGAACCTCTTTGTTTCATTATGAAAGCCATTAATTCTCCATAAATATCAGATCTCTTTCCAACTATTATTTTAATTGTAAATCTAAATCTTTGATTATCTATTTGTCTTGATAATTTTTTTCCTGAAATAGATTTAGAAATAATTGTATTTTGGATTGATGATAATCCTAAAGTTTCAAAACTTGCTGATGTAGGAAAAGATCCAGACATTATACTAATTCTCCTCTACCTTTTTCTGTTAATGCGTTGTTAATAATAGAAGTAATTGTTCCTCTATTTTGTACTAAAGCTTCATCAAAACCTCTTGAGTCTATTGTGTTGATGTTAAAATTAACTACGGCAGATCTACCAGTTCCTCTTGCAGATTGAGTAATTTGACCAGTTGAATTTGGTATAAATAATTCCGGGCCTCTCTCTCCTACGATTGCTGGTCGTCCAGCCATCAAAGCTCCTCCACTTGCAAATGCAGGAACTCCTAATAACATTGAAATAAATTGTTGTTTGTTTTTATCTTTTTGAGCTTTGTTTTGTTTATTTTTTTCTGCCGTTATTTGTTTTTCTATACCTAATTTTACAAGTAATTCAGCAATAGCAGTTTGTTCAAGTAATATTTGTAATCCAATTTTTGCGACAATTTCAACTAATGCTGATATAATTTTAATTAATATTTGTTCTCCTAAAACCTTAAATGAAGCTCCCAAATCTTTTCCTAATACAATTGTTTCTGCAATACCTTTTGACATTCCTTGAATACCCATATTTATAACTTGAAAAGCTTGATCTGATAATTTTGTTAATTTTTTAAGAGAATCCTCATTTAATTTTTCTAGTTCTTTTCTGAATGGAGATATATTTCTCTCTAAAGCTTTCGCCGCTTCATTAGCTTTCTCCACTTCTTTTTGCATATTAGTTACTTCAATAGTATTAAGTTCTATTTCTTTTCTTACTCTCTCAAATACATCTCTTATACCTTTTACTTCTCCATTAGCATTCTCTAGTGATTTCATAAAACCTAGATCTATTTCTATTCCAAGTTTCTTTAATAATTTTCCTATCTGATTGAATATTAAACCTATTGTAAAAACTACAACTCTTCCTTTTGTTCCGAGCATTAAGAATCCAATAATACCCATCTCTCTTACAACTGGAGGTAAAAAATTTATTATGTCTATGATTCCAACAATACCAGATCCTATTGTTTTAAATACAATCTTGATAGCATTTACAACACTAACTAATCCTACTATTGCTTCTTCAATAAATGTAATTAAACCTTTACTTAAATTTTGTGCAAACTCTCTTAATACTTTTTGATTTTCATCTACAAGTTTATTGATTGTAATTAAACCACCTTTAACGAAATCAAAAAATCCAGCTTCATTTGTTTCTAATTTGAATTGGAAAATTTTATCTCCAATCATTGATAGAGTTCCGTCAAAAGTCGTTCCTAATACTTCCGCCGCTTTTCCAAACTTTCCACCCGGGCCAAAGACTTTTAATAAAGCTTCTGCTGATTGTTCTGCGTTAAGAGTTACTCCTGATTTGAAACCAAGCATAGCTCTAACACCTCGTTCTCTAAATATTTCTGCTGAAGCTAAACCAGCTGATAAAGATCTTTGAACTTGTTCCGCCGCTATTCTAAAATCTATTCCAGTTACGGCGGCGATATTACCTACTAATTCTAAATTAGTTCCAAGTTCTTCCGCATCTTTTGAAACAACTGCAAGATTACCTGAAGCTTGAGCAATTTCTTGAAGTGAAAACGGAACTCTTCCTGCAAACTTAACTAATGTATCAAAAGCTTTACGACCTTCATTTACAGATCCAAATAAGAAAAAGAATCTTAATCTTAATTGCTCAACTTCTCTACCTACATTAATAAATGATCTAACTGCTACTCCAGCTCCAATACCTATAATAGCGGATTGAACAGAAAAAATAGATGATCTCAATCTTGCTAATCCAGCTCTTACTCCAGCAAGAGCTTGTTTTGTTTTGTCTTTTGCTAATATATTTAAAACTAAATTCTGTGCCATAATCTACATTGGTTTTTTTCTATCATATTCATCTTTTTCTAACATCAAATATCCAATCCACAAGTTATATTCTACTTCGGTCATATCCAATACTTGCTTCAAGGTTATTTTTAACCTATCTGCTAGTATTAGCATATTTCTTAATTCAGGTGTAGTATTTAGTTTTTTTTTGACTCGTAAGCGGTAGGAGATTGAACCATAGCGGCCGCAACTTTAGCAAGGACATCAGAATCAACTTTATTCATAATATCTAATCTATCAGTAGTATTAAATAATTTATTTCCGTCCTTATCCACGGCTTTCATAATTACAATATCAGCTAATAATCCAACATCATTTAAATTATCAGATCTACTAAATAATCTTTTCTTTTCTGCTAATGTAATTGGATTCCAATAGATAACAGTAGGTTTGCCCTCGTCATCCTTCCATTCTTCTATCTCAATATCTTGAACTCCTAAACTCTCAAAATGAGATTTAGCTCTGTCTATTATTGACATAAATTATTATTCAGTTCCAATTGTTAAAGCACCTGTTCCTTGAAATGTAACACTTCTAGCAACAATTCCGTCTAAAGGTTGATTTACTGACATTCCAGTAATGATTCCACTACCTTCAAATTTTCTATCTCCAGATGAACTTCCTTCAGGTAGCAATTTAAATGCTAATGAAGCTCCAGCCGTCATTTGTGTTTGAGCTGAATCAGTTTCATCAAAGTGCATTTCTAAAGTTCCTGAAAAAGATGTTCTTCCAGCAACAAAAGATTTTGCCGAATCTTCCATTTTTGTGCTTTCAACTACATCTCCCGTCGTTTCAAGAGTAAACGAACTTAATTCGCCAACTGCTGTTCCGCCGATTGTAACTTGACCTTCTTTTCCGTGGTGTACTGCCATTTTTATTCTCCTATATTTTTTCTTATACTATTTATCTTCCTCATCGTCAAATTCTTCTTCATCAAGATCTTCATCCCAATCTTCTTCTTCTTCAACGACATTTCCTTCCATATCACTTAACAGATCTTTTACTTCTTCGCAAAGCAAACTTTCTTTATCGTGTAATTGTTCTATCTTATCTATCTTTTTTTTTATCTTATCTATAATTTTATTCGCCATATTTAGCTCCTATTAAGGTGTTCCCGATTCAAATGTGTAAATACATTGAATAGTCATCCTGATTCCACCAATGGGAAATAATGTTCCTTCATCAGTTTCAACAGATATAACTTCTGTATCAAGTGCATTATTACTTCTAGTAATATCAGATTCTAATTCAGTTTCAATGCTAGTGATTAATTGATTTCTTAATGTGTCAATATTTGATTCAGCTCCTTTTACAAATCCGCTAATAACAAAATCTATTGTACCTTGCCTTCTTTTTGCCCCATCTCCCATTTCAATATCTTCACGAGTTTCTTCGCTAGTTTGTACTATTACTGCTGGATATTGTTTATCTGATAATTCATCTATATCAAATGGTTGTCTTGTTACTTTCTTGATTGAAGGACTAGAAATACCACTTATCGTTGAAGCTATATTAGAAGCTATATTCTCTCTTATGCTCATATCTTAAATTTCCTTATTTCTTTTTCCATAAATTTTACGAATTGTTTTTGTATAATCTTTTCTGTTCTTTTACTAAAACCAAAAAATTCTCTACGTGGAGAATTAAGAAATTGATTGAATAGAGCTCTCTCTCTCATCTCTCCTCTATTAAAAAATACTATTGCTTTTTTATTAGATTGAACTTTACCAGTTAAACTATTCATCATATCATTAGAATATTTAAGATCTACTCTTGTTGGTTTTCCTTCTTTTTGTAATCTACTAACATAAGCTTCTGAATAGGGAGCAAATCTTCTTCTATTAACATCTAATCCTTTATTAGTTAATTCTTTAATTATTGCTTGTAATTGAAAACTAGCTTGAGCTAATCCTTTTCTTGTAATTCTAGGAAATTTATTAAAAAATTTATCTAATCTTTTTTGTACTTTTTTAGCATTAGAATTTATAATGACATTGACGGCCATTATCTAATTAATCTATTTGAACCGTGTAAAGGTTCTCTTTCATTTTTAACGATTGTACCGTCTCCAGTTGAATCATATTCAACTCCATCTTCCAAAATAGATTGCCATTCCTTATTATATTCTGACATATAATATTCACCCATTCTCTCAAATCTATCTTTATCAGCTTCAGGTCTAAATTTTGTTAATGCTGGAGCCATAAACTTTCCTATAAAATAATAAACACCAGCTCTCTCAAACTGATCTAAATTAATTTTTGTATTTACCATCTCATTTGTATTAAGAACTGTAATATCAGTAAATACATTCATCTTATAAGTAGGCCACCATTCTATTCTTAATTGTCTTAAAATATCATTATTAGTTTGTGAAAAGAAATTAGTTGTTTCTGTATCTGTTGAAGCAACACCGAATCCAAAAATATCAGGTTGATATTTAGTTACATCTCCAGCAACTATAACATTTGATCCAGTAAAATTAGCCATAATATCTACCTACAAACCAGTTTAAAAATTTCTTAATTTTTCTTTTTAGTTTTCTTAACATTTTTTTTCTTCTTAGGTTTTAAGACTTCTACAATCTTTTCTTTAATATTTGATTGAACTTTAAATCCTCTTTGTGCAAACTTTGATTTATTAGACTCATACTGTTCTTTAGTTCTAACAATAGTCTTTTTGCCATTTGTTAATTTTACAGTTTCCATTTTTCCTCCTTTTGCCCTATGGGCGATTTCTCGCCCATAAGAATATGATTATTAGCTTACTATACTAGAATCACCTGCTATTTCAACACCATAAGTATCGTGTAATTCACCGACACCATATACTGCTGTTGCAACAATTTCATCTGCTCGTAAACTTGCATCTCTTTGCGTTTCAACTTTTAAGTCTTGCATCATCGCCATTCCTAGCGCATCTCTGTGGAACATAGCTGATTTGTAATCACCTGCGTTTCCAGTATTTGCAATATTAGAAGTTTCAAAGATTCTGATTCCACCTAAAGTTCCGATAAAACCATTTCTTAATGCTTCGTTTGCTAAATCAGATACATTTCCAGAAGTTGCGAATGTGTTTGTTATGCCTTTTTTAAGGTCATAAGCAATATCTGGATGAAATACTGCCGCTACATCATTTAAAGGAACATTGTTTCTTCTTAATGTTGCGATAGCTTGAAAAAAGTGTTCAACTGTTACTGCCGCCGCCGTAGATCCAACTACATTTGAGAAACCGTCAAATAGAGCTGTTAAGTCTAAATCTTGTTTCTTTGCGATAGCTTCTCCAAACAATCTACCAATATCTCCAGCTACATTTCTTGGAGCTGAATTTCTTGCTAAATCTGTTAGAGTTGTCATAACACCATTCTCACTTGCAGTTATTGTAACTGAAGTAGGGTTTACTTCTGTGTTGGATAAATCAGATGCTTCAGATACCGCCGCCGCACTTACTTGTGCATAGATAGGTACTTCAACTGACTTTCCACCACCTTGTATAGCATAGTTTCGTACAAGAGGTCTCATTATAGATTGCTCTGATGCTACGAATAATGCTTCTGCAACGATCTCAGTATATAATTCCGAAAGCGTTGAGGATGTTGTTTCGTTTGCCATTGTGTTTGTTCTCCATATTATTTATTATTGTTTAAGTTTATCTTGATAGGCCCAGAATCTCTTTGTTTACGATATTCTGCATATCGTTTTTTATCCTCCGGATTATCAAAATTTAAGTCCTGCAGATTAAATGGTTTGACAGTTTTACCTTCCAATGCACTCTGGCTACCTGAACCAGCTAATGATCCTTGACGGTGATGTGGATTTGCATCTAAAAACTCTTTTACTGATTCTTCAATAGTTAAGAGTTCGCCTTTTGTGTTATACCTAATATTATTATTAATATCAAGTACCTCTATTCTATTATCATCAGTATATCTAACTTTATCTTTCGTTAATGCAACGACTTGAGATGGATTAATAGCTTTATATTTAGAAGCAACAGATAAAATAGAATTATCTACTTTCTCTTTTTTAATCATATCTTGCATTTTCTTAATCTCTACATCTTTTTCAGTTATTCTAGTTTTCATAAGATTTTCAAGATCTGCTTTTGTTTTAGCATCTTTTACTTCTTTTTCTTTTAGAGCTTCTTCCTCTTTTTGTTTCATTTCATCAAGAGCTCTTTGATTTTTTGCTTTTTCCGCCTCTAATCTTTGTTTGATTATTCTATCTAAATCTTCTTGAGTAAATTGTGGATTAGCTTTTGGATTCTCCTCTGTCTTTGTTTCTTTAACCTCAACTTCTTGAGCATCATTTTTCGGTTGATTAACCTGATTGTCATTAGACATTGTTTCTCCTATATTGTTAAGTTTCCGTTTTTATCGTACCAATCTATATTAACATAGCTCCATCCGTGTCGGCAATTATAACCTCCACGAACTACGAATGGATCTCCGGATTTTTTGCCCTTCCAAGATCTTCTCCATAATTTTCTGACTTCACTAATCGTAAATAGATTGCCATTTCGTTTACTATATACACCATTTAAGATATTTCTACAAATCTCTCTTGTAGTAGGAATAATATCTCCGTGATATTTAACATATTCCAATCCAGCATCTATTGCCTTTTTTGCGTTAACTTGTGCATCAAATTCCCTTAATCCATCGCTTAATATTTGACTTGCATACTTTCTCATATTATCTCCAGCTCTATCTCTAGCAAATTTAGTTTGTAATGATTTTACTGCTTTATCAACTTGTGATTGTTTGGATCTAATATTCTTGTTCTTTTTTACATAATTAACAAGTTTCTGTGCTTCAAGATCATCTGATTGACTATAAATGCCATTTATAGTTTGTCTTAATTCTTTTTCTAAATCTACAAAATCCCTACCAACTAATGTATTTTGATAGATCTTATCTGATAATCTTTTTGTGAATGTATTAGATACATCTTTGAATTGTGTAAATGTTTGTACTTTAAGATTTTTAATTAAATTAAGATCTCCTTTAGTAAGTTCCATAAATTCTATTGGAATATTACCTATTTCTCTAAATGCTCTTTCAATTCTTTTTGCTTGTCTATTGAATCCTTTTTTTGTTACTGTATCTGCCCAAGCTAAATATTCGGTATTTAGAATCGTTCTAATCTTTGGTCTTATTGCTATCGCCGCTTGAAGCTCTATCAATTTACCTTGTTGAGTAGGGAGCTCTCGTCCAGCAAGTTTAACTACATCATTTTCTATTTTATCTAATGTTCTTTGTAAACTTCTGTAATATTCTTGTTCAGCGGTATCAAGATTCTTGATTCTGTATTCTGCAAACTTCTGAACTTTGTCCGCCATTATACTTCTTCATTATTTACTTCTTCTTCTTGAACTTCATCTTCAGTAAATTGTCCTACTTCGTTTTGTCCATCTATTTCTTCAAATGATTGATTTAGTAATTCATCATCATCAATAACAGATCTAACGATTTCTTTATCTATTTCTTTATTAAATGTAGGAGATTGAAGATTCATAGATTTAGCCATTGAGTAGAATTGTAGATCTGTTGCGTAATCTCTTATATTAAACGAATCTGGATATACAATCTCTCCATCAAAATTTGTATTCTGGAATTGACTATATAATCTAAAAATTTGTTCTTCAGCTATTTCTAAATTATCTGCCTTTTCTGATAATCTAGCATTAAGTAATTCAAATTCAGTTTGTAATGCAATTCCTGAAGATACTTGTTGTTTCGTAGTTCTCACAGCTCCAGTATGAGCTATTCTATTTATAGCTTCTACTTTGTGTTTAATAGACTCCATAATAGCATTTAAATTTTGTCCTGAAGGTTGTAGTAAATATGGTTTTAAATTAGGCTCCATTTCGTCCGGCATTTCTATTACAGCTCCAGCTCCAGCACTTGCATTAACACCGGGAGTTTTTACTAATGATGGATGATTTGTTAATCTTATTAATTGTTCTATTTCAGAATATTCATTATAGATTGCTTTTTGTAAATCGCTAATATCAGTTAGATCCGATTGACCAATTCCTCTCTTATGCGATTTGGAATTATATAAAATAACTGCTGGTATTTTGCCAATCGGGTTATTGGCAGTATCTATTATTTTTGGCTCCTCATTATCTTTTTGATAAACAGTATCTACTCTATCAGGAAACCACATTCTAATATAAATACCTCCGTCTTTGTCAACTTCTTCTCTAATTTTTAAATAATCTAAATAATATTTCCCATTGACTTCTCTTTTAAAGTTCCAATCCAAACAATTTTCTGGAGTAACTAATGAAAGGTATGGTCTAATATCTTGATTTAACTCATCAGCTCTTGTTCTAGTTTGAATAGCTGGTTTGTCTAAAATCATAAAACAATGACCATAGATAGATGCGTAGTTCTGTGCTTGTTTAATTACTGAATTGAAACTGTTCCCTTCAAGATCTGCATCCTTCATAAAAAACTCAAGGCTAGTTTCATCAGCCATTGATCCGAAATCTCGCTTAGCTTTTGATCTAAAAAGAAAACTAGAATATATTTGAATAATATTTTTACAATGATTATCGCAGGGAGTATTCGCCAATCTTTGATTAAATTCATTATCCAGCTCCAAATTGTATCTGTTGAGGTATTGACCCAAAGTGTAGTCATATCCTCCATTATAACTTCTAATGTAATACTCCCATTGATTAATGTTTTCTTTGTAATCTTTATGAGTATCTAGTGCCTCGTCCTTGCCGTATGCCATATCTTCCTTGTTTAATGCTCCATCTTTGAGGAATAGAATTAATCCTTTGAACTGTCAACGGCTTTATGTAATCTATAAGATAACCTAAAGCATCGTTCATATGATCGTATCCCTCCTCTTTATCAGGAATATTAGTATTCTCTTTAAAAATTTGTCTCTCCAAACCTTTTATCAAGGTTTTTAAAGAATTGCTAATAAAAATGTGCCTCTTACCATTAGAATCTTTTAGAGTCGCATTTACATTATTAATTCTATCTCTAACTGGAGTATGTTTTAATTTTGCCTTAACTGTAAATCCAGCATTTTGTAAAATAGATAGATCTGTTTTACTTCCTGCACTTGTTTTTCTTTGCCTACAAGCTGGATCTGGATAAACTACAATAGGAGTTTTAGATCCATATCTATCTTTTATTTCTTGTACCATTTCATCAGTATTAGAGCCATAAATTACTATTTCATCAACAATATAAATAGTGTCTTTTTCTATTTGAGCAACACAAGCACTCATTGGATCTACGTTAAAGTCCATTCCTATATGTAAAGGTTTTTTCCAATTTATATTTTTTTCAATAATACTTTCTACTGGATGAAAATTATAATAAACAGCTCCAGCATAATTCTCAAATGTTCCTTCAAATTCTTGTCTAAATGTTCTTATGTCAATATCTTGTTTAGCTTGTTCTAATTCTTCTTTAGAAACCATCCCTCCTTGTAATGTTGTGTATTGAAATGATTCCCATTCAGGATCTTGTCCTTTACCTTTAATAAATAATTCATAACTCCAATTTCCATAACCTCTAGGAGTTCCTGTAAATAAGACTCTTGCCTCTTTATCAGCACACGAAGCTCTTAATACTTCATACCAAGTTCTTTTATCAATATCGGCAAATTCATCCAGTATAAGAAAATCTAATCCAGTTCCTCTTAATGAGTCAAAATTCTCAGCTCCTTTTAATGAGATTATGCTATTAGTTTTTTTAATCCTTATAGTTAAAGTAGTTTCATTAATATCCTGAATCCAATTATATTCAGCCAATACTCTTTTTAAATCATTCCAACAGATCTCTTTAGCCATTTTAAGAGTTGGAGCTACATACCAGACAACTTGATTTACTTCAGATGCTTTTTTCATCATCTCTATAATAGTTAAATATGTCTTACCGAATCTTCTACCTGATATTAAGACTCTAAATCTTTTTGTGGAGTTGGAGACCTTGAATTGCGGTTTTGTAAGCTTTACTTTCATAACAATCAAATTTAAAAAATATCTTATGTTTGTTTACTTCCTTACGACCTATTTCTTCAGTTTTATCTATTGACTTCTGATAACCATCCATCAAACAAGTATAAGCATCATCATATACATCCGGAAATTTGAAAGGCTCCATACACATACCCTGATAACCTGAACACATTACAATCACTAAAATAAATTTCATTTATCATACTTTCTTGAATTGATCTTTATTAGGTGTATTATTTGCTAAATCACTTAAAAAATCATTCATATCATTTTCTTTTAATTTACTAATTTCTATATCTTTTAAATCTATTATTGTCTTTAATGTATCTATTTCTTTTTTGAGAGTTTCTATTTGAGCTTCAAGATCTGCTGTTCCTTTATCTTTTAAATCAATTTTTTTTGATGTTAATGTTTTTAAAAGTTTTTGTTCTTTATCTGAGTATTTATTCATCATTTTAATTTTTCAATCCTTAATATTTTATTATCTTTATCTAATTCAGCTTTAACTTTAGAACACATATAAGTCGCATTACTATTGCGAGTTGCAATTCTTTTTTTCTCTAAACATTTAGAGATTGATGGAGTCCAAGTCATTTCTACAAGTTTTTGATCTACTCCTACAAACATCAATAAAGCTATTATTGTTTCCATTAATGATTTCCATTTCTTAATTTTTCTATTTGTTTATTTATATTATCTACTTGTTCTTTTAAATGATCTATATTGACCTTATTATATCTACTAGCTTCTATTTCTTTTTCTATTGATTCTATTTGAGATGCTAAGTGTTCAATCAACATATACATTTCTAAATTTTTAGGTTCTTGTTCTGCTTTTTTAAGTAGATCTGCTTGAAATAGAGTATCTGCTGTCTCAAGTGAAGATATACGGCCTGTTAGATTGGCATATCCAAATACGGCTCCAGAAACAATAAGAATAATTCCAATAAGATTTGCTAATGGTAATTGTAATTTAGAATCTGAGCTTACTTTTATTGTATCATCATCTTTTTTCATCTCCAGCTCCTTATACTCCAGTAAGCCGGACTAAGTGATTTTTGCCCTCTTACTTTTTTTAGAACTCCACCCATACGAGCCATAAAAGATCTTTTACGAGCTGGGATATGTTTTTTAATACTCATAGTCTTAGATCCAAAATTAACTTTTTGCACTCTTCCTGTTCTTCTATTACGAACAAAGACTTTAAATTTCTTTACATCTCCTCTTTGAATTTTATTAAGTTTAACTGTTCTTCCTCTATATTTCGCCATAATCTATTTATTATCACAATAAGATCCAAAAACTAATTCTTTTTTTCCTGATCTATTTAGATAATAACCTTGTTGATCTTCCCAAGTATGAGTTGCATTATTTTTAATCCATATCTCAGATTGTTCAAAACAGGTGTATCTATGATCTCTATCTAATTTAATTGTATAATAACCTTCTACTTGTGCTGATAACAACAAAATATATAGATATTTCATTTTAGAGTTCTAGGTCTCCATTTATTACAAACATAAGTATCTCGTACTCCTCTTGTTCTAAATTGGAAACAGAATCCGTGCTTTCGTGAAAAGACTCCACAGCTTCCACAACTATATTGACCTATTGATTTTCTAAAATCTTGTGGAAGTCTATGAGGAATAAACTCACCATTAGGATAGAAATTGGATCTTTTCATCTACCCTGACCTCTATACCTTTTTCTTTTAAATTCTTTTGTATTTTTATTAGGTTTTTTTGTATGACGACCCGGTCTTTTTTTACGAGTTCTTGCGTGATATGTATTAACTCCAAATAAATTCTTTTTAGCCATCCTGAACTTCAGCTTCTATTACTAAAGGAATTGGCTCTTTGACATCAGTAGTTTCTATTTTGTCCTTGAATCCTAAATAATTTTTGCTCAACCAGATCTGCATCATAGTGTTATCTTTTTTAAGTGCTTTATCCCACATCTTTTTCCTTAATGATGCTTTTCCCTTCTCTCTATTCTCATCAATAAATTCGGCATAATTCCTTGATAATGTTCTTGGAGATATATTTAATATTTTAGCAATCTCATAATCAGGACATCCTATTTGAGCAAGATTACCAAGGACATTTAAATCTATCTTAATTCTAGGTCTTCCTAGATAATTTTGTTTTTTTTGTGTTTTTGTCTTATTTTTGTCCATTTTGATATTCTGCCTTTTTTCCTGTAAATTCTTCCCATCTTTGAATTATTACATCACAATATTTAGGATCTTTTTCTATCCCATAGCAGATCTTATCAGTTTTTTCACAAGCGATAATAGTAGTTCCAGATCCTAGAAAGACATCTAATACTATACTATTTTTATCTAAAAGACTAATAGCTTCCATAATAAATTTAACAGGTTTCGGACAAGTATGATGTTCTCTTAATTTATCTAATCTATCTCCCATAAAATCAAAGTAATCTAAATTGTATAATCTTTTAGGATAACCTATTGGTTTTCCCCATAGAAATATAGGTTCTACTTTTCTAAAGTGTGAGAGCTTCCCGCCGGATTGTTTGTTTCTGCTTAACCAATAAAAAATATCAGTAGGTTCTTTCATTAGCCAAAATTTGTTATATTTCCATCCAGCCGTCAAAAAAATAAATTCGCTATATTTTTGAATAAGTGTAAACCAAGAATTACAAAATTTAGTATATTCATCACCAGCTCTATCTACGTGTAAATTATATTCATAACCTAAGCCGTATGGTGGATCAGTAAAGACCATATTGGGTTTTTTTCCATTTAATAATTTTATGTAGTTATCTTCAATGGTTGAATCTGCACATAATAATCTATGTTCTCCTAGATGGATTATATCACCTTCTTTTGTTTTTATATTTTTAGGATCATCTGGAATATAATCATCATCCGTTAATCCAGTTTTTTCTTCAAATAATATCTTATCTAATTCTCTATCATCAAATCCTAATACTTCTAAAGCATAGTCTTGAGTTTGTAATTCTTTTATTTCAACATTTAATAAATCATCATTCCATTCAGCTTCTTCATTTGTTCTATTATCAGCAATTCTATAAGCATTTATTTGTGATGGAGTAAGATTTTTTGCGATTGTTATAGGAATTTGTTTTAATCCTAATTGTTTTGAAGCTCTGAATCTTGTATGTCCTACAACAATTATTCTATCTTTATCAACTACTATCGGTTGTCTAAATCCAAATTCTTTAATTGAGTTTGCAACTTTAGTTATTGCTTTATCTGATAATTTTCTTGGATTATTCTTATAAGGTTTTATAGAATTAATATCCGCTTGTTCAATTTCCATTTTGAATTATCGTTCTGATTATTGTCATACTTGGATCTATATCTGTTTTACTACAAGATATACAAAACAACAATATTATAATTATTAAGCTAGATCTCAATTTTCTCCATTTTGATTATACAACCTATGGGAAATATGTTTGTATCACTAAAAACTTCATCTGTTTCATCATAAGAACTAAATGTAATTAAGAATTTTTTAGACTTCTTAAAAACATAAGCTTGAGTAACCATTTTAGAAATAGGAAGTTTATCCATTTCATCTTTAGTTTTATGACCCGCATCGCCGGTAATGTCAAACCAACGGATTGAATAGAAATAATATTTCTTCTTATTAATAATTGCGTGTTTATATCTCTTTTTTCTTTTCAACATTTAAATTACCTTTTCCATTACAATCTTCGCAACGTGCGTGAGTTTCTTCTTCGCATAAATGATAATCAACAGAATAAAATCCTTTTCCATCACATTGAGGACATTTTATTTTATCGGTTCTAGTGGTAGATTTTTCCATTTATGTTTCTTATATTTTTTTCCATCTTTAATTATTATTTGTTCGTGACCCCATTCGGATATAATCTTATAATTTAACTTATCCCCATTTGATTGACTAGTAATATTAGTATTATTATTTAGTTTGTTACTTAGTAACTGTCCGCTAGTGGGCATAGTACGAGCTTCATTAGGATCATATTGTTGAAATTTATCATAATTAACAACAGAAATTATCGTAACAGATTTATATTTGTGATCTCTATGTGGGTTTATAGTGGCTAATCTTGTAGTAATCATTCTCTTTCTTTTCAACCTTTGGATGAATAATCTCATACTTGAATAAGGCATTTTCCAAATACTTGCATTTTTTCTTATTGGAAATATCAATTCTCCTCTTTTTACAAATACTGGATTTTCCATAAATTTTAATTCTTTATCTTGATGAGTTGCATTTGAAACAATATATAGCCATATTGCTGACTCAATTAGATTTTTAAAAGCTGGATGTCTCCAAACAGATCTAAAGGCAAGAAAATATCCAGATCTCATTCTAACATCCTTTTTACCTTTTCTACTAATTCCTTTTCAGTTCCAAATCTTTTTACAAATTCTTTTTTTCCTAAATGTATAGATATTTTTCCGTATCTATGATGTTCTGGACATAAAGGAATTACATCCATATCATTTCCTCTTTGAGATAATCCTACGTTGAATCTTGGATGATGAAGCTCAGGAGTCCTTCCACAACAAATACATCCTAGATCTGCAACAGATCTCATATATTCTTTTACTTTTTTAGATCTGTATTTTCCCATAATGAACTCTGATTCTTATCTACTGGTTTCCAATGATAATAATATAAGATGTTTATTTTTCCATTAAATTTATCTGGAATATTGATCGTTCTTATGGGTTTATCTAATTGAGTGTGAGCAACTATCATATAATCCTTTTTATATTCTAGTTTTAGATCCTCTTTTAATTTAATACAAAGATCCACATATCTTCCCTGAACTGCAATTAAATTTCCGTATAGACTTTTTATCTTTTTACTTAGCATTTATCCTTTCTTGACTTGGGTTAAAGGGATTAACCCAAGTCGTGTTTATATAAAACAAAGGATAACTAAAAAAATAACCTATTAAGGGTTTTTTTTCTTTATATCCTTTAAAACGAATCATAGCAAGATCATATACGAATCAATTAAAATAATCACTATATTTTCTAATTCAACTTGAATCATACCTCTAAAAACCTTGATTTTATTGAGTTTTTTAATATTGACTTTTCAACCTCAATTTGAGAATGTTTGAAAATGGATAACAAAAAAAAAGGAGGAATAATGATTAATCAAATCATTTATAAAATAAAAAAGGGAGCAAATCTATCAAGAGTTAAAGAGATAGATGGAAGGTTATTTTCGGATAATATAAAAGCTCCGAAAACCTTAACTCTATATTCAAAACACTTAAAAGAAGATTTCTATGACGATCAAATAGATGAAGAGTTTTTTGAATTTAAGACTAAAAATTATGGAGAATTTATAGTCCACGCATTAGATCTTACTATTATAGAGAGGAGAATATAATGGACTATTTAGAAAAATTAACTTCTATCTATTCTGATTGGATAGAGAAGAATAATTTACCTAATGAATCTGCTGATACATTAATGAATTGGTATGATCTTAATTCAGATCAAAGCGATTGGATTGAGAGATTTATTTCATTATGGAATAGAGCGGAAAAAAAAGAAGGGATAGCATAATGAGCAAATTAATTTTAGGAACAAAACACTTTGATTTACTCAAAGATGCTAAAAAAAGATTTGGTGTGGGATTCCACCCAAATACTCCGATATTTGAAATCGGAAATACAATAGAGAGGTTATATGCAACTAAATACAACAACAAACCTCAAACAATCTCAACGAT
>MDSV01222509.1_pt1 | contig 34053 bp, 35 predicted proteins | sample 810851 | NCBI WGS metagenome assembly MDSV01 (sample SAMN05326640, study PRJNA326480) | marine metagenome | isolation source: seawater | place: Atlantic Ocean: North East | collected 2012 | reverse complement strand
GTATAAATCTTTCCCATTCTTATTTTTTTTTATTAAATAATGTATATTGTAGAACTATAGACCTATGAATAAATTTTTAAAAGAATTTAAAGATAGAGGATATTTTTACCAGTGTACTAATGAAACTGAATTATCTGAGTTATTAGATAAAAAAAGTATTAATGCCTATATAGGTTTTGATAGTACAGCTCCTAGTTTGCACGTCGGTAGTTTGATGCAAATAATGTGTCTGAAATTATTACAAAGTCATGGACATAGACCAATCGTATTATTGGGTGGAGGTACTACTAGAATAGGTGACCCTTCTGGAAAAGAAGAAACAAGAAAAATTTTATCTGAAAAACAAATTGAGCAAAATATAAAAAATATTCAAAATGTTTTCAAAATATTTTTGAAAACAAATAATCCAAAATTAAAACCAATTTTTGTAAATAATTATAAATGGTTAGGAAAATTAAATTATATTAAATTTTTAAGAGAAATTGGAAGACATTTTACTATAAATAAAATGTTAAGCTTTGACAGTGTAAAATTACGTTTAGAAAGAGAACAATCTTTAAGTTACATGGAATTTAATTATATGATTTTACAAGCATATGACTTTCTTGAACTTAACAAAAATAAAAATTGTTTGATGCAAATAGGTGGATCTGATCAATGGGGAAATATAGTTAATGGTGTCGAGTTGATTAAAAGACAGTCTGGAAATCAAACTTATGGTTTAACAACACCTTTGTTAACTTTATCATCAGGTGCAAAAATGGGTAAAACAGAAAAAGGTGCTATTTGGTTAGATAAAAAAATGTTGTCACCATATGATTATTGGCAATTTTGGAGAAATACAGATGATAGAGATGTAATTAAATTTTTAAAGATGTTTACAGATATTGCCATTAGTGAAATTGAAAAAATTAAACAGAATAATATTAATGATCTTAAAATATTACTTGCAAACAAAACAACAGAAATGCTTCATGGAAGAAAAGAATCTTTAAATGCGGAAAAACTTGCAAATTCCACATTCAAAGAAGATTCTTCTGGTAAAAATTTACCAAATATTAAAATTGATAAAAATATAATAAATAAAAACATAGTTGAGCTTGTATCTTCAATCTCTAAAGAGATTTCTAAGAGCGAAATAAGAAGATTAATCAAATCAAATGGAATAAAAATTGATAATCAAGCAATAGTTGATGAAAAATTTATAATTGATGATGAATTATTTAAAAAAAATGGCTTTTTAAAATTATCTATAGGAAAAAAGAAACATTTTAAAATTATAAACTAATTTTTTTTTATCTTTTCAAGCGTTCTTGTAATAAATCTTGGTGTAAGAGTTTTTATTGGATTTACAGTTGTTTTAAGATTTGTGGGCGGTCCTTTAATTTTAAAGCTTACCCCAAAAACTCCTTCTCCAATTTTTTTACCTACGAGAATATTGCCCAACAAAGGAATTTTAGAAATTGTCTTATTAATTGTTGTTGCTGGAACCAAGGTTCCTCTCAAACTAGTTATATTATCTTTTTCGATATATCCTTCCATTAATAATGAAATTGCGGGCCCAATAGCATAAATTTCCTTAATTTTTGTTAATTTATTTTTAGTTTCATAATCCATTTCAAATTCATCAAATCTTATACCTTCTCCGGTTAAAAGATCGGCAATTCCCTGGAGCGATGCAAGACTTAGAAGTGTGGCTAGTACAGGAACTTTTTTTACCTTAAAATCATAAATTTTAAGATTTGATTTTGATATGCCATTTTTTTCAATTGAATCGTAGGAAAGACTCCCTTCATCAAATCCTTTAATAAACTTATAATTTTTTATAAATGGTGAAGGTTTTTCAATATAAAGGTTTGTGACCTTTTCATCATTTAAATTTGTTTTTATATTTAATGAAAACTCATTATTTGCATTTAAAAGAGCAGAGACATTTCCAGATACTATATTGTTATTTTTAACCATGAATTTACCATTAAGGTTTTTTAAATAAGAATTTTTATCAATATAATACTTAGTTAATTCAAAATTAATTACTGTGTTTAGATTATCGAAATAATTTAGCAGAGAATTTTTTGATCCATTATCTTTAAGTAATTTTTCAACTGATTTAGATCCATCAAAAATTTTACCTTTTAAAATATAATTATTTTTATTTTTTGAAAAATAAATATCATTTTTTAAATTACGTTTATTTACATAATTTAATTTTAAACTTTCAATATTTTTTATTTTATCATTTTTTGTTAATTGTAAATTTTTGATGAAAAATTCATTTTCTCCTTCTAAAAAAATAATTTCATCGAATTTAATTTCTTTATTTTTATTATATTTGCCCCTTAGCTTAATTTTTGAAAAAATATTTTTTTCTTTTTCATATTCAATTTCATTGAATTGTATATTTGATTTTTCAGCTTCTATTTCTGTGTTAAAAAATAAAGATTCTTTATTTTTAATAAAATTTATATTAAAATTTTCGAAATCATCTTCTAAAGAATACTTGCCAAATATATTAGCTTCTAACTTGTTTTTTTTATAATTAATATCAATTTTATTATTTACAAAATTAATTTTATTTTTAAAATTACTAAAATATTTCTTTGCTCTATTTGAATTAACATTTAAAATTAATTCATTTAATTCAATTTTTGATTTGACTCTAATATTTTTAATATTTAAATTTTTATCTATATTAAAATTTATTTTATTATCTGATCCAAATGTTAAATTTTGTTCTTCTAATGTAAGGTTTCCATCTAAATCTAAATAATTTTTAATTTCAGTACTGCTTATAGTATTATTTTTATTTTTAAAAGTTGTCTCAATTTGAAAATCGTTATTTTTTTGTCTTATAATATTAAATTTAATTTTATCTTTTTGGTTCTTGTTGTTATATTTATTATTAATAAACTGATATTGGCTTTCTATTTTTATATTCAGATTTTCATTGCTATAGTAAGCATTTATTTCACCATCTTTTAAAAATATTAAATCTTGAATTTTACTGTCAAAATCAATTTTATCAAAATTTATTTTCGATTCTAAGTTTAAATTTTTAATTTTTTTGTTTTCATTTATGATAAAAGAAAATTTATTTGTTGTTTTTCCTGAAATAAATTTATTTTCTAAAAAATCTAAATTTATATTGGTGTATTTTTTTATATCTTTTGTTGAAATTAAGCCTTCTTGAGTTTTAAAATTACCGTTTATGATAAATTTATTGTTTTTTTTTGCTAATATTTATTAGATCAGATAGAAATTTAATTTTGTTAAATTTAAACCCTAATTTTCTTAATTCTAAGTTTTGATTTTTAATTTCAAAATTAAAATTTATATTTTGAAATTTTTCTCTATTTAAAACGTTTAAACTTGCATCTATTATTTTGCCATTAATTTCATAAGTAAATTTATTTTGGTTATTTTTTTCAGGAGTAATTTTTGCTATAGCTGTGATATTTCCTGTTTCAATTTGATTGTAAATTATGAATCTTGGCAAATTAAAGCTGTATAAATTTAAAAAATTAGTAAGATCCCTTATTGAACTTTCTTTTGTAGCAACTTTTATTTGTAAAACTGAATTTGTGTTATTTAAAAATTTTATAAGATCTAAATTTATTTCAATATTTGAAAGATTTAAAATTTGATCTTCTATCTTTATTTTAGGATCTTTAGTATTGATTTTTAATATACTTTTTGAAATATCCAATTTAAGATACACATCATTAATATTTAATGAAAGATTTGAGTTAAATTTTTTAACCTTATCGTTAATTAAATTGTTAAATTTATTAGTTTTAATTCCTGCTGTGCTTAAAAAAATTATTATAAATCCTAAAATAGAAATGAAAGATAAGGTAATAATTAATATATATTTACGCATTTAGTTTATAAATTGAGCTCTCTATAAAGTCGTCTAATTCACCATTGAGAACTTTTTCTGGATTTGAGTTTTCGTAACTTGTTCTATTGTCTTTTACCATTCTATATGGATGTAATACATATGATCTGATTTGATGACCCCAGCCTATATCAGATTTTGTATTTTTAATATTTTCATTTTCTTTCTCTCTTTTTTGAATTTCGAATTCATAAAGTCTGGCTTTCAACATGTTCATACAAGTTTCTTTATTTTTGTGTTGAGATCTTTCATTTTGACATTGTACCACAATTTTTGTTGGAATATGAGTAATCCTAACTGCGCTATCTGTGGTATTCACATGTTGTCCTCCTGCACCGCTAGATCTATAAGTGTCTACCCTTAAATCTTTCTCATCTATTTCAATATCAATTTCATTATTTATTACAGGATATATCCAAACACTTGCAAAGCTAGTGTGTCTTCTGGCCCCCGAGTCAAAAGGTGATACTCTAACCAATCTATGAATTCCTGATTCATTTTTTAATAATCCATAAATATATTCTCCACTGATTTTTATTGTTGAAGATTTTATCCCAGCCTCATCTCCTTTATGTTCGTTTATTAATTCAACTTTAAAACCTTTGTTTGATGCCCATTTCATATACATTCTCCTTAACATTTCAGCCCAATCTTGACTTTCGGTTCCTCCTGCGCCTGCATGAAACTCCAAATAGCTATCTAAAATATCGTTTTCGTCTGACAAAAAACATTTAATTTCAATTTTTTTTATTTTATTTAAAAGTTTTTTATAGTTTTCAAACGTCTCAATTATAATTTGTTGGTTTTTTTCTTCTTTTGCTAAAACAAAAATATCGAATAAATCTATATTTTCTTTACAAGAAACTTCAAAAGAATTAACCAAATCATCAAGACTTTTTTTTTCTTTTAAAATTTTCTCAGCTTCTTTTCTATTGCTCCAAAAGTCTGGTCTCTCTATCTTATTGCCTAATTCTAAAATTTTAGAACTAATTTTTTGCTTTTCAAAGAAACTCCTTAACTCTTTGGTTTATCTTGTCTATTTCAATTTTAAATTTTTCTACTTCTTGTTCCATTAATAAAACTTTAAAATATTGTTTTTTGACATGTTGTAACCAAATTCTTCAATATCATTATTTAAATTGTTTTCAATTTTTTCCTTTTTAAAGGACTCAATAATTGTCTCTTTGGAACTAAAATCTGCTTTTTTTCCAGTTTTTGCATCAACAACCATCATTTTGATATTTTTTGCAACCTTAAAAGGTCTTGCTTCATAATTGTTTACTGCCTTCTTCATAAATTCTTTAAAAATTGGCATTGCTGTTTTAGAACCAGTTTCAAACTTTCCTAAACTCTTTGGATTATCATGACCCAAGTAAACTCCAACTACAAGATTAGAAGTAAATCCTACAAACCAGGTATCGGTATTTTTATTTGTTGTACCTGTTTTGCCAGCTAATTCCAAATTTAAATCTCTTAACCCTCTTGCTGTACCTCTTTCAACAACTCCTTTCAAAATTGAAGTCATTTGATATGCTGTTTGGGGAGAAAAAATTTGTTTATAATTACTTTTAATAATGGGCATGTTTTTACCCTTGTAAGATATTAAATCACAGTTTTCACAAAATCTTTTTTCGTTATTAAATATAGTTTTTCCTTCACTATCTTGGATTCTATCAATCAAAATTGGATTTACTAATTTTCCACCATTTACAAATGAGCAATATGCTGATGTTATTTTTAAAAGAGTAGTTTCAGCTGACCCAAGTGAAACGGACATTAGTTCTTCAGGATTTTCATATATATTTAATTTTTTTGAAAAGTTAATTATTTTATCTATTCCAAGTTCTTGGGCTATTCTTACTGTCATTAAATTCCTTGATTTCTCAACACCAGTTCTAAGTGTAGAAGGACCGTAAAATTTTTTTCCATAATTTTCTGGCTTCCACATTTTTAAATCACCTCCTTGTTCTAAAACTATAGGAGCATCTAAAATTAAAGTTGTGGGTAAATAATTATTTTCTAGAGCCAAAGCATAAATAAATGGTTTGAATGCTGAACCAGGTTGTCTCAAAGCTTGGGTGGCTCTGTTAAACTCGCTCTTTCTAAAACTATATCCACCTGACAAAGCTAATACTCTTCCGCTATATGGGTCTATAATAACAATAGCTCCATTTGCTTTAGGTAACTGTTTGAGACTATAAATGCCTTCTTTTTTTTTTTTACATAGATGATATCTCCTACTTTAAAAAGTTGATCAAAATTTTTTCTAGTCCAGTTTACATCTTCATAATTAATTATACCTTTGTTATTATTTATAGTTTCAACTACTGTTTCAAATTTATCCACTCTTTTAACAATAGCCAATTCCCATCCTATTGATTTTTCTAAATCAAACTTATCTATTTTTTTTCTCCAATCGCCATTTGGATTATCTTTCATAAGAGGACCTCTCCATCCTCGTCTCTTATCGTATTTTTCTAAACCATACCTTAAAGCATTCGTTGCAATATTTTGTAAGTTTAAATTTAAAGGAGTTTTAATATTGAATCCTTGTTTATATACTTGATCAAAACCATATTTCTCTACAACAATTTTTCTAACATCCTCAACATAATATCTTGCATCTTCTAAATAAATTCTTTTTCTCTTCTTTAAGTTTATTTTGGATTTTATTAAATTCTCATATTGATCTTTATCAATATATGAATTTTCATATAGATTTTTTAAAACTAAATTTCTTCTATACTTGGCAAGTTCTTTATTTTTGTAAGGATTGTATTTACTTGGCGCTTTTGGTAGTGCGGCTAATAGAGTTGCCTCAGAATAATTTAATTCACTGATTGATTTATCAAAATACCTTAGGCTTGCTGATGCAATACCATAACTTCCTTCACCTAGATATATTTGGTTAAGATAAAGCTCAAGTATTCTTTCTTTTGAAAGTGCTCTTTCTATCCTAAAAGCAAGAATTGCTTCTTTAATTTTTCTATCAATACTCACTTCATTTGTTAATAAAAAGTTTTTAGCCACTTGTTGAGTAATAGTCGAGGCTCCTTCTAATCTTTTTGACTTTAAAGAATTATAAATATTGTTTTTTATTGCTCTTAAAACTCCTTTGGCGTCCACTCCAGGATGTTTAAAAAAATTTTTATCTTCTGCAGAAAGGAAAGAGTTGATAACTTTTTTTGGAATTGCGCTATAAGGGACAAATATTCGTTTTTCAGCAGAAAAATCACTAACCAAAATACCATTTCCTGAATAAAGTTTGCTTGAAACTGATGGTTTGTAACTTTTTAGATATTTGTAATCTGGCAATTTGTTTGAATAAACCCAAAGTATAGAAATAACTACACAAAAAAATATAATAGAAGTTGAGGTCAAAAGAATTAAGGTTTTTTTAAATATATTGATCATTTTAGTTTATTTATTTAACGAATTTGTTATTCTTAAGGCACAGAATTATTAAATAAAACCTATGAAACTATATCAAAAATTATGTCAAAAAATTTATATATTGATGCGTCGCATCCTAATGAAACTAGAGTTGTTCTTAAAAGTCAAATTCATATTGAAGACTATGAATATGAAAACATTAACAACAAATTAATTAAGAATAATATTTATTTAGGAAAAGTAAGTAGAGTAGAGCCTTCGTTGCAAGCTGCTTTTGTTGACTTTGGAAGAGATAGACATGGTTTTTTATCTTTTAATGACATTCAGTCAGATTATTACCAAATACCACAAAATGATTTAGATAAAATCAAAAAGGAAGAGGAAAAAGTTAGGGAAGAACTTTCTAAAGAGAGTGAAAATATAGAAAATAAAATTCTTGAAGGAGATGAAGTAAATTTCAATGATCCAGTAGAAAAATTAGAACAAGAAAATAAAGAAGAAAATCAAAATGTAAAAAGATTTCCATCCAAAAGATATAAAATTCAAGAAGTTATAAAACCAAATCAGGTAATATTAGTTCAGGTATTAAAAGATGAAAGAGGATTAAAAGGAGCTGCTCTAAGTACTTTTATTTCAATTGCAGGAAAATATATTGTTTTAATGCCGAATACAGCAAAAGGCGGTGGGATCTCAAGAAAAATTTTTAATCCCGGTGAGAGAAAAAAAATAAGAAATATTTTAAATGAAATAGAAATTCCTAAAGAGATGGGAATTATTGTAAGAACAGCTGGGTCAAATAAATCAAAAAATGAAATCAATAATGATTTAAAAAACTTAATAATTGTTTGGAACTCAATCAAAGATAAAGCTATGGAGTCAATTGCACCTTCATTAATACATCAAGAAAGTGACGTTATAAAAAGAAGTATAAGAGACATGTTTGACGAAGAAACTCAGAGCATAATAGTTGAGGGTAATGAAGGATATCAAAAAGCAAAGAACTATATGAAATTAATTATGCCCAAACAATTAAAGAAAGTTAAAAAATACAGAGATAAAATTCCATTGTTTTTTAAGGAAAATATTGAAAAAAAACTTTTTGAAATTTTTAAATCTGAAGTGAAACTAAATTCAGGTGGTTATTTAGTAATTAACCCTACAGAAGCGCTTGTATCTATTGATGTTAACTCAGGAAAATCTATCAGACAAAAAAATGTTGAAAGTACTGCTTATGATACAAATCTTGAAGCAACAGATGAAATAGCAAGGCAAATAAAAATAAGAGATCTTTCTGGTTTAATTATTATTGATTTTATTGATATGCTTAGCTATGGAAACAGAAAGCAAATTGAAAGAAGATTAAAAGAACGATGTAGAAATGATAGGGCTAGAATACAAATTGGTAGAATTAGCAATTTTGGCCTACTTGAGATGTCCAGACAAAGATTAAGAGAAAGTAACGTAAAATGGACAATAAAATTAACTAATGAGTCTTTTGCTTTAAAAATATTAAAAATGGCAGAAATAAAAGCTTTAGAAAAAAATGTAAAATTAATTGACATTAAAATTAATGATAAAATTATTAATTTTATAGAAAATAATTTTATGGAAGATTTGAAATATTTTGAAAATAAAAATAAAGTAAAAATAAATTTAATTTCAAATAAAGATCTTAATTTAACAGAATATGATATTGAGCTTAAATCTAAATCAAAAAAAATATTGGAAAAACTTGAAAATTATGAAGACTTACAAAAAAAAATATTAGAAAAAAAAGAAGTTAATGAAAAAAAATTAATAAAATCAAAAAAAATTTTTAAAAAAAATAAATTTAAAAAAAGAAAAGATTTTAAAAAAAAAATTAAATAATTCCTTTATTAGAAGTAGAGGCTGAACCAAATAAGATTGGTTTAATTCTTCCAGATATAAAAGATTTTCTACCCGCTTTTACTGCTAGTTTCATCGCTTCAGCCATTTGATAAGGATATTTTGCTTTAGCTATTGCCGTATTTACAAGAACTCCATCACAACCAAGTTCCATGGCTTCAGCTGCTTCAGAAGCCTGTCCAATTCCAGCATCAACAATTAGAGGTAATTTAGTTTGTTTTCTAATAATTTTTAAATTTACTTTGTTTTGAATTCCTAAGCCTGAACCGATTGGTGCAGCTAAAGGCATTATAGCGCTCGCTCCTACATTCTCTAGTCTTCTTGCCATTAATGGATCATCGTTGCAATATACCATAACTTTAAATCCTTCTTTTGTTAATATTTCTGTCGATTTAAGAGTTTCAATCATATCTGGAAATAAATTTTTTTTTTCGCCTAAGACCTCTAATTTAACTAATTTCCATCCTCCAATTTCTCTTGCTAATCTTAAAGTTCTCAAAGCTTCTTTAGACGTAAAACAACCTGCTGTATTAGGTAAGTAAGTAATTTTTTTTGGATTAATAAAATCCATTAATCTTGGTTTAGATTTATCAGAAATGTTTACTCTTCTAACGGCAACTGTAACTATGTCTGCCCCTGATATTTTAATAGCTTGAGCGCATTCAATCATATTTTTATATTTTCCTGTTCCCACAATAAGTCTCGATGAAAACTTTTTATTAGCTATTATAAAATTGTCTTTTTTCATTAACCTCCTCCGATAAAATGCACGATTTCCACTTTGTCTCCTGTTTTTAAAAATATTTTATTTATATTTTTTTTATTTATAATTTCTCTGTTAAGTTCTATAGCAACCTTACCAATAGGCATTTTTAACTTATCCATTACATTTTTTATTGAAAATTTTGCATTTACCTTAATTTGTTTACCATTAATTATAATTTTTATTTTATTTTTTTTATTCATATAATATAAGGTTTTTGTGAGTAAAATTTTAATTATTAATGGTCCCAATCTTAATCTATTAGGAGAAAGAGAACAATCTCAATATGGCAACAAAGATTATAAATACTTAGAAAAAATTTGCCTTAATAAGTCTAAAGAATTGAAATTAGACTTGGAATTAAAACAATCAAATATTGAAGGTGAAATAGTTAACATTATACAAGACGCTAGAAAAAATTATGACGGAATAATAATTAATGCTGGAGCCTACACTCATACATCTATCGCAATAAGAGATGCCTTAGATGTTTATAAAAGGCCAATTATAGAACTTCACATATCAAATATATACAAAAGAGAAGATTTTAGACATAAATCACTAATTAGTGGTGTTGTGACAGGAGGAATTTTTGGCCTTGGTACAAATGGTTATATTTTAGCCATAAATGCGATGCAAGACTTGTTAAATAATGGAAATTGATAAAAAAATAATACTTAAACTAATAAATGCTTTAGAAGATCTAAAAAAATCCTTAAAAGGAATTGAGATTGATAAAAATGAAGATTCAATTGAAGAAGAAATTGAAATATCAGGAAAAGTTATAAAAAGCCCAATAGTTGGAACTGCATATCTTGCACCCGAGCCAGGAGGTAAGAAATTTGTAGAAGTAGGAAACAAAATAAAAAAAGGAGACACCATAATGATTGTGGAAGCTATGAAAACTATGAATCATATTCCATCAACATTTGATGGTACGGTTAAAGAAATCTGCGTGGAAGATGGTCAACCAGTAGAATTTGGTCAAAAAATTACGATCTTGGATTAATGTTTAAAAAAATATTAATTGCTAATCGTGGTGAAATAGCTGTTAGAATAATAAGAGCTTGCAAGGAATGGGGAATAGAAACTGTTGCTATTCATTCAGATGTGGACAAGGATAGCATGCATGTTAGATTGGCTGACGAAAGCGTTTGTATTGGCTCTCATCAACCAACTAGTAGTTATTTAAATATTCCATCTATAATGTCAGCAATAGAACTAACAAATGCTGAAGCGGTTCATCCTGGATATGGTTTTTTATCTGAAAATTCTGAATTTGCAAAAATACTAGAAGATTACAAAATTAAATTTATCGGACCATCGTCAAAATTAATTAAAATGATGGGAGACAAAATCCAAGCAAAAATAATTGCAAAAAAATATGGACTTCCTGTTATCGAAGGTTCTGATGGTGGAGTTTCAGATATAAATGAAGGAAAAAAAATAAGTAAAAATATAGGTTTTCCAGTTCTTATAAAAGCAGCAGGCGGCGGAGGTGGGAAAGGAATGAAAATAGTAAATAAAGAAGAAGAATTTGAAGATTTATTTTTAACAGCAAAAGTAGAAGCAAAAAAATTTTTTAGCAATGATGAAGTTTATATTGAAAAATTCTTCAAAAATCCAAGGCATATAGAAGTTCAAATACTATCTGGAAAAAATAGAACAGTACATTTACATGAGAGAGATTGCTCGGTTCAAAGACGACATCAAAAGCTGATTGAGGAAACTCCTAGCCCTATATTAAATAATGAACTAAGGAAGGAATTATTTTATAAAACTGTAAAAATGGTTAGTCAAATTGGATATGAAGGAGCAGGGACAGTAGAATTTATATATGAAAACAATAAGTTTTATTTTTTAGAAATGAACACAAGAGTTCAGGTTGAACATCCTGTTACAGAAGTTGTAACTGGAATTGATATAATTAAAGAGCAAATTTTTATTGCATATACTGGTGACACTGCTCTAAAACAAGAAGATATAAATCCAAGAGGACATGCTATTGAATGTAGAATAAATGCAGAAGATGCAAGAAAAAATTTTCAACCTTCTCCAGGAACAATAAGCATGTGTCATCAGCCATCAGGATTTAGAACAAGAATAGATGGTGCAATCTTTCAAGGTTATAAAGTAACGCCTTATTATGACAGTATGATTTGCAAATTAATCTGCCATGGTAGAAATAGAACTGAAGCTATACAGAGAATGAAGAGATCTCTAGATGAGTTTGTAATTGAAGGAATTCATACAACAATCGATCTTCATAAAAAACTTTTAGATCATAAAAAATTCATATCTTCAGATTTCAATGTAAGTTGGCTTGATAACGAAAAAATAATTTAACTAAAACATTTTTTTAACCAGATATCATAAACAGGATGATCGAATGGTCTTAATGAGGGACTTGAGGCAAATGTCCAGCCATTAAAAATAAATACTTGATTTTTATTTTTACTAGTTAAATCTTTTACCTGCATATAAGCTGTAACTTCTGGGTCATCATCAAACTTTGAGTTTTGACATTTAAGTATATTTATCTCAAGATTTTGAAAAATAGTTTCATTTCCAATTTCTATTTTTATATTTGAACTTTTAGAACTTACTTTGTCCAGAATGTTTATTTCTGCAAAAGTTTCTTCGATATCTTTATTTTCAGAAAAAGTTTTGGACGATGTGGAGTTAACAAATAAAATAGTAAAAATTATAAGATTAATTTTTCCAAGAATTATATTTTTTTTTAGTTGCATCTTTATTTTTTTTTGGATGATAAGAGTTTATTGAGCCAGTTTGATTAGAAAGATGATTTTTTTGCCAATCATATTTTTTTATTTCATGAATATTTTCAATTTTATTTCCTGTTCTATGCATCCACGAATACCATTCTCCAGGAATCTTTGAAGCATCCACTTCTCCGTTGTATATCACCCATCTTTTTCCAGACTTACTTTGATAATATTTATTACCAAAAACATCCTTATCAACAAATTTACCAAATAAAATTGTATTCAATCTTGTACCAAATGTCTGTTGATTCCACCAAATGAAAATTTCTTTAAAAACTGTCAACATAAAAAATATTTAATTTTCAATTATTAATTGTAAAAATTAAATTAGACTAAAAATTAATTTTGTATATACATAAATTGTTAAAGATTCAATTTTATAAATAGGAAAATAATGTCAAAATATTTAGTTGAAACCTACTACACATGTAATTTTAAGGTTAGTCACTACTTGGACGATATTAATGAAAAAAATCTCCAAGATTTAGAAAAAAAAGAAGATGGAAAATTTGAGATACTTGATATCAAATTAGACAAAAGAAAGACAAAAAATCTAGAACAAGTTAATAAAAAAAATCTAGATACGATAAATGTTAATTCTGATCAACAAATTTTAAATAATAAGCCAATTCAATCACAAAATATATTAAATGATAATTTAAAGAAAAATATTAACGAAAAAATCGGTAAAAGATATGGAATGCCAGATAGAAGAAAAGGATATATTCAAAAAGCTACAATTGGCAATCACAAAGTGTACCTTCATACAGGTGAGTACGAAGATGGTAAAATTGGAGAAATATTTATTGATACAAGCAAGGAAGGAGAGTTAGTAAAAGCGTTAATGAATAACTTTGCTATAGCAATTTCCTTAGGACTTCAATATGGAGTCCCTTTAGATGAATTTGTAAATGCTTATGTTGGAACGAAATTTGAACCTTCAGGTGAAGTATACGGAAATGATAGAATTCTAAGCGCAACATCTATTTTAGATTATATATTTAGAGAATTAGCTATTTCTTATCTTAATAGAGAAGATTTAGCACACACTCCTACGATTGGAGGAAGTGGCGAAAGTAAAGATACAACAACAGAAGTTGTTGAAGATGATCAGACTCAGTTTTTAAAGCTTGTAAAAGATATTACTAGTAAGGGTTTTGTGAGAAATGATTACAAAAAAAAATTAGTGGACCTCTCTGATATAAGAATAAATCTAAAAGGAAAAAAATAATTAATCTTTTTTCTTTATAGACAGATTTAATTCTTTTAACTGATCTTCATCAATATTTGATGGAGCATTCATCATTAAATCTTGAGCATTCTGGTTCATTGGAAACATTGTTATCTCTCTTATATTTTTTTCATCAGCAAGAAGCATTATTATTCTATCAATACCTGGAGCAATACCACCATGTGGTGGTGCGCCATAGCTTAATGCATTGATCATGCCACTAAATTTTTCGTCTACATCTTTTTTTGAATATCCAGCAATATCAAATAATTTATACATTAATTCAGGAATATGATTTCTAATTGCACCAGAAGATAATTCTACGCCATTGCACACTATATCATACTGATAAGCTTTTAAATTTAATGGATTAGATAAATCTAAATTATTCACGTTTCCTTGAGGCATAGAAAAAGGATTGTGACTAAATTTAATTTTTTTTGAATTTGCATCTAATTCAAACATTGGATAATCAACTACCCAACAAAATGAAAAAATATTTTTATCAATAACTTTAAGTTCATTTCCTATTTTTTCTCTAGCTAAACCTAGTATATTTTCTACATTCTCTTTTTTTCCACAAGATAAAAAGACGGTATCTCCTATTTTTGCATCCATTTTTTTCATTATCTCTTTTAATGCATCTTCTGAAAAAAATTTACCTACGGGGCCTTTGCCAGATATTTTTTGATTTTTTTCCAATGTAAAATAAGCTAAACCAGAAGACCCTTGATCTTTCGCCCATTTATCAATTCCATCAAAAAAGCTTCGTGTTTTATCTTTGGTATCTTTTGCTACCAATCCTCTGACTATTGATCCTGATTTAACAAGTGTTTTAAATATCTCAAACTTTATATCATCTCTTTTAAAAATCTCGGTTAAGTCAGATATAATTATTGGATTTCTTAAGTCAGGCTTATCTGAACCATACTTAAGCATAGCATCTGAATATGAAATTCTTGGAAACTTATCACATAATATCTTTTTATCGGAAAATTTTTTAAATACTTTTACTAATAATTCTTCAACAACTTTAAAGACTTCTTCTTGTTCAACAAAAGACATTTCTATATCTAATTGATAAAACTCACCTGGACTTCTATCAGCTCTTGCATCTTCATCTCTAAAACATGGAGCTATCTGAAAATATTTGTCAAATCCTGACACCATTATTAGCTGTTTGAATTGTTGAGGAGCTTGAGGTAAAGCATAAAACTTTCCCGGGTTTAATCTACTAGGTACAAGAAAATCTCTTGCACCTTCTGGACTTGAAGAAGTTAGGATTGGAGTTTGAAATTCCAAAAATCCTAATTTTTGCATTTCTGATCTAATAAAAAAAATTACTTTCGATCGTAAAATAATATTTTGATGAATTTTTTTTCTTCTTAAGTCTAAAAATCTATATTTAAGTCTAATTTCTTCAGCATATTCTTGATCTGAAAATATTGGCATTGGAAGTTCTTTAGTTTTTCCTAAAATTTCGAAATCCTCAATTGATACTTCTATTTCTCCAGTTAAAATATTTGTATTTATTGTTTCTTTAGATCTAACTATTACTTTGCCTTTAATTTGTATGACTGTTTCAAGTGGTAATTTCTCTAATTCTCTAAACTTTGGGCTACTCTTATCAATTACACATTGGGTCAATCCATAATTATCTCTTAGATCTATAAACAATAGATTTCCATGATCTCTTTTTTTATTTATCCATCCAGATATCAAGGTGTTTTTACCTTTGTTATCTAAATTCAATTCTCCACATGTGTGTGTTCTATATTTGCTCAATTTACAATATCTCTTTTATATCTTTTATATTTATAGGTTTCTTCTTTTTTAAACTTAATTCATCAATCTTATATATAAATTCATAAATTTTACTATATGATCTATTTATTCTTTTGATTATAAATTCTATAATTTTTTTATCTAATTTAATCTGACGATCTGAAAAATTCTTTAATATAATAGCAAAAATTAGTTCATCATCTGGACTTTCAATTTCAGCAAATAAACAATTTTTTGCTCTAGAAATCATATCAGGTAATTTAAATTGCATTTTATTTATAGCCTTCCTCGATGTTAATAATAAAAATTTATTATCTTGATCAATTAGATTAAACAATGAGTAGAGTAAACTTTCATTAATGTTATTTTTAAAATTATCAATTATTATAGTTTCATGTAATTTTGATTGTTTTAATGTATCATTTGTAAATTCATTATTTTTTATAAAAAAACCATTACTTTTAGATTTAAAAATATTTGCAAGATGAGTCTTGCCTGAAAATGTATCACCAGAAATATTTACAATTTTTTTATCCCATTTGGGCCATTTATCAATAATATTAAATGCAAAAAAATTACTTTTTGAAACGTAATAATCATGTTTATCAAAATTTTTTTTGAACCCAAAATCTAAAATTTGCTGATTTAATTCTGTCATTTTAAAAGCCAAATTTTCTTACTATTGTCTATTTTAAAATTATACAATTTCATTTCATCAACAAATTTATTAGGCATGCCATTAAAAATTATTTTATAAAGGATTTCATTACTATTAATTTGTTCAATATTAAATTTAGAGACAAGTTCAAAATTTTTTAAAGTTTTTTCTAATTTTTCAGCTAATTTATAGTTTTTAGAATCAACTTTTAATTTAATTGTCAATACAATAGATGTATTAATCTTATTTATTAGTTTCCATTTATCTTCAAATATAATTTTAATCTTATTAATTAAATCATTCACATTTTGCTCATCTTTTAAGTTAAAATTTTCAAATTTATCATTAATGAAAAATATTTGACCGTCAAAATTTATTTTAGAAAATATTTTTAATTCACTGTTATTCTTAAAAGCTATAAAGACGATATATTTTGTAAAATTATATTTATTTATAATTTCTTTAAAATTGTACTCAACAATATTATTAATATATTTTTTTACTTCTTGGTAATCTTCAATATCCTCACTTGGTAGATTATAACTAATCAAAGAATTCTCAAATTTACTTTTTTTCCATCTTTCATAAAAGATATTTTGATTAAAATAAAAAAGATCACTGCTATTTTCATCAATTAAAATAGGTATAATTAATAATTCTATCTCAGATGGTATCGAAGGTATAATATTTTTGCTATGTATATATTCAATTATTTTTTTTCTATTAAATTGAACTTCAAATTCACTTTGATATTTATTATTTATAAATTTTTCATCTGTTATTGAGAAATTATCGACTAATGTTTTTATTTTATCTATATCGATAGATTTAAAAATATTTTGATCTTTTGATTGAACTAACTTAAAAACTAAGTTTTTAAAAGCTTTTTTAAATGCTTTGTCGATAACTTTTGTTTTTTCAAAATTTAGGTCATAAAATTCCTGAATTTCAATATTTGAAACTATATAATTTTTACTAAATGCATAATTTGTGGAAAACTTGCTAAAAATTACGACTAAAATTAAAAAAAAAATGTATAGATAAAATTGTAATTTTTTTTTAGACAAAGACATTTTTTAAAAACATGAAGTCAAATAAGTTAACATATGCTAAAAGTGGAGTTAACATAAAGAAATCAGATAAATTTGTCAGTTTCATATCATCTATATCAAAAAAAACAAAAAAAAGTGGTGATTTTAAGAACATCGGTGGATTTGGTGCCATTTCTGACATTCCAAACTATTTTAAAAGCCCAAAACTCGTAACTAGTACTGATGGAGTTGGAACCAAAATAGAGATAGCAAATGATTTAAAGAAATATAATACAATTGGAATAGATTTGGTAGCAATGTGTGTAAATGATCTAATTGTACAAGGAGCCAAACCTTTATTATTTTTAGATTATATTTCTGTACACAAAATTGAAGTTAAAAAATTAAAAAATATTATAAAAGGTATAATTAAAGGTTGCAAAATAGCTGGTTGTAAACTTGTTGGTGGCGAAACAGCTGAAATGCCAGGGACATACTCAAAAGGGAAATTTGATATTGCCGGTTTTTCTGTTGGATTAGTTGAAAAAAAAAAAATACTTAACAAAAAAATAGAAAAAGACGATATAATTTTAGGTATCCCATCAAATGGTATTCATTCGAATGGATACTCACTAGTTAGATATGTGTTAAAGGAAAAAAAAATTAATTTTAAAAGAAATAAATTTCTTAAAAAAGAGCTAATAAGGCCTACAAAAATTTATGCAAAAGATATTCTTAAATTAATCAAAAAAAATATGATAAAAGGATGTGCAAATATTACAGGTGGTGGATTAGTTGATAACCTTTCAAGGATAATTCCAAAAAAACATTGTGCAGATATTGATTTAACAAAAGTTAAAACTTTAAAAATTTTTAAATGGTTAAAAAAAACAGGAATTGACGATAATGAAATGCTTAAAACATTCAATTGTGGAATAGGTTTCTGCTTAATAATAAATTCAAAAAATAAAAAAAAAATTATAAAAAGTTTTGAAAAAAAATTCCAGCCTTATGAAATTGGAAAAATAACCAAAGACATTAAAAGAGTAAAATTAAGTGGCAAAATTCGTTGGTAAAATAAACACAGCTGTATTTATTTCTGGTAGAGGAAGTAACTTAAGAAATTTATTTAAATTTTCAAAAAAAAAGTATAGCCCTATTAAAATAATTCTTGTGGTGACGAATAATAAAAATGCAAAAGGTCTTAATTTTGCAAAAAATAAAAATATACCATTTTTGGTTAATAATTTTAAAAATGAAATCATATCTGAAAACAAATTAATAAAAAAAATCAAAAAAAATAAAGTAGAACTCATTTGCCTTGCAGGATTTATGAAAATACTAACTAATAATTTTATAAAAAAATATAATCAACCAATATTAAATATTCATCCTTCATTGCTACCAAAATATAAGGGTTTAAATACACATCAAAGAGTGATCAACAATAACGAAAAATTTACTGGGTCAACTGTTCATCTTGTTAATTCAAAATTGGACTCTGGAAAAATTATATTACAAAGAAAAATAAAAATTCTTAAAAATGACAATCCTAAAACGCTAGAAAAAAAAATTCTTAAACTTGAATATAAACTTTATCCAGATGCAATTTTGAAATTTTTAACTAATTTTTAAAAAAAAATTCTAACTCTATTTTGGCATTATCAAGGCTATCAGAGCCATGTACTGAATTTTTGTCTATAGATATACCGTATTTTTTACGTAATGTTCCCTCTTCAGCTTCTTTTGGGTTGGTGGCTCCCATTAGCTTTCTATTGTCTAAAACCGCATTATTTTTTTGAAGAGCCATCACAACTATAGGTCCTGAGGACAGATAATTGCACAAGTCATCATAAAAAGGCTTTGTTTCATGAACTTTGTAGAATTGTTCTGCTTCTTGTTTTGAAATATGAATTTTTTTTTCTTTTACTATTTCAAAACCTTTATTTTTAAATTCATTCTTAATTTCATCTTGTAAATTTCTTTCAACTGCATCTGGTTTTATTATAGACAATGTTTGTTCAATATTACTCATAATTATCTTCTACAAATTTATTTAATAATCTTACACCGTAGCCTGTGGCACCTCCTGAATTTAAAGCTCCAGAATACTTTGAAAAAGCCATTCCAGCTATATCGAGATGTGCCCATGGTGTTTTGTTAATAACAAACCTTTGTAAAAATTGTGCAGCAGTTGTTGATCCAGCTCCTCCCACATAATTAATATTTTGCATATCGGCATTTTTGGAGTTTATCAGTTTGTCAAAGTTTTTGTGAAGAGGCATTCTCCATAATTTTTCATCAACCTTTTCACCGGCTTGAAGTAATTGTTTTGACAGTTTGTCATCGTTAGAAAAAAGACCTGCATACTCTGACCCCAAAGAAACAATGATAGCGCCAGTTAAAGTTGCTAAATCAACCATGAATTTAGGTTTAAATTTTTTTTCAGTAAAAGTTAAAGCGTCTGCTAAAACCAATCTACCTTCAGCGTCAGTATTTAATACTTCTATAGTTTTTCCACTATAAGATTTCACAATATCACCGGGTCTTTGAGCGTTTCCACTTACCATATTCTCTACAATACCTACTACACCAACTGCATTTATTTTTGCCTTTCTTAAAGCTAAAGTTTTCATTAAACCTACTACAGCAGCCGAGCCTGCCATATCATAAGTCATGTCCTCCATAAATCTTGCTGGTTTTAGAGAGTAGCCACCAGTATCAAAACAAACACCTTTTCCAACAAATGCCAAAGGTTTTGATTTAGATTTATTACCATTCCATTCAATAGTTACAAGATAAGAACCTCTTATGCTTCCTTGTCCAACTCCCAATAAAGCATTACATCCTAATTTCTTTAATTTTTTTTGATTATAAACTGTAACTTTTAATCCAATTTTTTTTAACTTAATTAGTCTTTTCGCATATTCATCTGGATGTAAAATATTTCCTGGCTCAGAAACTAAATCTCTAGTAAAAAAAACACCATCTAACAATGCATCTAATTTTTTTCTTAAAAAATTTGACTTCGCTATTTGTTTGCCAATGATATTTAAATTAATATTTTTATTTTTTTTGTTATTAGATTTATAAATATCAAAATTATACGACTTAAGTTTAGCGCCATGTATAGTTTTTTCTAATTGTACATTGCTTATGTCAATTGTATTAAAATTAATATATGAGTTTTCTATTTTATTTTTTTCTAAATAATCAAAAAGCTTTGATCCTATGCTCTCAAAATCAGATGATAATGATAATTTTTTACAATTTATAAAAATATAATTTTTACCCTTATATTCTTTTTGAATAAACAATTGTTCTTGAAAAAGTTTATTATCCAAAACTGATTTTAGGGATTGATTTGCATTGACATTTTTGATTTTTTTGCCCTTAACAAAAACTAACTCGTTTACTGTCTTAGCTTTTGTTAATTTGCCCGTAAATTTTACTTTTAGCTTCATTTTTTTGAATATTTAATAGATATTGTTGTATATTTATTAAAAAAATAATTTCAATGAATAAATTAATATTTAGAAAGCTTTTTTACGATATTTTGTCGTTTTTTTTAATTTCCTCGATTTGCATAACAGTAATTATTTGGGTAGTTCAGGCTGTTAACTATTTAGATATTGTATCCGAAGACGGATACGGATTAAATACATATTTTATATTCACATTTTTAAGTTTGCCAAAAATATTTAGCAGAACAATAATATTTGTTTTTTTTATATCAATATTTTATACAATAAGTAAATATGACAACACAAATGAGATAATTGTATTTTGGAATAATGGTATAAAAAAACTAACTTTTATAAACTTTATTTTTAAATTCTCACTTCTATTTATAATTATACAAATTATCTTAAATTTATATATAGTTCCATCTTCTCAAAATCTAGCAAGAAATTATTTAAAAAATTCTAATATAGATTTTCTCAAAAAACTTATTTCAGAAAAAAAATTTATTGATGCTGCTAATAATTTAACAATTTTTGTGGAGAAATATAATGAAGATGAAAGTTTTGAAAAAATATATATTAATGAAATAATAAATGAAAGAAGTTCTAAAATAATTACTGCTCAAAATGGAAATTTTATAAAAAAAAACAATAAATATTTTTTCAAACTTAATAATGGTGGAATTACTAACATTGAAGATGATAACGTATATATTATTAATTTTTCAGATACTGAATATGATTTATCCAGATTTTCTAGCAAAACAGTAACACAACAAAAACTACAAGAAGCTAGTAGTAAGTCTTTGTTCGACTGCCTGAAGATACTTTATTTAGATGGAGGCGTTGATGTATGGATTAATGATACCTGTAATGACAAATCAGGAAAACAAGTTAAACAAGAAGGATTCAAAAGACTTATTGTTCCATTTTATATTTTAATAATTGCGTTAATAGGATCTAGTTTAATAATTAAACCTAAAAATTTCAATTTAGAAAAATATTACAAAATTTTAACATTCATATTTGGCGTGTTAGTAATAGTATTGTCTCAAGTAAGTATTAAATTTATTGGAAAAAATATTTCATCAGATTTATTTATTTCAATAATACCTTTTTTTTGTATTTTCTTTTATTATTTGTCAATATTTATAAAAGGTAAATTTAGTTTAAAAAATTTATGATTAAAAAATTCCATAAATATTTAACTTTTGTATTTTTTAATAATTTAGCTAAAATAAGCTTAGTATTTTTTTCTTTAAGTTTTTTACTTAATATTTTTGAAGAAATAAAATTTTTTGAATATATAGAAGTTTCCATTCTACTTCCAATTGGGCTTACTTTATTAAATATTCCTACAATTTTTTTTGAACTTCTTCCTTTTGTATTTCTTATTTCATCCATGTTTTTTTTTATATATCTTAATGAAAAAAATGAATTAATTATTTTAAAAAATAATGGAATAAATAACTCAAAAATTATTTTTAATTTATGTTTTGTCACACTATTTTTTGGATTATTTTTAATTTTTTTTTATTACACATTTTCATCAAATTTAAAAAATACCTATCTAAATTTGAAAAATAAATTTTCAAATGAAAATGAATATCTTGCTGTAGTTAATGAAAATGGACTATGGTTAAGAGAAGATCTTGGCAATTCTGTTAACATAATTAATGCAAAAACTTTTAAAGAAGATGTTATTACTAAAATAACAATTTCAAATTTAGATAAAAATTACAATATTATAAAAACAATTGTCTCAGAAAAGGCTGACATTACATCAAAAGTCTGGCGTCTAGAAAAGGTTAAAATATATAACCCTAATGAGCCTAATAAATTATTTGAAAGTTTTAATTATTACTCATCTTTAGATGGTGAAATAATTTCAAATTTATTTTCAAATTTAAACTCTTTAAATTTATTTCAGCTACATAATCAAATTAAAAACTATAATAGACTTGGATACTCTAGCACTGATGCAAAAGTGCATTTAAATAAAATATATAGCTTGCCAATAAACCTTGTGTTAATGACAATAATTGGATCAATGCTAATGTTAAAATTTAAATTTATTAAATCAAGATTTTTTATGCTGGTCATAGGAGTTTCTTTTTCCGTAATTATTTATTATATAAATTATTTTTCAACACTATTTGGAACAAATGAAACAGTTCCAGCTGAATTATCAATCTGGCTACCTATTGTAATACTTGTTTTAGTTTGTTTTTTGGGGTTAATTAAAATAAATGAAAAATAAAATATTACTTAAATCACTTATCTTATATTTTTTAATAATTACTAAAATATTAGGAAATACAATTGAATTTGAAAGTGATGATCTTATAATTTTAGAAAACGGAAATTTAATCAAAGCATCAAAAGGTAAGGTCATAGATAAAAAAGAAAATATAGAAATTGAAGGTAATAAATCTATTTACGATAAAATTTTAGATGAAGTGACAGTAATTGGAGATGTAAAATTTTTCGATAAAACTGAAAATATCTATATTGAAAGCGAAAAAGCAATTTACAGTAAAAAATTTAATATAGTAAAAACTTATGGCAAAACATACATTAAAGTTGAAGATGAGTATCAAATTTACTCTAGAGATTTAACCTATGACAAAGGTTTAATGATTGTGAGAAGTAAGGAAGATACAACGATTAGAGACCTTTTAAATAATACATATAACTTTGAAGATGGTTTTAAATTTGAAACAGATAAAGAGCAAATTACATCTAAAAAAACAAATGTCATAGATGAGAAAAATAACAACTATAGTTTCGAAAATGCAAAGATAAATCTGCTTACAAAAGAAATTTTAGGAAAAGATGTCGTAGTTTATTTTACTGACGAACTATTTGGAGATAAAAATAACGACCCCAAATTAAAAGGTAAAAGTATAGTATCAAATGAAAATTTTACCAAAATTTATAAAAGTGTCTTTAGTACTTGTAATCTCATAAATAAAAATTGTAGAGATTGGGAACTTGAAAGTAAAATATTTAATCATGATAAAAAGAAGAGAATTTTTGAATATAAAAATTCTTGGGTAAACTTGTGGGGAAAAAGGATAATGTTTTTACCTTACTTTAATCACCCAGATCCTTCTGTAAAAAGAATGTCTGGTTTTTTACAGCCAACATTTATGAAATCTGATGCATTGGGAAGATGGGTGCACGTCCCATATTTTAAAGTTTTGTCAGATGATCGAGATATGACATTTAACCCAAGATTCTTTCTAAAAGATGATTATACTCCTAGAGCAAATAAGTTGCTTTTTCAAACAGAATATAGAAGAGCTCTTAAAGATGATTATTTATTTATTTCTGATTTCAGTATTAATCACGATGGAAACAACAGAAGTTCTCACTTTTTTGCAGCATTAGATGGTAGATTTAATGACAACACTACTTATAAACTTCAATTACAAGATGTTTCTAATGACAATTATTTAGGGTTGCACGGTATAACATCAGCAATAAACAACAAAACAAGCAGTTTAAGATCTTTTATAGAAATAGATACGGGTGGTACTAGAACCGATAAATATGGTGGAGAAGAAGATGACTATAGCTTAAGTATTTCAGCTCAAGTTTTTGAAGATTTATCAAAGGTAGATTCTGATAAATTTCAGTACATATTCCCCAGTATTGGTTTCACTAAATATGTTCCTATAGATGAAAAATATAATGGAAATTTTGTATTTTCATCAGGTTTTTCATATTCAAATCATACTACTAATCATGACGATATTCATGTTAATAATGATTTTAGCTTTGGATCTATTCCGGTTATTTCTAAAGGAATATTAACTGATTATACTTTTATGTTGAGAAATTCAAATAGCTATACCAGAACTGGTTCCGACGATGAGTTAAGTAATTATGATATTTATGGATTGAGCGGTCTTAATGTTTCTTATCCTCTAAAAAAAGACTTAGATAATTCAACCAACTTTCTAAAACCTAAAGCTTTACTTATGTATAGCCCTAATAATACAAATGATCTTTCTACTAAGAATATTAGATTAGATGTTAACCGTATCTTTTCATTAGATAGAATAGCTACTAACAGCACCGTTGAAGGTGGAAGATCTTTAGCTCTGGGATTAGAATTTGAGAATAGAGACTTTATGAACGAAGTAAAATATGGATTTAATATTGCTCAAAACTTTAGGGATAAGAAAAATGATAATTTACCACATGCAAGTAAATTAAATGAAACAAGATCGGACATCATTGGAAATATGGTATACAGCTTAAATAAAAATTTTAAACTAGATTATGGATTTGCCTATGATAGAGATTTACATCATTCTAATTCTGATAGTATAGGTTTAACGCTTACCACAAATAATTTTGTTACAGAGTTTGGATATATATCAGAACGTAATGATTTGGCAGACTCTGAGCATATTACAAGTAGTTCTAAATATAATTTTACAGATAGAACTTCTCTATCATTTAGTACAGCAAGAGATTTAAATACAGATTTTACCGAATATTATAATTTAATTTATAACTATAAAACTGACTGCTTAGAAGCAAATGTAGCATACAAAAAGAAATATTATACTGATGGTGATATTGTTCCAGACGAAAGTTTATTTTTTACGTTGAGATTCATTCCTTTTGTTACTTTTAATGCAAAAGACACACAATTACAAAATTACTAATGTATAAAAATATATTCATATCTATAGCTCTAATCTTATTTTTTTCGAACAATGCTGTATCAAAAAAAGTTGAAATAATTTCAAAAGTAAATGAAGAGGTGATTACAAATTTAGATATTGATTATGAAATCAAATATTTAAAATTTCTTAACCCAAAACTTGATGATTTAAATAATCAAAATGCTTTGATACAATTAGCTAAAAAGTCTATCATAAGAGAAATCATCAAAAAAAAAGAACTAGTAAATTATATTAATCTTAATGAAGAACATCTGGATGTGATTCAACAAATAGAAATAGATTTGATAAACAAAAAAAATTTAAATAATAAAAATGAATTGAAGAAAATAGTATTAAGTAAAGACCTTAATTATAATAAATTATTTCAAAAACTAAAAATTGAGGCTATGTGGAATGAATTAATTTTTCAAAAGTACATAAACAACGTCAAAATTGATGAAACAAAACTAAAAAAACAAGTCCAAAAATTTAAGAATGAATATAGTTTCAGTTATGATTATAGCTTATCTGAAATATTATTTGAAATTGAAAAAGATCAAACTTTTGAGAACAGGTTAGACGAAATAAAAGAAAGTATTGAGAAAATTGGATTTGATAATACTGCTAATATTTATAGTGTTTCTGATAGTTCAAAATTTGGTGGTAAAGTTGGTTGGGTCAATGAATCTCAAATATCAGAGGTTATTAGTAATAATATTAAAAACTTAAAAATAAATGAATTATCAAAAGTTTTAAAATCTCCTGCAGGATATTTAATATTAAAAATTAATGATAAGAAAAAAATTAATGAGCCGTTTGATGAAAAAAAATATTTTAATATGTTAAAGCAAGCAAAAACAAATCAACAATTAAATCAATTTTCCATAGTTTTTTTTAAAAGATTAAAACAGAACACATTCATTAATGAATATAAATAATATTATTATTGTACTAGGAGAACCTCAAAGTATTTTTGTTGAAATTTTATTTAAATATTTTAAGTCAAAAAAGTTCAAAAATTTTAATAAAAAAATTACGCTTATTGGATCTAAAGATCTTATTAATTACCAAATGAACAAATTTAAATATAAATTTAACTTAAATATTATTAATGAAATAAATTTTGCAAAAAAAAAAGTTATTAACTTAATAGATGTAAAGTATGTTAAAAAATTTAAATTTGATAATATTTCTAGTAATTCAAATAATTATATTAAAAATTGTTTTTTTAAAGCATTTAATATCTTAAAAAAAAATAAACAAATTGGTTTATTTAATGGTCCTATTTCAAAAAAACATTTTTTGAAAAAAAAATATTTAGGAATGAGTGAGTATATTGCAAAAAAATTTAAAATTAAAGACGAGGTAATGTTAATTTACAATAATAAAATTTCAGTATCTCCCATAACCACCCATCTATCAATTAAAGATGTTCCAAAAAAAATTAATAAAAAAAAAATAATTAATAACATATTAAAAATTAATAATTTTTATAAATATAATTTTAATAAAAGACCTATGATAGCAGTTTTGGGATTAAATCCTCATTGTGAAACAATTCATAATTTTAGTGAAGAGAAAAAAGAAATAATTCCAGCCATAAAATATTTAAATAAAAAAAAAATAAAGATTCATGGACCTTTTTCTGCGGATACTTTTTTTTTAAATAGAAATATTAAATTTTTCGATGTTGTAATAGGCATGTATCATGACCAGGTATTAACCCCTTTAAAAACTTTATATAATTTTGATGCTGTAAATTTAACGATTGGTTTACCATTTATAAGAATTTCTCCTGATCATGGCCCAAATGAAAAGATGATTGGAAAAAATATATCAGATCCAACTTCTATTTTCTGTGCAATGAATTTATTTAATAAATTAAAGTGAGATTTTTAGCAAAAAAAAGTTTAGGACAAAACTTTTTAATTAATGAAAAAATTTTAAATTTAATAGTTGATTTAGGTGAAATTAAAAATACTGATAGTGTTTTAGAAGTTGGACCAGGAACTGGAAACCTTACAGAAAAAATATTAAATAAAAATCCAAAAGACTTATTTATCATTGAAAAAGATAAAAGATTAATTTCGCACTTAAATAGCAAATTTAAAAAAAATATTAATTTATATCACGAAGATATTCTCGAATTTTCATATAAAAATTTAATTGATAAAAAATTAATTATTTATGGAAACTTACCTTATAATATATCAACTCAAATTTTAGTATCTTGGATTAAACTAGATAAACTAAGCAATTTTTGTAAAAAATTTATATTATTATTTCAAAAAGAAGTGGCTGATAGAATTATTGCTGAAGAAAATTCAAAGAACTATGGAAGACTTTCCATTTTATGTTCTTGGAAAATGAATGTAAAAAAAATAATCGATATTGAATCTGAAAATTTTAGACCTTCGCCCAAAGTAAAAAGTTCTTTACTAACTTTTGAACCTAAAAAAAAATATTTAAATTTAAAATGCAGTAATCTTGAACACATAACTAATGTTTTTTTTAATCAAAGAAGAAAAATGATTAAAAAACCTTTAAATATACTTTTCAAAAACTCTGATGAAATTATTAAACAGTTAAATTTAAATTTAAATCTTAGACCTCAAAACCTTACTAAAGAAACATACTATAAAATTTGTGAATTTTATGAAAAATTAATTAATTAATTTTTTTATATGATCTTCAATAAATTTTTTATTAAATTCCAAGTTGTTTTTTCCATCTAGCCTAAAATTAATATAATTCATAATTTCTTTGTAACATTTTTCAAGATTATCATTTATGATCACATAATCATATTCTTTCCAATGCAATAAATCCTTGTCAAATTGTTTCATTCTTTCTTGTGCAATTGATTTGTCTGCCCCTTCTCTATTTAGAAGTCTATTAAATAGTTCTGTCCTAGATGGGGGCAGTATATAAATACTAATTAAATTAAAGTTTAATTTTATATTTTTAATTTGTTTTGCACCTTGCCAATCAATATCAAAAATAACGTTTTGTTTTTTATTTAATTTTTCTAAAACTTTGTCCTTCGATGAACCATAATAATTATTAAATACCTTGGCATATTCTAAAAATCTATCCTCTTTAGTTAATTTTTCAAATTCTTGTTGAGAAACAAAATAGTAATGCTCTCCATCTACCTCGTTTGATCTTGGTTTTCTAGTTGTATGTGAAATTGAAATTGAAAAATGTTTATTTTTTGAAATTTTTTTAACTAAAGTTGTCTTTCCAGCACCTGAGGGAGAAGACAAGATTACTATTACCCCATCTTGAATGTAGGACATTTAAGGTAAAATTTAATTCGCCTTATTTTCAATAAATTTTACAGCGTCACCTACAGTCAAAATTTTTTCTGCATCACTATCCGATATTTCTGACCCAAATTCTTCCTCGAAAGCCATTACCAATTCAACTGTATCTAGGCTATCGGCTCCAAGATCATCGATAAAACTAGACTCCTCTGTTACTTTAGCTTCATCTATTCCTAGGTGATCTGCTACAATTTTTTTTACTTTGCTTGAAATTTCTTCAGACATTTTTTCCTTTTAAAGTTAATTCGTTAATAGATATTTATATAAATTTGTCAACTAAAATACATGCCCCCATTAACATGTATTGTTTCTCCGGTAATATAATCTGAAAGATTTGAACATAAAAAAAGTACAGTATTTGCAATATCAACTGGATCGCCAAATCTATTTAATGGTATTTTTGATTTAAGTAGTTTTTTGTAATCTTCATTAATCTTATCTGTCATTTCGGTGGTTATAAATCCAGGTGAAATACAATTCACATTTATATTTTTTTTTCCATATTCAAGGGCTAAACTTTTTGACATAGCAATCACTCCTGCTTTCGAAGCGGTATAATTGGCTTGGCCTATATTACCTGTATGACCTACTAAAGAAGAAATATTTATTATTTTCCCTTTTTTATTTTTTAACATTTTTTTTATTATATTTTTTGAAAGCAAAAAAGTTGAAGTAAGATTTAAATTAATTACCTGATTCCATTCTTCATCTTTCATTCTAATTGATAAATTGTCTCGAGTTATGCCAGCATTGTTAATTAACACATCAACCTTATTATCTAAAGTTTCATAACTTTTGTTAATAAATTCTTCTATTTTATCATGCAAAGAAATATCAAATTTAGTCGTTTTAACAGATTTGAATTTTTCATTTATTTTTTTTAGTTTTTCATCATTAGTGCCTGTTGCCAAAACATTTGCTCCTGAATTTATCAGTTTTTCCAATATCGAATTTCCAATACCGCCTGTTGCTCCAGTTAAAATTACATTTGTTTTGCTTAAATCTATCATTTTGATAAAATTGATATATCCTCAATTCCGTTTACTTGATTTATAGTTACATTTCTATCTATTCTTTTTACAATCCCTGATAAAACTTTACCAGGTCCTATTTCGATAAAATTTTCAACTTTAGAGTTAATCATATTTATTACACTTTCACGCCATCTTACTGGTTTTTCAATTTGTTTTATTAAGAGATTTTTAATCTCAGCAGGATCTTGGGTTGGTTTTGCTGTTACATTTGAAATTATACTATTGTTTGGTGAAATAAAATTTGAATTCATTATTTCTTTTTTCATAATTTCAGTTGCATGATTCATAAGTTTACAGTGGAACGGTGCACTAACTGGAAGTTTAATATTTTTAATTCCCTCTTTTTTTAACTCTTGTGAAAAAAAATCAAGATCTTTATTATTTCCACTTACAACTGTTTGCCCTTCAGAATTATCATTTGCAACAAAACATTCAAATTTATTTTTATTGAGATCCAATATTTCATATATTTTATCAACTTTAGAACCTAGTATAGCCATCATGCCTCCTTGTCCTTTTGGTACCGCATTTTGCATAGCGCTTCCCCTTGATTTTAATAATTTTAAAGTTTGTTCGAATGTTAAACTACCAGAGCAAGCTAATGCTGAGTATTCCCCAAGAGAATGACCAGCAAAAAATTTAGCATTATTAAAATTAAAAGTAGTTTCTCTTTTTATTACTTCAAATATTGAATAACTAATTAGAAATATTGCTGGTTGTGTATTTATTGTCTGATCCAATAAATCTTTAGGACCTTCAAGAATTATTTTTCCTATTGGATTTTTTAATATTTCATCAGCTTGCTCAAATAGTATTTTTATATAATGAAAATTATCATATAGATTTTTACCCATTCCAACTGATTGTGACCCTTGGCCTGGAAAAATAACTGAAAACATAGAAAACGTTATAAATAGTGTAAATTTTGTATTGTAATTAAATTTTTATAATAGTATATCCTCTCATTTTTAAAAGAGTAAAAGTAATATGAATTTATATGAACATACAATTATAGCTAGACAGGATACTAGTCCAAGCCAACTAAAACAGATTCAGGAAAAGTATTCAAATATAGTTGAAAAAAACAAAGGAAGCATAATTAAGCTTGAGAATTGGGGTTTAATGAACCTTTCTTATTTAATTAAAAAAAATAAAAAAGGTAATTATATTCATTTTAAAATAGAAGCAAACGGACCTGTAATTTATGAACTAGAAAAAAACGAAAAGATTGATAAAAATTTATTAAGATATTTAACAGTAAAAGTTAAAAAATTTGATTTAAACACTGATTATTTCAAAAAAAATGATGAAAAAGATATAGAAAAAAATAAATCACAATGAAAAAAAAAAATATAAAAAAAAATACTCAAAGTAACTTTTCTAAATTAAGTGTATTTCAAAATCAGAAATATAAATTTAAAAAAAAATGTCCTTTATCTGGTAAAGGAGCTCCAATAATTGACTATAAAAATATAAAATTACTTAAAAGATATATGTCAGAAAATGGTAAAATTTTGCCTTCAAGAATTACATCTGTCAGCCAAAAAAAACAAAGAGAATTATCTTTGTCAATTAAAAGAGCAAGAAACTTAGCATTAATATAAATGAAAGTTATTTTATTAGAAAATGTTAGGAAGATCGGATCAATTGGTGAAATAATTGATGTTAAGAGAGGTTTCGCTAGAAATTATTTAATTTCAAAAAAAAAAGCTCTATTCGCTTCAAAAGAAAATATAAAAGAAGTTGAAAAAATTAAACAAGATCTAAATAAGAAAGATCAAGAAAAAAAAAGAGAAGCCAAAAACACTGAAGAAAAAATCCAAAATAAACAATACGAAATTAAAAAGTTAAGTACAGAAAATAAAGAGTTATATGGTTCAGTAAAACCAACCGAGATATCAAAGCTCATTGCTGAAAAAGAACATGTCCAAATAAATCCATCACTGATTCAGCCAAATACAGAAATTAAATCTTTAGGAAATTTTAAAGTTATAATTAATTTACATCCAGAAGTTCAAACTCAGATTGTAATTAAGGTATCACCTCAAGAAGAAACAAACTAGTTATACATTCTTTTCCCCATACATTTTTCTAAATTGTATTTTTGTATAAATTTTGTAACTTAAAGAATGAGTCAGGGTTTAAATATTGTAAAAAATAAAATTGAAGAGTTGCCAAACAATATAGAAGCTGAACAAGCTGTAATTGGATCTATTCTTCTATCAAATGAAATATTTGACGAAATAAACATGCTTGTGGCAAGTAAAAATTTTTATGATCCAATGCATAAAAAAATATTTGCTGCTATAGAAAAGTTAATTTATGGAGGAATGTTAGCCAATCCAATTACCTTAAAAAACTATTTTGAAAATGAAAAAGATGATTTAAATGTTCCAGAATATCTAGTTAAAATTACAAAATTTTCAACTTCTTCAAGGCAGGCAATTGAATATTCAAAATTAATTTATGATTTGTTCGTAAAAAGAGAATTAATTAAAATTTCTGAAGATGTAATAGATAATGCAAAATTAAATGATTTAGATAATGACGGACAAAAAATTATAGAAAACTTTGAAAAATCATTATTTGATCTTGCTGAAAAAGGATCATTTAACTCATCATTAGTAAAATTTGATGAAGCCATGAGACAAACAATAGAGATGGCTTCAAATGCCTATAAAAATGATGAAGGAATTGTTGGAGTGCCTACTGGTTTGTCAGATTTAGATGATAAATTAGGAGGATTGCATAAATCTGATTTAGTTATAATCGCTGGAAGACCATCAATGGGTAAAACGGCTTTAGCAACAAATATTGCTTTTTATGCAGCAAAAAAACTTCAGGATGAAGGAAAAAAATCTTCAATAGCTTTTTTTTCACTAGAAATGTCCTCTGAACAATTATCTACAAGAATATTAGCTGAACAATCTAGAATTAAATCAAATGATATTAGAAGAGGAAAAATTTCCGAGGAACAATTTGACAAATTTATCGAAACTTCAAAAAATGTTGCAGAACTTCCTCTGTATATAGATGAAACTCCCGCTATTTCGATAGCGGCTCTTAGCAACAGGTCGAGGAGGATAAAAAGACTCTACGGATTAGATATGGTCGTAATTGATTATATTCAGTTAATGAGAGCATCTAATTTTAAAGATGGAAGAGTTCAAGAAATATCAGAAATTACTCAAGGCTTGAAGGCCTTGGCTAAAGAATTATCTGTTCCAGTTTTAGCTCTTTCTCAACTTTCTAGAGCTGTTGAACAAAGAGATAGTAAAAAACCACAACTTTCAGATTTAAGAGAATCGGGTTCAATAGAACAAGATGCAGATGTAGTAATGTTTGTTTATAGAGAAGCTTATTATCTTGAAAAACAAGAACCTCGTCCTGCAACTGTTGAACATGCAGAATGGCAAGCAAAAATGAATGAAGTGTCAAATTTAGCAGAATTAATCATTGGTAAGCAAAGACATGGTCCAACTGGAAACATTATGCTTGAATTTGAAGCAATGTTTACTAAATTTAAGGATATTCAAATTAACTAATATAATTTATATAAGTTAATATTGAATGTTGGCTAATTTTTATCAAAAAAACGTTGTAGAAAAACCAAAGCTAATTTTTACAATTTTATTAATTTGTTTGATTGGATTTGGTTATTATTCAAAAAACTTTAGACTAGACGCTTCATCAGAGACTCTTCTCATTGAAGGTGATCCTGATCTAAAATATCTACATGAAATAAATGAAAGATATGGTTCAAAAGATTTTTTAGTACTTACCTATACGCCTAAAGAGGATATGATTTCCTCTAAATCCTTAAAAAACTTACAAAATTTAAAAACTAATATTGAAAATTTAAATTGGGTCCATAGCGTAATTACTCTCTTAGATATCCCTTTGTTAACTAGTTCGGATAAACCTTTAGTTGAAAGACTTCAAAATTTTCAAACACTAAAAAGTGATGACATTGATAAAAAACGTGGTTTTGATGAAATCGTCAATAGTCCAGTATTTAGAAATTTTGTTATAAGTGAAGACGGAAAAACAAGTGGTATTATTGTTTATTTAAAATCAAATGATGCTGAAAAAGAATTTAAAAATAAATATGAATT
>MDSV01070924.1_pt1 | contig 34056 bp, 27 predicted proteins | sample 810851 | NCBI WGS metagenome assembly MDSV01 (sample SAMN05326640, study PRJNA326480) | marine metagenome | isolation source: seawater | place: Atlantic Ocean: North East | collected 2012 | reverse complement strand
TTGCGGGTCTCCTCCATCGAAAGCCGCGAGCCGTACCAGTAGGCATTCTTGTCGTGGCCGTAGAGCAGCACGCCGAGCTCGTCGATGCCGGTCAGGATATCGGCTTCCTCGAGAACGAGCATTTCCTTCTGCGGCGTGCCGCCATTGCCGAACATTTCGTCGAGGGAAAGCACCGCGACATCGGCCGGGTGGTAGGCGTAGTGGCAGGTCGGACGATAGGTGACCTTGTCCTTGTCGTTGCGAACGGTGAAGAAATCGGCAATCGAGATCGACTCGTTATGGGTGACGAGGAAGCCGTATTGCGGGCCGGGCGTCGGGCACCAGCTCCTGACCCTAGTATTGGCGCCGGGCTGTTCGAGATAGATCGCGGCCTTGCAGCCCTTCCGGTGCTTCTTGGCGTTCTTCGGCATCCATTTCTCATGGGTGCCCCAGCCGAGTTCGGCCGGCTGCATGCCTTCGGCCACGAAGCCTTCCACCGACCATGTGTTCCAGAACGCATTCTGCGGGCGCAGGAATTTCGAACGCTGGGTGTCGCGTTCGGCGATGTGAATGCCCTTGACGCCGGCTTCCTTCATCAGAGTCGCCCAGCCCGCGCGGTCATCGGCGGCGGGTTCGGCAAAGCTCACGCCGGTCTCGCGCGCGACATCGACCAGCGCCTGCTTGACGAACCAGGACACCATGCCCGGATTTGCGCCGCAGCAGGAAACGGCGGTGGTGCCGCCGGGGTTCCTGCGCTTTTCCTTGCGCACGGTCTCGCGCAGCGCGTAATTGGTGCGCTCGGCGTTGCCCTGGCTTTCGTCGAAATAGAAGCCGAGCCAGGGCTCGATCACGGTGTCGATATAGAGCACGCCAAGTGAGCGGCAGAGCTTCATCAGGTCGAGCGAGGAGGTGTCGACCGAAAGGTTGACGCAGAAGCCCTGGCCTTCGCCCTCGGTCAACAGCGGCTCCAGCAATTCCTCGTAATTGTCCTTGGTAACCGCCGCGTGGATGAAGCGCACGCCGTGATTGGCGGCGAGGTTTGCGTGGCCGTCATTCGGGTCGATGATGACCATGCGCGACTTGTCGAAACGGAAATGCCTTTCGATCAGCGGCAATGCGCCGCGGCCGATGGACCCGAAGCCGATCATGACAATGGGGCCGGTGATTTCGGCGTGGATCGGGAATTCCTGCTGCATTTCCATGTCCTTCTTGTTTGTCTGGCGGGCGACCGGCGGTCATTTCCAGGCTTCGCGCCGACCGGTCTTCCGGTCGCGCTATAAAGCGGAATTGTGACGCGGCGATAATTGTTCCCTCGCGCAAAGCGAGATCACACCAACGCGTTCAAGTAAAGCGGATTTATGGCCGCAGTTCCAGTCGTCAATGCCGGTCGTCAGCGCAAAAGCGTTTCGAGCCAGGCGATCAGCGCCGCGATATCGGCGTCGTCCATGCCCTTGTAGGCGCGCTCGTCGGTGCTCAGTCCTCGCAGCTGCGTAATCATCGCGGTCGCGATCGCCTTGCGTTCGGGATGGTGCAGAATGGCCTCGGCCGGGTCCATATAGATGCGGATGGTGAACAGGATCGTGCCCGTTCCCGGCAGGCGCGTCAGCGTCTGGCGCTCGACCCGCACGAAATTGGCGGCGATCGGCCGGACGGGGCGGAATGGGTCTTCGGGCAGATGTTTTGACACCGGCATGGCCAGCGCATCGGCACCCTTGAACGACCAGTTGAAGCGCTCGGCGGGCAGGCCGGGCTTGAGATTGTCGAAGATGCGGGCGACAAGGGCCGCATTGCGCGTGCCCACTGAGAAGCCGGGCACGTCGGCATGAACCTCGTCCATCGGCCGGCCGACCTTTTCGGCCAGCGACCAGGAGGAGGGAAAGGCGATGAAGCCCGCCGCAAGATGCCAGCGATCCTCGCGCTTGATCAGGATCGCGAGATCGTCCTCGATCAGCATGCCGGCGGTCATAAGCGGCGGAACGGCTGGATCGTCGAGCACAACGGTGCGGTCGAGAAAACGGAGGCGGTTGCCGTCGCGCCGGTAGATATCGGCATGCTGCGTCTCAAGGTGGCCGGCGATCAGCGCCAGCGCCTCGCAGCCAGCATCGAGGCTGTCGTCATCGGCGCGGAAAACCTCGTCGCGGCGGGTCGCCAGAAGGCGATCCTTTTCGGCGAGATAGCGTGCGAGATCGTCGCCGGGTTCCAGCCACTTGTCGGGATCGAGCGCGGAAAGGCCGATCGAGAACGGCTTGTAGGCGCGTCCATAGGGCATCAGTCGCAGATGCTCAGTCGCCATCCTTCAGGCCTTCAAGGGAGGGCAGCGTGCGGGTGAAATTCACCTCCGTCAGCGCGAAGCTGGCGACGCCCTCGGAGACAAACGGGTCCTGCCGGCAGATTTCCTCGACCGCGGCCATCGTGCCGCGCGCCAGGATCACGCCGCCGGTGCGCGGCACCTTGCGGCCGGACGCGACGAAGACGCCGGATTCATAATAGCGGTTCAGCCAGGCGATATGGCCGTCGAAGTGCTTTTCGACTTCTTCCAGAGGCTGGATATAGGTGAGGGAAATCAGGATCATGGCAAACTCACTCGGCGGCAGCGGTCAATGGCGCGGGGGTGGTGAAACGGGCTTTCAGAAGGGCTTCCTCATATTCGCCGGCCGAAGTTGAATCGAGCACCACGCCGCCGCCGACATTGAAGGTCGCCCGCCCGTCATCGTAGAGGCTCACGGTCCGGATTGCCACATTGAACTGCATGGCACCGTCCGGCGCGATATGGCCGATCGCCCCGCAATAGGCGCCGCGCTGGGCGCTCTCCAGCCCATGCAGGATTTTCATGGCGGAAATCTTCGGCGCGCCGGTGATCGAGCCGCAGGGAAACAGCGCGCGGAAAATCGCCTCGATCGTGGCGCCCGGGTGAAGTCTGGCGCGCACCTTGCTGACCATCTGGTGCAGGGTCGGGTAGGTTTCGATTTCGAACAGCTTTGGCACGTGGACCGAGCCCGGCTCGGCGATCCGCGACATGTCGTTTCTGAGCAGGTCGACGATCATGCAGTTTTCGGCCAGCATCTTGTCGTCCTCGCCCATCGCCGCGACGATGGCTGCATCGGCGTCGGCGGTATCGCCGCGCGGGGCGGTGCCCTTCATCGGATGGGTCTCGATCATGCCGTCGGCATCGGCGCGGAAGAACAGTTCCGGCGAGCGCGACAGGATGCGCGGGCCGGCGAGGTCGACAAAGGCGGCATAGCGCACCGGCTGCTGTCGGGCGAGGCCGTGAAAGGCCGAGAGCGGGTCGCCGCTCCAGCGCGCATGCACCGGAAAGGTCAGATTGCCCTGATAGCAATCGCCGGCCATCAGATGCGCATGCAGGCGCTCGAAACGGGGGCGATAATCCTCAAAGCTCCAGGCGGGCCGGATGTCCGTCAGGAAGACGGTTTCGGGCTGGAGCGCTGGCGGGACAGCCTGCTCCGGCGCGCCGAAGATGCCGAAGCAGAGAAATGGCAGGTCCGGCCTTGCCGGCGCAAGACTTGCAAGCGCCGGCTCTAGCAGAAAGCCCGCCTCGTAGGACATATAGCCCGCCAGGAAGCGGCCGGAGGCCCTGGCCGCCTCCATCCGTTGAAATGCAGGAATAAAGTCCTCGGCGGTTTCGGCGACGATGAGTTCTTCGGGCGCGCCAAAGCTGAGCATCCGGCCCGAAAGATCGTCGCAGAAAACGACCTGCTGCCCGCGTGTCATCTCATTCCAGTGCTTCGAGTTCGTCGATCAGCCCCTCGATCATCGACAGCCCCTTGCCCCAGAAGGCCGGGTCGGAGGCGTCAAGGCCGAACGGCTTTAGCAGTTCGGAATGATGCTTGGTGCCGCCGGCGGTCAGCATGTCGAAATACTTGTTCTGGAAGCCGCTTTCGGCGTTCTGGTAGACGGCGTAGAGCGAATTCACCAGGCAGTCGCCGAAGGCATAGGCATAGACGTAGAACGGCGAGTGGATGAAGTGGGGCACATAGCTCCAATAGGTCTCGTAGCCGTCCGCGAGTTTGATCGCGGGACCGAGGCTTTCGCCCTGCACCGACATCCACATCTCGTTGATCTGGTCCTCCGTCAGTTCGCCCTCGCGGCGCGCGGTGTGGACCTTGCGCTCGAACTGGTAGAAGGCGATCTGGCGCACGACCGTGTTGATCATGTCCTCCACCTTCTGGGCCAGCATGGCCTTGCGGGTGGCCTTGTCCGCAGTCTTTGCCAGAAGCGCCCGGAAGGTCAGCATTTCGCCGAACACGGAGGCGGTTTCGGCGAGTGTCAGCGGCGTCGAACACATCAGCGCGCCCTGCTTGGCGGCGAGCACCTGATGGACGCCGTGGCCTAGCTCATGGGCGAGCGTCATCACGTCGCGCGGCTTGCCGAGATAGTTGACGAGCACGTAAGGATGCGCGGAGGGCACGGTCGGATGGGCGAAGGCGCCGGTGCGCTTGCCGGGGCGGATAGGGGCGTCGATCCAGCGCTCATCGAAGAAGCGCTGCGCGATGCCGCCCATTTCCGGCGAGAACGCGCCATAGGCCGAAAGCACGGTCTCGCGCGCCTCCTCCCACGGGATCACCCGTTCGGCGGTATCGGGCAGAGGGGCGTTGCGGTCCCAGTAATTCATCTGGTCCATGCCGAGCCATTTCGCCTTCATCGCGTAATAGCGGTGGGACAGGCGCGGATAGGCCTCGCGCACCGCTTCGGTCAGCGCATCCACCACCTCGCGCTCGACGCGGTTGGAAAGGTGGCGGCTGTCGGCGATATCCTCGAAGGCGTGCCAGCGGCTGTTGATCTCGGTATCCTTGGCGACCGTGTTCATGATCAGCGAGAAGGTCGGCAGATTGTCCTTGAAGGTCGCGGCAAGCGCCTCGGCCGCCTTGCTGCGCACCGGCTCCTTGGTGTCTGAAAGCAGGTTGAGCGCCTTTTCGATCGGCATCTCCTCGCCGTCGACGGTAAAGCGCATCTTGTCCATGGTCTGGTCGAACAGGCGGTTAAAGGCCTGGCTCCCGGTGGTCGACTTTTCCATGAAAAGCTGCTCGAGCCGGTCGTCGAGCTGGTGCGACTTTTCCTTGCGGAGATCAAGCACCCAGGGGCGGTAGCGGGCAAAGCGCGGATCGTTTGCAAGCGCCTTTTCGATCGCCTCCTCGGAAAGCCGGTTCAGTTCGAGCTCGAAGAAAAGGAGATCGGCATAGATTTCGGTGATCCGGGTCGAGGTGTCGCCATAAAGCTTGCGCAGCGCCGGGTCGGCCGCATTGGCATAATAGGAAAGGCCCGCGAACGAGCCGAGCCGGCCGAGCGTGTCGCCGATCGCCTCATAGGTTTCGGTCGCGGCCCCCAGACCGCCATTGCCGGATTTTTCGGCGGCCTCGGCCAGATGGCCCTTCCAGCGTTCGGAAAAAGCGCGGGCCTTTCTGGCGGCGTCATCGAAATCGCCGGCGAATTCGGGCGATGTCGCACCCGGATAGAGATGGGTCAGATCCCATTCGGGCAGGGCGCCGAGTTCCGGGCTTTCCGCCCTGCCGGCGGCGGCATCGGCGGGAAGGGAGGGGAAACGGGGATTGAACATGGGGCTGCCTTTCGTGATCTGTATGCCGCCTCAACATATGGTCCGCGCCCGCCACCCGCAACGCCGGAATTTGCGCCCTGTCGCCGCGGCGCGCAACGGGCGTCGCCGGGGAAGCCGAAAAACGGCCGCAGCGCCAAACAAATTTGATCTGCAACAATGGGTTAACCCTTATGTAAGCTTAATCTGATAGCAAGATGGTTGGAAATTAACGGAATGTTGCCTATAAAAGGCGACCTGAAATTGTGTCGGAAAATCGCCTCGTTTGCGCCGCATTGCGCCTTCAAAAAAGAGGTTCCAATCTCTTGTGTCGGCATGTGCCTTGCGCTCGGGGGAGCCTTCGGGACGTTCAGAGAATCCAGGGAGAGTCCGGTTTGACAATCCGTCCATATCGCGCGTTCTTGCGTCGGACATTTGCTGTACTGGCCGTACTGGCGGCGACGCTTTGCTTTTTCGGCGGCGTCGAGGCGCGTGCGGAAACCCGGACACTCAAGATCTATTACATCCACACCGGCGAGAAGGCCGAGATCACCTTCAAGCGCAATGGCCGCTATGACAAGAAGGGGCTCGAGCAGCTCAACTGGTTCCTGCGCGACTGGCGTCGCAAGGAGCCGACCACGATGAACCCTAAGCTGTTCGATCTGGTCTGGGAGGTCTACCAGCAGGTCGGCGCGACCGACTATATCAATGTCGTTTCGGCCTATCGTTCGCCTGAAACCAACGCGATGCTGCGCAGCACGAGTTCCGGGGTAGCCAAGAAATCGCAGCATATGCTTGGCAACGCGATGGACTTCTTCATCCCGGGCGTGCCGCTGGCCAAGCTGCGCGCAACCGCGATGAAAATGCAGCGCGGCGGCGTCGGCTACTATCCGAAATCCGGTTCTCCCTTCGTGCATCTCGACGTGGCGAGCGTGCGCGCCTGGCCGCGCATGAGTCGCAACCAGCTCGTGGCGCTGTTCCCTGAGGGCCATACCCTGCACCTGCCCGCAGACGGCAAGCCGCTGCCGGGCTATAATGAGGCGCTGGCCGAGTACAAGGCCAAGGGCGCGGTCGCGTCGTCGCAGCCCGTCCAGGTCGCAAGCGCGGATGACGGCGACGAGGACGAACGTCCCAACCTGCTCTCCATGCTGTTCGGCAAGAGGGACAAGGGCAGTGCCGAGCCGCCGACGCCGAGCCGCCCTTCCCGCCAGCAGGCTCAGCCGCAGCAGCGCCAGGCCGAACCCGCGCAGCGTCCCGTCGATATCCTGACGGCGGCCGTTACCTTCGATAATCTCGATATTCCGCTGCCGCTCAGCAGGCCGAGCGCCGGCGAGGCCGATCTCGGCACGCCGCTCGCGACAGCGCTGGTCGATCCGACGCCGACAGCGGTCGAAACGGCTACCGATCCAGCCCTGGCTCTGGCCGCCGCCAGTGTGCCGCTGCCGCAGACGCGTCCGTCCGCCCTCGGTCCTGAAGAGGGAGTCTCCGTCGCCGATATTCTGGTCTCGGAGGCCGCCGATCCGGTCACGGCCGAGCCCGCAACGGAGGTTGCCGCCCTGCAGCAGGATGATCCTGCGTTCAACGACGATCGCTTCGGCCTGTTCGATGGCGACGTGCCGGTGCCCAGCCCCCGGCTTGCCTATGCCGAAACCGGCGGTGCGGCGATGGGCGTCAACGCGGCGCCAACGCCAAGGCTCGCGCTTGCTGCGGTCGAGCCGGCCGCGCCGGTGAGCGACGCCCCGATCGACGCGGCCCGAACCGAGCTGGCCCGCAAGCTTTCGGCAATGGGCGAGACCACCGAACTCGCCTATAATGAAGACGCCGACTTCCGCACGCTGTTCAGGCCGACGGCCGCGCGCATCAATGCCGCTGCTCCCGTATCCCCGCAAAAGGGCGGGCGTCCGGGCGATGCAATGCCGCAGACATCATCGAATGATAATATAACGCCGAAACTGGGTAATAATAATCAGGTTTCGACTGAGCCGACCCAGGTTTTAGTTGGCTCTAAAAATAAGGCGCAAGATAGCCAGACCGTCGTTCAGTATTTTGACTCCGCAAGGTTCTGATTCCATTGTTTTAAGAAATGGACTACTTGCCGGCCTACTGACTTTGACGTAATGTGCCGCGATGAGCAGATTCGATCCCTTTGTCGCAATTGCGGACCCCAACCGGCGCCATCTTTTGATGGCGCTTCGTCGTGAACCCAAGACGGTTACCGAACTGTCGGAGGGGCTCCCCATCAGCAGGCCCGCGGTTTCGCAGCATCTGAAGGCGCTGCTCGACAGTGACTTGGTGCGGGTCACGCCCGTGGGCACAAAACGGTTCTATGCCATCAACCCCGAAGGGTTCGCCAGCCTTAATGCCTGGATACGCCAGTTCTGAGCGATTCGGGCGGTGAGGGCTGCGGACATCAGTCCGGCGCCCGTCCGGTCGAGGACCGGACCACGAGCTCCGGCCGCCACAATTCGCCGAAATCATCCGTCTCAGTGCCGTTTATGCGTTTGATCAGCCGTTCGGCGATCCGTTTGCCGGCGGTGCGCAGCGATGAGCGCGTGGTTGTCAGCGGCACGCTGAAGAGTTCCGGGCGCAGCAGCGGCAGGACATCGTCATAGGATATCAGCGAGATGTCCTCGCCAAGCGTCATGCCGGCCGCCTCGATCGCGCGCACGATGCCGAGCGCCTGTATCATGCTGGAACAGACGATCGCGCTCGGCGTTTCGGCAAGCGCCAGAAACCGCTCGGCGGCGCGCTGCCCATCGGCCTCCGTCATCTGCGTTGACACGTGAAAGCGGGGTTCGAGCGCGAGCCCAGCCTCGCGGCAGGCCTTGGCGACGCCATCGCGACGCCTGATGGCGAAGCCGAAATTTTCATCGCCATTGATTAGGGCGATGCGGCGGTGGCCAAGCTGCAGCAGCAGCCGGGTCGCATCGTAAAACGCGGCCTCGTTGTCGACATCGAGCGAGGGATAGGCATGCGGCGCATCGAAGAACCGGCCATGGACGATGAACGGCAGGCCGAAGGATTCCATCAAATCGATGCGCTGATCGTTCTCGCGGATATAGGCGAGGCACAACCCGTCGACATAGCCGCTGGTCGCAAGGCTTCGAAGCGCGGTGACCTCGTCGGCGGGGTCGGAGGGCATGACGACGAGGTGGAAATCCTCCGTCTGCGCCTGCTCACCGAGCCCGTTCAGGAATTCGCCGAAATGCAGATCCGAGATCACCTGGTCGCCGATCGGCATCAAGAGGCCGATCGAGCCGGCCTTGCCGGTCGCCAGCCGCTGGGCGGTCCGGTTCGGGCGGTAGCCGGTTTCGCGCGCGGCCTTCATCACGCGCTCGCGCGTGGCGGCGTTGACTTCCGGATAGCCATTCAGGGCGCGGCTCACCGTGGTCGGAGACAGGCCGAGCCGGGCCGATAATTGCTTCAGGTTCACATCCATCCTCCCACATGCCCGGGCCCCTTTCGCCATGCGCCCTGCCGGCTTTGCTGTCACGCTGGCCGTGCAGGGTTTGAGGACTTTTCAATCCTGACTTCGCGGCGGGCTGAGCCGGCGTGCCGGGCTTCATTGCAAATGCTTGATGCGGCTGCAACTTCCGGCTTCGTGTTTCCTTTCCGCTCTCCTCAAAGCGTTTTGGGGAAACTTGAAATTCATCAAAGCGATTGATGGGATTGTTTTCAAGTCGCCGTCAAGAAAATTATTCAAACCGAGACAAATCATCCAAAATTTCGCCTGTTTTTGACGCGGGGGGTTGACTCCTGACCCTTGCGCGAGAAATGGTTGAAGGTGTCAAAGCGCTTTGAATAAAGTGCCGAATGACAACCAAGGCCCGCGACAGGGCCCTATGTGATGGGAGGTAAATCACATGAACAGAGCTCTTCTGACCGGCGTTGCCACGCTGGCGCTTTTCGCCGGCGCGGCCAGCGCCGCCGACCTGAAATTCCCCGTTGGCGAGGATTCCCGCTTCAACTGGGACAGCTACAACCAGTTTGCCGAAGCCCATGGCGACATTTCGGGCCAGACGCTGACGATCTTCGGTCCCTGGCTCGGCCCGGACAAGGATCTGGTCGAAAGCGTGATCGCCTATTTCGAGGAAGCCACCGGCGCCGATGTGCAGTATTCCGGTTCGGACTCCTTCGAGCAGCAGATCGTGATCGACACCCAGGCCGGCAGCCCGCCGAACATCGCCGTGTTCCCGCAGCCGGGCCTTGCCGCCGATCTGGCCGCCAAGGGTCTGCTGACCAAGCTTCCGGCCGAAGTCGGCGAATTCCTTACCGAGAATTACGCCGCCGGCCAATCCTGGGTCGATCTGTCGAGCTATGCCGGCAAGGACGGCGAGAAGGCGCTTTATGCGTTTCCCTACAAGGCCGACGTGAAGTCGCTGGTCTGGTACGTGCCGGACAATTTCGACGATGCCGGCTATGAAGTGCCGGAAACCATGGAAGAGCTGAAGGCGCTGACCGAGCAGATCGTCGCCGATGGCGGCACGCCCTGGTGCATCGGTCTCGGTTCCGGCGGCGCCACCGGCTGGCCGGCAACCGACTGGGTCGAGGACATGGTTCTGCGCACGCAGCCGCCGGAAGTCTACGACCAGTGGGTCACCAACGAAATTCCGTTCAACGATCCGCGCATCGTCAACGCGATCGATGAATTCGGCTGGTTCGCCAAGAACGACAAGTTCGTCGATGGCGGCGCTGCCGCCGTGGCGTCCACCGACTTCCGCGACAGCCCCAAGGGCCTCTTCTCGTCGCCGCCGAAGTGCTACATGCACAAGATGGCCTCGTTCATCCCGTCCTTCTTCCCGGAAGGTACCGAGCTTGGCCTGGATGCGGACTTCTTCTACTTCCCGGCCTATGAAGGCGAAGATCTCGGCAAGCCGGTTCTCGGCGCTGGCACGCTGTTCGGCATCACCAAGGACAGCCCCGCGGCCCAGGCCTTCATCGAATTCCTGGAAACCCCGATCGCGCATGAAGTGTGGATGGCACAGTCCGGCTTCCTGACGCCGTTCACCGGCGTCAACCCGGAAGCCTATGCCAATGACGCGCTACGCGGCCAGGGCGAGATCCTGACGGAAGCGACCACGTTCCGCTTCGACGGTTCCGACCTGATGCCGGGCAAGATCGGCGCGGGCGCGTTCTGGACCGGCATGATTGACTTCGTCGGTGGTCAGTCCGCCGAGCAGGCTGCCACGAAAATCCAGAACACCTGGGACTCGATCAAGTAACGGTCGAAAGATCCATCAGGATTTGCAAAGATAGACCGGGCCGTTCGCGGCCCGGTCGCCCTGTCTGAGGCGTGCCTGGTTGCCAGATGGCGGCCGGTGCGGCAGACTTCTGAAAGCGCGCTTCGCCAAGGGGGATTCCGGTCTTTGGAACGCGCGGCACAACAAAGGGGCCCGGCCATGAGCCGTGGCGGCCCGAAATAAGCTGAACGGCGCGGCGACCTGCCGATGCACAGCCGTTACGGGGAGTGAAAGGCGTGGAACAAATCATCAAAGCCTTGCTGGCCGTCGTCATAGGCGTGGCCGCCGCCATGATCTATTTTTATGGCACCAACAAGCTGCTCGACATCATCTTTCCGTCCGAGACGAAGGATCCGGCGCAGGGCGTGCGCAATCTGCGCATCTCCGGCATGATCCGCCCCTGGCTGTTCCTGCTGCCGGCTCTGTTGTCGCTCGGAATCTATCTGGTCTATCCGGTTTTCGCCTCGCTCTGGTATTCGGTGCATGGTCCTTCGGGCGACACCTATGTCGGGGCGGCGAACTATGTCTGGATGTTCAACGATTCCGAATTTCGCGAATCGATGTTCAACAACATGCTCTGGCTGATCTTTGTGCCAGCGCTTTCGACCTTTTTCGGCCTCATCATCGCCTGGCTGACCGACCGCATCTGGTGGGGTTCCTTCGCCAAGATGATGATCTTCATGCCGATGGCGATCTCGTTCGTCGGCGCCTCCGTCATCTGGAAGTTCGTCTATGACTATCGCGGCGACGGCGCCGACCAGATCGGCATCCTGAACGCGATCATCGTGGCCATGGGAGGCGAGCCGCATGTCTGGATCGCCATGCCGTTCTGGAACAATTTCTTCCTGATGATCATCCTGCTCTGGATCCAGACTGGGTTCGCCATGGTGCTGCTGTCGGCGGCGCTGCGCGGCATTCCGGAGGAAACCATCGAGGCGGCGGTGATCGACGGAGCCAACGGCCTGCAGATATTCTTCAAGATCATGGTGCCGCAGATCTACAACACCATTGCCGTTGTCTGGACCACGATCACCATCATCGTGCTCAAGATTTTCGATATCGTTCTCGCGATGACCAACGGGCAGTGGAATACCCAGGTGCTCGCCAATCTCATGTTCGACTGGATGTTCAGGGGCGGGGGCGATTTCGGCCGTGGCGCCACGATCGCGATCGTCATCATGGTTCTGGTTATCCCGATCATGGTCTGGAATATCCGCAATTCGCGCAAAGAGATGGAGGGCCGGTAAATGCACTCGCACAAGAAATCGCCGCTGGTCTGGTTCTCCCATATCACCGTGCTTCTGCTGGTGATCCTGTGGACCATTCCGACCTTCGGCCTGCTGGTCACGTCGCTGCGCGACAAGGACCAGATCGTGGCTTCCGGCTGGTGGACGTCGCTTGCGACCTCGACCCAGAACCTGATCTACCGCGCACCGGGCGCGGAGGGGCAGACCGAAGAGGGGGGACTCTACGTCATTACCGGCAATGCGCTCGACGGGGCCGGCGGCAAGGTTTCCCGCTTCGGCACGACGTCGCTCAGGCCCACGGAATTTGAGGCCGGCGAGACCGCGGACATGGGCGACGGTCAGGAACTCACCGTCGAATCCGATGGCGAATTCCGCATGACCTCGCCGGAGCCCTTCGGCAAGCGCGGCCAGCGCATTTTCGTGACGGCGAAGATACCGCCGCGCTTCACGCTTGAGAACTATCGCAATGTCCTGACCTCGGAAGGCATCGGTCAATCCTTCCTGAACTCGCTGACGGTCGCGATCCCCTCGACCATCATTCCGGTTCTGGTGGCGGCCTATGCGGCCTATGCGCTGTCGTGGATGAAGTTCCCGTTCCGCAACCTGCTGCTCGCCGTCATCGTCGGCCTGCTGGTGGTGCCGCTCCAGATGTCGCTGATCCCGCTTCTGAAGATGTATAACTGGATCGGCGACATATTCGGCGTGCCATCCAAGACCTATGTCGGGATATGGCTGGCGCATATGGGCTTCGGACTGCCGCTCGCGATCTACCTGTTGCGCAATTATATCGCCGGCCTGCCGCGCGAGATCATGGAATCGGCCCGCGTCGACGGCGCGAACGACTTCATGATCTTCCGCAAGATCATCCTGCCGCTGTCCTACCCGGCGCTCGCCTCCTTCGCGATCTTCCAGTTCCTGTGGACCTGGAACGACCTGCTGGTGGCGACCGTGTTCCTCGGCAATAGCGAGCAGACCATCGTGCTGACGGCAAGGCTGCGCGAACTGCTCGGATCGCGCGGCGGCAACTGGGAAATCCTGACGGCCTCCGCCTTCATCTCCATCATCGTGCCGCTCATCGTGTTCTTCGCGCTGCAACGCTATCTGGTGCGCGGCCTGCTGGCGGGCTCGGTCAAGGGCGGCTGACGCCGCCTTACGCCCTGCCTGCGATACTGACAAGAAAAGACAAGAAAATGAACGATACCAATAACAAGGCCATCGACAAGGATTGGTGGCGCGGCGCCGTCATCTACCAGGTCTATCCGCGCTCGTTTCAGGACAGCAACGGCGATGGCGTCGGCGATATCCGCGGCATTGCCGAACGGCTGGATTATATCGCCGGCCTCGGGGCCGATGCGGTCTGGATCTCGCCGTTCTTCACCTCGCCGATGAAGGATTTCGGCTACGACGTGTCGAACTACAAGGACATCGACCCGATGTTCGGCACGCTCGCCGATTTCGACGCGATGATCGAGAAGGCCCATGAACTGGGCCTCAAGATCATGATCGACCTGGTGCTGTCGCATACCTCCGACCAGCATCCCTGGTTCGTCGAGAGCCGGTCGAGCCGCGATAATCCCCGCGCCGACTGGTATGTCTGGGCAGACGCCAAGCCGGATGGCTCGCCGCCCAACAACTGGCTGTCGATCTTCGGCGGCTCGGCATGGCAGTGGGACAGCCGCCGCCTGCAATACTACATGCACAATTTCCTGGTCTCGCAGCCGGACCTCAACTTCCACAATTCCGAGGTTCAGGACGCGCTGCTCGATGTCGCCCGGTTCTGGCTCGATCGCGGCGTTGACGGCTTCCGCCTCGACACGATCAACTTCTACTTCCATGACCAGCAACTGCGCGACAATCCGGCGCTTGCGCCCGAGCTTCGCAACGACCAGACGGCGCCGGCGGTCAATCCCTATAACTATCAGGAACACCTCTACGACAAGAGCCGTCCGGAGAATCTGGAATTCCTGAAACGCCTGCGCGCGGTGATGGAGGAATATCCCGCCGTTGCGGCCGTTGGCGAGGTTGGCGACAGCCAGCGCGGTCTCGAGATCGTCGGCGAATATACCTCCGGCGGCGACAAGATGCAGATGTGCTATGCCTTCGAATTCCTCGCCCCGCAGCCGGTGACGCCGAAGCATGTGGTCAACTCGATCAACGCCTTCGATGCCGCCGCGCCCGAGGGCTGGGCCTGCTGGGCATTCTCCAACCACGACGTGGTCCGTCATGTCAGCCGCTGGGGCGCGGGCATCGAGGACAAGGCGGCCTATGCCAAGATGCTGGCCTCGCTGTTGATGACGCTCAAGGGCTCGATCTGCCTTTATGAGGGCGAGGAACTGGGCCTGACCGAGGCCGACATCGCCTTCGAGGACCTGCAGGACCCCTATGGCATCGAGTTCTGGCCGGAATTCAAGGGCCGCGACGGCTGCCGCACGCCGATGGTCTGGCAGGCCGGCGCGGTTAATGCCGGCTTCTCCACGGCGGAGAAGACCTGGCTGCCGGTCTCGCCCGATCATGTGATGAAGGCGGTCGACGTTCAGCAGGACGAGGACGGATCGGTGCTGGAGCACTACCGGCGTTTCCTCGCGCTACGCAAAAGCCATCCGGCGCTGGCCAGAGGCGGGATCGCGTTTCATGAAGCCGACGATGATGCCGTGCTGATTTTCACCCGTCATCTGGGCGACGAGCGTGTTCTTTGCGTATTCAACATCTCGGCGGCGTCCGTGACGGCGCGTCTGCCGGATGGCGCATGGGACGGGCTTGAAGGAACCGGCTTCTCGTGCGAGGCCGAGGGCAATACGATAAAACTTCCTGCCTGGGGCGCATATTTCGCCCGCAAGGGCGCTTAGGGAAAGGGGCGGTAATGACTGGTGTAACACTCAAGGATGTGAAGAAATCCTACGGCAATGTCGAAGTCCTTCACAAGATCGACCTGGACATCCAGCCGGGTGAGTTCGTCGTCTTTGTCGGACCGTCCGGATGCGGCAAGTCGACGCTTCTCAGGATGATCGCCGGGCTGGAGGAAATCTCCGGCGGCACGATCGCGATCGAGGACCAGGTGGTCAATGACATTCCGCCCTCCAAGCGCGGCATCGCCATGGTGTTCCAGACCTATGCGCTCTATCCGCATATGTCGGTCTACGACAACATGGCTTTCGGCATGCGCATCGCCAAGGAGAGCAAGGAAGAGATCGACCGCCGCGTGCGGGCTGCCGCCGACATGCTGCAGATCACGCCCTATCTTGACCGCCTGCCGAAGGCGCTTTCGGGCGGCCAGCGTCAGCGCGTGGCGATCGGCCGCGCCATCTGCCGCGATCCGAAGGTGTTCCTGTTCGACGAGCCGTTGTCGAACCTCGATGCCGCGTTGCGCGTGGCGACCCGCATCGAGATCGCCAAGCTCAACGAGAAGATGCCCGATACCACGATGATCTACGTGACCCACGACCAGGTCGAGGCGATGACGCTCGCCGATCGGATCGTGGTGCTCTCTGGCGGCTACATCGAACAGGTCGGCGCGCCGCTGGAGCTTTACGAACGGCCCGCAAACCTGTTCGTGGCCCAGTTCATCGGTTCGCCGGCCATGAACATCATGCCGGTCAAGATCACCCGCGCGGGCGAGACCACCGAGGTTGAGCTCAAGGACGGCAAGCGTTTCGAGGTGCCGGTCAAGACGCCCGAAAAGGATGTCGGCAAGAAGGCAAGCTTCGGCGTGCGGCCCGAGGATGTGCGCGAGGCCGCCGAGGGCGAGGACTTCCTGTTCGAAGGCAAGATCGCGATCATCGAGGCGCTGGGCGAGGTGACGCTGATCTATATCGAGGGCGATCTCATCGACGAGGATCCGATCATCGTCAAGCTGCCCGGCATCCACAAGGGCAAGCCCGGCGATGTGATGCGCTTCGTTGCCGACTCGGAAAGGCTGCACCTCTTCGACGAAAGCGGCCACAGCTACCTTTACCGCTGATCGCATCCGCCGCGCCCACGCAAAAAAAAGCCCGCCAGGCATTCGCCGGCGGGCTTTTCTGTATTCTTCGCCGCGGGAGGGGGCACAGCGAAGAATGAATGGCGGACAGGGGGACGTCCGCCATTCGGGAGATCAGAACTTGTAACCGACGCGGGCCATGACGCGGTTGGACGTGTAGTCCTTCGCTTCGAAACCGGTCAGAGCGCCGTCGAAGTCCTTCTTGCCGAAGTCGGTGTATCGGTATTCCAGACCGGCAAAGACGTTGTTGCTCAGCGCGTAGTCAACACCGGCGCCGACGGTCCAGCCGTTGAACGCCTGGTCCTGGTCGAGGCCAGCACCGTCGATATAGCCGTTGGCAATCGCCCAGCCGCCGGTTGCGTAGATCAAAGCCTTGTCAAACGCGTAACCAAGACGGGCGCGAACCGAACCTTCCCAGTCGGAACCGGCCTTTACCGTGAAGGGCGCGCCGACATTATAGTCCTGCTCGTTCCAGTTATAGTCGAGCTCGCCTTCAACACCGAGAACGACGTTGTTGCTGAACTGGTAGTTGTAGCCGGCGAAACCGCCGAGCTTGCCGCCATCGAAATCGTCGCTGCCGACCTGGGTGCCGTTGAAGTTGAGGTTGGCGGTCGCCCAATCGTAGCCGCCGGTGCCACCGAGGTAGAAGCCGGTCCAGCTGAAGGTCTGGGGGATGACCTGCGGAGCGACATAGGGTTCGGCTGCAGGCGTCATGACCACGTCAGCGGCTTGGGCAGCGGCGCCCATGGCGACGAAAGCGGCGGAAGCGAGAAGAATCTTTTTCATTACTTTGTACTCCTTCGATGTGTTTCACCTAGTGTCTAGATAGGTGATTTAATCAATCGATCAAATTAACTTTGCACATCCCGCGCACTTGGTTGGGAGCTGTTGCTGGAATGTTACAGTGTCCCCTGCTCGATTGACCCTTGCCTTGGAAACGAAATAGGCCCGGGATTTGTTTCCCGAGCCGACGATTATTGGTGGCGTGTGTTTATTTCGTGGCAGCAAGGCGCACGAATTGGGGCGGCCATTCACGTAATGCGAATGATCTTAACGATCACTCGAAAAACACGCTGGCGCCGTGATCGGCCGTGCCGACATGATGGCGGAACGGGGCGAACAGTTCCCGCCCCATGCCGTACTCATTGCCGGTGAGATCGGCTTCCGCAAGCGGGCGCGCATCGAACTCTTCCGCCGGCACCAGAACCTCCAGCGTCCCGGCCTCGGCATCGAGCCGCATCCGGTCGCCGGTGCGGATCTTCGCGATCGGCCCGCCGTCCTTTGCTTCCGGCGTTACGTGGATGGCGGCCGGCACCTTGCCGGAAGCCCCGGACATGCGCCCGTCGGTAACCAGCGCCACCTTGTAGCCGCGGTCCTGCAGCACGCCGAGCGGCGGGGTCAGGCGGTGAAGCTCCGGCATGCCGTTCGATTTCGGGCCCTGGAAGCGGACGACCGCGATGAAGTCGCGGTTGAGGTCGCCGGCCTTGAAGGCCGTCTGCAGTTCCTGCTGGTCGTGGAACACGATCGCCGGGGCCTCGATCACGCGGCGCTCCGGCTTGACGGCGGAGATCTTGATCACCGCCTTGCCGATATTGCCGGCAAGCATCTTCAGCCCGCCATTGGGCTGGAACGGCTTGTCATGGGTGGTCAGCACCTTCGGGTCGGCGCTCGGGCCGTCGCCGATCGGTTCGCGCAGCACAGTGCCATCACTATTGAGCTTCACGTCGATCGCATAGGCTTCCATGCCTTCGCCGAACACGGTGCGGACATCGTCGTGCAGGAAGCCGGCGTTGAGAAGCTGGCGGATGAGATAGCCCATGCCGCCGGCGGCGTGGAAATGGTTCACGTCGGCAAGCCCGTTCGGATAAACGCGGGCAAGCAGCGGCACGATATCGGAGAGTTCGGAGATATCCTGCCAGGAGAGCTGGATGCCGGCGGCTCGCGCCATCGCCACAAGATGCATGGTGTGGTTGGTGGAGCCGCCGGTGGCGTGCAGGCCGACCACGCCATTGACGATCGAGCGCTCGTCGATCATCTGGCCGACGGGCGTGAACTCGTTGCCGTCGACGGTGATCGCGAAGGCGCGCTTCACCGCCTCCTTTGTCAGCGCATCGCGCAGCGGCGTATTGGGGTTGATGAACGAGGCGCCCGGCATGTGCAGGCCCATCATCTCCATCAGCATCTGGTTGGAGTTGGCGGTGCCGTAGAAGGTGCAGGTGCCGGGACCGTGATAGGATTTCGATTCCGATTCCAGCAGTTCCTTGCGCCCGACCTTGCCCTCCGCATAGAGCTGGCGGATATGCGATTTCTCGTCATTGCCCTGGCCGGTGGTCATGGGACCTGCGGGAATGAAGATCGTTGGCAGGTGGCCGAAGGTGAGCGCGGCAATGGTGAGGCCGGGGACGATCTTGTCGCAGACGCCGAGATAGACGGCGGCATCGAACATGTTGTGCGACAGGCCGACGGCGGCCGACATCGCGATCAGATCGCGCGAAAACAGCGACAGCTCCATGCCGGGCTGGCCCTGGGTAACGCCGTCGCACATCGCCGGCACCCCGCCTGCGACCTGCGCCACGCCGCCGGCCTCGCGCGCGGCTTCGCGGATCAGCGCCGGGTAGGTCTCGAACGGCTGATGGGCCGAGAGCATGTCGTTATAGGATGTGATGATGCCGAGATTGGGGACGGTATCGCCCGAAAGCGCATCCTTCTCGGCGGGGGAACAGACCGCAAAGCCGTGCGCGAGGTTGCCGCAGGACAGAACGGAGCGATGGACGCCCTTCGCGATCGCCTGGGAGACGCGATCGAGATAGGCTTCACGGGTTGGCTTGGACCGCTCGACGATGCGAGCGGTTATATCTGCAATACGGGGATCGGCGGTCATGGGCTTTTCCTGTGCTTTGCGGAAGGCGCCCGGCAGAATGTGTCAGGGCGCCCAGTATATTTCCACGGGTGAGGAGGCGCGGGTGAGAACGGCTCGGATGGGCATTTCCGCCTCGTCATCGCCGGAGAGCGCCTTGTTCAGAACATCCTTCTTGGCCTCGCCTTCGATATGCATCACCAGAAGGCCTGCATTTTCGAGGCTGGAGAAGCTGAAGGTCAGCCGGGCTTCGCCGGCGCCTTCGGCATGAATGGCCATCACGCCGGTGGGCGTTGCCTTGTCGAGCGCCTTTGCAAGCGTGTCGCCTCCCGGGAAGAACGAGGCCGTGTGGCCATCGGTTCCCATGCCCAGCACCACGACATCGAAGGGCAGGCTCGCGGCCGTCACCTTGTTGGTCACGATATCGGCCGCTTCCTCTGCGGTTTCCACCTTCTGGTAGAGCGGGATGAAGCGGGCGCTGGCGGCTGGACCCTTCAGCAGGTTTTCCTTCACCAGAAGGTGGTTCGAGCGCGGATTGTCCTCCGGCACGAACCGCTCGTCGACCAGGGTGATGGTTACTTTTTCCCAGTCGATCGGCGCCGACGACAGCGCGCGGAAGAAGGCCTTCGGCGTCGACCCGCCGGAAACGGCGAGCGAGGCCATGCCCTTGTCGGCGATCGCGGCGGCAAGCTTGCTAGCGACGGCCGCGGAAAGGGCCGCGGCCAGATCAACGCCGTTTTCGAATGTGTGCATCGTCTCTGTCATCTCGCCCACCCTCACAGCGGCTCGTGCCAGGTGCGGCCGTCGCGCTCGATCAGCGCGATCGCCTTGGATGGGCCCCAGGTGCCGGCAGTGTAGCCGTGAACCGGCTGATTGGTCTCTTCCCAGGCCTTGAGAATCGGGTCGCACCAGCGCCATGCCTCCTCGACTTCGTCGCGGCGCATGAACAGCGTCTGGTTGGCGCGCACCACGTCGAGCAGCAGGCGCTCATAGGCATCCGGGTTGCGGACGTCGAAGGCCTGGGCGAAGCTCATGTCGAGCGCGACCTGGCGCAGGCGCATGCCGCCGGGGCCGGGATCCTTGATCATCAGCCACTGCTTCACGCCCTCGTCCGGCTGCAGGCGCAGCACGAGCTGGTTGGCCGCGATCCGTCCGGCGCCCGGGCCGAAGATCGAATGCGGAATTTCCTTGAAGGTGATGACGACTTCCGAAAGCCGGCTGGCGAGCCGCTTGCCGGTGCGGATGTAGAAGGGTACGCCCGCCCAGCGCCAGTTTTCGATCTCGGCCTTGATCGCGACAAAGGTTTCGGTGTCGGATTCGCCGCCGAGCTCCTCGAGATAGCCCTTGACGGCGCCGCCCTTGGAGGCGCCGGCGCGGTACTGGCCGCGAACGGTCATCGTGCTGGCGTTATCCTCGGTGATCGGCTTCAGCGAGCGCAGCACCTTGAGCTTTTCGTCGCGAACGGCCTCGGATTCCATCGAAGAGGGCGTTTCCATCGCAACCATGCAGAGCACGTTGAGGATGTGGTTCTGCACCATGTCGCGCAGCGCGCCCGACTTGTCGTAGTAGCCGGCGCGGCCCTCAAGCCCGACCTCCTCACCGACCGTGATCTGGATATGGTCGATATGATTGGCGTTCCACAGCGGCGCGTAGAGCATGTTGGCGAAACGCAGCGCCATCAGGTTCTGCACCGTCTCCTTGCCGAGATAGTGGTCGATGCGGAAGACCTGTTCCTCATGGAAGGTCTTGGCGATCATGTTGTTGAGTTCCAGCGCGGAGGCGAGGTCGCGGCCGAGCGGCTTTTCAACGACGATGCGGGTCTGCTTGGTGATCAGCTTGTGGTCGCGAATGCCGTCGCAGATCGGGCCGAAGATCGAGGGGGCGACGGCCATGTAGAAGGCGCGCACCCGGTCCTTGCCGGGCTCCAGCATTTTCTTGAGCGCGTCCCAGCCTTTGTTGGTGGTGGCGTCGACCGGTACATATTCGATCCGTGCGAGGAATTTGGCGACCTCGTCCTTGTCGTATTCGCCGTCCTTCAGATGCTCCTTCAGCGCCTTGTCGGCATGCTCGCGGAACTGCTCCGAGGTCAGCTCGGAACGCGAGGCGCCGATGATGCGCGTCGGGTCGGTGAACTGTCCCGCAATCTGGCGGTGGTAAAGCGCGGGGAGAAGCTTGCGCTCGGTCAGGTCTCCGGTTGCGCCGAAGACAACATAGTCGAAGGGGTCGACGGGGATCATTTGACTGCTCATGGTCAGTCCTCTCAATCGTCAGCTGGTTGGCGGTGTTTTATCAAATCGATTTAAAAATGCCAGTCCGATTTCGAAAAAATCGGACATGGGCGAGAAAATGCAATCGGTCTTTCATCGGTCGGTCTCGGTCGTGAAGCGCTCGCGGGCCGGGTGCCGGCGCGCAAGCGCGAAAAAGAAGTCAACTAGATCAGGTCGCGAAGCGCGAACCATGTGAGGGCGAGGAACAGCAAGGGCTTGCGCAGCCGCTCGCCGCCGGGAAAGGCGGGGATTTCGAGGTCGCGGTAAAGCCCGAGATCCTGCGAGCGCCCCGCGATCTCGTCGGCATAAAGCTTGCCGCAATAATTCGACAGCATGACGCCATGGCCGGAAAAACCGCCGATCGAGGTGACGCCCGGCATGATCTCGTCCACCAGCGGCCGGCGCGGAAGGGTGATGCCCACCGATCCGCCCCAGGCATGGGTGATGTCGACATCGGCCAGTTGCGGATAGACCTGCACGATCTGGCGGTGGAGATGTTTGGAGACGTTTTTCGGATCATCGGCGGAATAGACCTCGCGCCCGCCGAACAGCAATTCTCCGGTCGGTGCCTTGCGAAAGTAGCGCACCACGAACCGGCTGTCATCGACCGATTCGAAGCCCGGCAATATCTTCAGCGCCTTGGGGAGCCGGGTGGTTGCGGCGATGAAGGAGCGGATCGGCATGATCTTCGCCGCCGTTTTCGGTTCGAGGTGCTCCTGAATATAGCCGTTGCAGGCGATCAGGGCCCGGTCGGCGGTAATCGTGCCACGCTCCGTCTCCACCGCTATCTTACCGTCGGCGCGGTCGATGTTGAGCGCCTTCGTCATTTCGTACAGGCGCGCGCCGGCCTTGGCCGCCGCCTTCGCCGTGCCCACCAGCAGTTTCAGCGGATGGATATGGCCGGTGCCGATATCGCGCAGGCCGCAGTAATAATGGTTGGAACCGAGCCGTTCCGCGGTCTCCTGCTTGCTCATGAACGACAGATGCGGATAGTCATAGCGTTCCGCCAGCGCCTCTGCGTGATGGCGATAGGTGTATTCCATGTTGCGCTTGTGGGCGACGGAAAGCTGGCCCGGCGTGAAGTCGATATCGATCTTCTGGGCGCGGGCGAAATCGAGCAGATGGGACTTGGCGTCCTCGGCCATGCGGAAAAACGCGAGCGAGCGCGCCTTGCCGAGCTTGTGCTCCATTTCTTCCGGCCACCAGTGCTGGCCGGTGCCGAGCTGGCCGCCATTGCGCCCCGATGCGCCGTCGCCGAAACGGGCTGCGTCGACCAGCACCACGTCAACGCCGTCGACCGCCAGTTGATAGGCCGCCTGAAGGCCGGTGAAGCCGCCGCCGACGACAATGACGTCAGCACTGGTCGAGCCGTCAAGCTGCGGATAGGTCGGCCGGTCGGCAAGCGTTGCCTGATACCAGGAAAGGCCCGGCGCAATCGGGCTTTGCCATTTCATTCGCGAAGGCCTCCGTCATCAAGGGTCGGTTACTGTTACACGTGAAGGAGCAGAAATTCCCGTTCCCACGGGCTGATCACCTCCATGAAGGTTTCGAATTCGCCGCGCTTGATTCCCGCATAGAGGTCGATGAACTCGTGCGACAGCACGGGAACGAGCGCCGTTTCGGCCTCCATCAGCGCCAGCGCTTCCAGCAGGCCGCGCGGCAGGTCGACAATGCCCTCATTGGCGGTGTCGGCCGTGGGCGCGGAGGGGTCCGCAAGGTTCTCGATGCCGAGATAGCCGCAGGCGAGCGAGGCGGCAAGCGCCAGATAGGGGTTGGCGTCGGAGCTCGGCAAGCGGTTTTCGACGCGCCGCGAATCCGGATCGGAAACCGGGATGCGGAACGCGGTGGTGCGGTTGTCATAGCCCCAGGCGGTGTTGACCGGGCAGGCCATGTCGGGGGTGAGACGGCGGTAGGAGTTCACATAGGGCGCCATCATCACCAGCGTGGACGGCACATATTTCTGCATGCCGCCGATGAAGTGGAAGAATTCCGGCGAGGGCTCGCCGTTTTCCAGCGAGAACACGTTGCGGCCGGTCTCGATATCGATCAGCGACTGGTGAATATGCATCGCCGAGCCCGGCTGGCCCTGCATCGGCTTGGCCATGAAGGTGGCGAAGGTGCCGTGCTTGGTGGCCGCTTCCCGGATGGTGCGCTTGAAATAGAACACCTGGTCGGCAAGCTCCAGCGGATCGCCATGGCGGAGATTGATCTCCAGCTGGGCCGGGCCTTCCTCGTGGATGAGCGTGTCGATCTCCAGCCCCTGCGCCTCGCAGAAGTGGTAGATGTCGTCGATGAGTTCATCGAACTCGTTGATGCCGGCAATCGAATAGGCCTGACCGGCGACGATCGGGCGTCCGGAGCGGCCGACGGGCGGAACCAGCGGCAGGTCCGGATCGTCGTTCTTGGCCACCAGATAGAATTCGATTTCGGGCGCGACCACCGGACGCCAGCCCTTCTTCTCGTAAAGCTCCACCACGCGCTTCAGCACGTTGCGCGGTGTGTAGGGCACTTCCTCGCCATCGGAGCCGACGACGTCGCAGATCACCTGCGCGGTCGGATCGCTTTCCCAGGGCACCGTCGTCAGCGTCGACAGGTCCGGCACGAGCTTGAGGTCGCTGTCGCGCGGCTCGTAGCGGAAGCTGCCGCTTTCATCCGGATAGTCGCCCGAAATCGTGTGGCGGTAGAGCGCGGAGGGGAGCGCCAGCGAGGTGTTGGAGGTGAACTTCGAGGTCGGCATCATCTTGCCGCGCGGCACGCCGGCAAGGTCCGGGGTGATGCATTCGATATCCTCGATGCCGCGCGCCTTCAGCCAGCGCGCTGCATCCTTCCAGTCCGCGACGCCGCGCGCGGAGGCGGGCGAGGACAGCACGGTTGGCTTCTTCGCCCGTTTGATTCTGCTGCTTTGGGTTTTGCTTGCGGCTTTCATGGAGATTTTTTTGGCTGGCATTTTTCTCGCCGGTTGTCATTGCGGTTTGCTGTATCATAAACACCCCTGACGCGTTGGCGAGGGGGCAAGTTGAGTTTCTGTCTCAAAGCCCGATGCCGCGTTGGGGATAACAGGCGCATGAAAGATTATGATGTCATTGTCGTGGGGGCCGGGGCTGCCGGTCTGATGTGCGCGGCCCGCGCCGGAAGGCGCGGCCGCCGCGTGCTGCTGATCGACCATGCGAAAAAGCCAGGCGAGAAGATCCGGATCTCCGGCGGCGGGCGCTGCAATTTCACCAATATTCACGCCGGTCCACGTAATTTCATCTCCGAAAACCCGCATTTCGCCAAATCCGCGCTGGCGCGCTACACCCCGCGCGATTTTCTCGATCTGGTCGAGAGCCACGGTATCGCCTGGCACGAGAAGACGCTGGGCCAGCTGTTCTGCGACGGGTCGGCGCGCGAGATTATCGCCATGCTGATGGAAGAATGCGCCAAAGGCGGCGTCACGGTCGCGCTCGAAACCACCGCCAGCGATATCGCCCGCATTGGCGAGCGGTTCACGATGCGGCTGAACGGCGAAACGGCATCATGCGCTGCGCTGGTGATCGCGACCGGCGGCAAATCGATCCCGAAAATGGGGGCGACCGGTTTCGCTTATGATGTGGCCGCGGGTTTCGGGATTTCGGTGGTGGAGCCGCGGCCCGGCCTGGTGCCGTTCTCGCTCGATCCGCTGCTGCAGGCGGAGTTGCAGCCGCTTTCGGGCATCGGCGTCGATAGCGCGATCGGCTGCGGCAAGACCGCCTTTCGCGAGGCGATGCTGATCACCCATCGCGGGCTGTCCGGTCCCGCCATCCTGCAGATTTCCTCCTACTGGCGGCCCGGGCAGGAGATCGCGGTGCGCATGCTGCCCGACATCGATCTCGCGGACGCACTCGTGAAGGCCAAGCGCGAGCACGGTCGGCAAAGCGCCGCCACCGCGCTTTCCGCCCATCTGCCGAAGCGGTTGGCACAGTATTTCGCGGAGAAAGCCGGCCCCGCCGGGCCTCTGGCCGACACGCCGGACAAGGCGCTTGGCGCGCTTGCCCGCGCCGTTCAGGACTGGCGGGTGAAGCCGGCGGGCACGGAAGGCTACCGCACCGCCGAGGTGACGCTCGGCGGGATCGACACCAATGCGCTGTCATCCGCCACGATGGAAGCGCGGTCCGTGCCGGGGCTCTATTTCATCGGCGAATGCGTCGACGTTACCGGCTGGCTTGGCGGTTACAATTTCCAGTGGGCATGGGCCTCGGGCGTCGCCGCCGGCGATGCCGTATGAGGTGAAAGCCGCCACGAAGGCGCTCGGCCAGTTCAGCCAGCCAATACCATGGTCTGGGAAGCGGGTTGGCGAAGGCGCGGTAATAATCGTCTTCCGGCACGTCGCGCCAGTTGACGTCGTCCGTGAGTTTTGGCGGGCGTCGGGTCATTGCGATGTCTCCTTTGTCGTGAGCCATCGCCTCTATTAAGCGCAAAAATTATCGTTTGATACCGGCTGAAATGAGGGCTATTTTTCATTCATGAAAAATGCCCCATGGTCTCATTATCAACTGTTTCTGCTGGTTGTCCGCCATGGCGGGCTCACCGGCGCTTCCGAGGAAAGCGCGCTGAGCCCGGCGACCGTTGGTCGCCACATGCTCGACCTCGAGCACCGGCTCGGCAGGACGCTTTTTGCCCGAAGCCCGCGCGGTTACAGCCTGACGCCGGACGGGGAAACGCTGCATGCGATGCTGAAGGAGGCCGAAGGCAGGCTGCGCCGGGTCGAGGACTGGGGCGGCGAGACGGCGGCCCCGACGCTGGTGCGCCTCGGCATTGGCACATGGAACGCCTTTCTGGTCAGCCAGCACATCAATGAAATCCGCGCGCCGGGCGATCCCGTCCGCCTCGAATTCCTCGTCGGCGAGCAGCGCGCGAGCCTTGCCCACCGGGAGAACCATATCGGCATCCGCGCCTTCCGGCCGGAGGAGACAAATCTTGCCGCCCGGCGCGTCTGTCCCGCCGCCTATGCCCCTTTCAGGGCGAGGAACGCTGCGGTCGCGGAGCAATGGATCGCGGTGACAAGGGAAGCCGCGATTTCGCGTTACCTCACCTGGCCCCACACGCACAACGCCAACGCCATCATCATGACGGCAAGCCGGCCACGCTCCATGCTTGATCTGGTGGAAGCCGGCGCCGGCATCGCCGTCCTGCCGTGTTTCATCGGCGACGCCAACCAGCGTCTCACCCGCGCGGGTCCGGTGATCGATGAACTGACCCACGACCAGTGGCTTGTCCTTCATGACGACGATCGCCGTCAGCGCGATATCCGTCAAGTCGCCGACCGGCTGTTCCGGTTCATGAAGGCCCGGGCGGAGCTCTACGCCGGCAGACGCGCGGGAACGGACGCCTGAGTTCCGGTCGCGGCGGGAACCGGGCAGTGCAGGCCGTTTTAATCGGACGCGGGGCCGGAGGGGATCTCGGAGACGCGCGCGAAGGCGGCCAGCGCATTGCCGCTGATATCGAGCGCGATCCCCGGCGCATTACCGCTCTTCGGCGTCGCCGTCAGCTTTGCCTCAAGCTGGCCGGTGGCGGTATCGACCTGTCCCTCGATCGTGACCTGCCGGTTCTCGCCTTCGATGGTGACGCCGTCGAGCGTCAGGATGGTGCCGTCGAGACTGCCCCGGCCCTTGATCGACTGGAAGGCATAGGGCGCCTGTTTCAGCGGGGAAAATGCAAAGGCATTGCTGTTTTCGGCGGTTGCCAGGATCGCGTTGAGGTCAAGCCAGGTCAACTGGCCGGAACCGGCCTCAAAACGGAAATTGCCCGACAGGCCGTCCTTGGCGTCCCGCTCCAGCGGCAAATTCGCCTGGTAGACCAGTTCAAGGGTGAGCGCGTCGCTTTCCAGCGGAACGCTGATCCCGAGCTGGCGGAAAAGAGGGCCCGATCTGACATTTTCGGCATTCAGCCGGACCTTGGCGGTGCCGGCATTCTGCACCGCGACATGGGCGAACAACGAGCCATTGTCGAGCCTGCTGTCGGCAATATCGAAACTGGTCTGTTCGCTGGTGCGGATGATGCTGGCGGCGACATCGGAAAGGGTGATGTCGGCAAGCCGCACGGTGCCGGCCGAGACCCGCAGATCGAGATCGGAGAGCGGCTCGCCGGTTCCATCGTTTGAACCTTCCGCCATCCTATCGATCCAGGATGGCAGCGAGGACTGCGCATCGAACAGCGCGATATCGGTGAACGCCATGGTCGCGGAAATCCTGGCGGGCTCATCGGGCGTCTTCATGACGATATCGAGAGCGCCGCTCGCTCTCGACTCCCCGATCGCCAGTTCCACGGGCGAGAAGCGCAGGGATGATCCGCTGCGCGCGACCTGGCCTTTAAGCGATGCCTTTCCCACTGTGCTGAGAAGCCGGGTCTCGACGCCGAGCCGGGTCATCAGATTCTGCAGGTCGGCGGTCGAAAGGGAGAAGCTGCCATTCAGGAAATAGGGCCGCCTGCCGGATGCCGTGCCCTGATAGCTGACCGAGGCAAGGGCGTTGGCAAGCGTGAGATCAACCGTGGAGGCGCCGCCGGCAAACATCGCGACCGGTTTGGCGGTCCTGAGCGCGATCTCGGTCGGCTCGCCGCCGATCTCGGCCGATCCCGTGAACCGGGCCGCGCCATCCAGCTCTTCCCAGTCCAGTTCTCCGGTGACCGCTTTCACGATCCGTGGATCGCCATTGCCATCGCCCTTGCCGGCAATGGCGATGGTGCTGTCGATCAGCCGCAATTCCCCCGGCCCCTTGCCGTCAATGCCGTCAATCGCGTCGCCTTCGCCATCCTGAATGGCCGCGACCGCCATCGCCAGCCTGTTCGCGGGCGCAGCGCCCGGAACGCCGGCATCTTCCAGCACGATGACGGCCTTGTCGAATGTCAGGTCGGAGAAGGCGGGATTGCCGGAAAGCGCGCCGAAAATGCCGAAATCGGCCGTCAACTCGGCCGCGTTTCCATAGACCAGAAGACCGCCGCCGCTCGGGCGGGCGATCGCGGCGCCATGCGCGGTGATCTTGGGACGGGGCCAGTAGGAAATCTCCGGCGTTCCCGCAACCGTCGCGCGTGCGCCGAGCCATCCCGAAAGCTCTCCTTCCAGCGCATCGCGCATGGAAGCGGGCGAGACGATGGTGGGCACGAGGTGATAGGCAGCCACAGCCAGAAGAATACCCCCCGCCAGCGCGTAGCGCACCCACCGTCTGCGGACCAGTCGGCGGGGCCGTTCCGAAAAAAGCGCGGCTGGCGATGGAATTCTCATGAGATAAGGCCTGTATCTGCACACTCCCGTCCCGGCGATAACCGAAAATTGCTAATGGCACAATAATGGGTTGTTTTTTGCGCACCGGCAGAGGCTGGTCGAATGACCGTTGTTTGCCGGTATTCAAAGCAAGGTCCATTGGCACAGAAACCTTGTCTCGCCGGGTTCCAGCGCTACACGGAGGCGCGAGCAGATCTAACGGCGCTGGATCTTCGTGCCGAATTCCACGCCCTGAGGGCCTGGCTCGACGCCGCTATTCCTGTTGTTTTTCAGGGTGTCGGGGCCCCGTTCCGACCGCGCCGGCTGGTTTAATTTGCCCCCAACCGTTGCAATCGGCGGTGCAGGGGCCTATATCAACCCCATCGACCATTGCTTGTGACGTTGTCCGGGGCTGATTGCCCTACCGATTTCCTCTCAAAATCGATCTCTTTCGCGAATACCCGCGAAGGAAACACCAATGAAGGGAAATCACTATGTCAACCGGAACAGTAAAATGGTTCAATGCTGCCAAGGGTTTTGGCTTTATCCAGCCTGATGACGGCAGCACGGACGTTTTCGTTCATATTTCTGCCGTTGAGCGTGCAGGCATGCAGTCGCTCAATGACGGTCAGAAATTGAGCTATGAAGTCGTTCGCGACAACCGCTCTGGAAAGAGCGCGGCCGACAATCTTCAGGCTGCTTGATCTTATTGCCCCTGGTTGACCACGGATGAACTGGCAACCGTTTCGGGAATTGGCGGATATCGCCCTATTTCAAGCCGCAGATAATTGTCATTCGCTGTCGCTGACCACGGATGTACTGGCAGTGACTGGGAAGAGGTCGGGTTAATCCCGGCCTTTTTGTTTTCACGTTGCCGCCCGTGCGCGCTGAAGCGCCGCATGGCCGGGGACGTGGAAGAAACATAAACCAATCAAGGAGGTTTTCTTGCAGGTACTGGTAAGAGATAACAATGTCGATCAGGCGCTTCGCGTCCTGAAGAAGAAAATGCAGCGTGAAGGCATCTTTCGCGAGATGCGGGCGCGGCGATCTTACGAGAAGCCTTCGGAAAAGCGCAACCGCGAAGCGGGCGAGGCGGTTCGCCGTCTGCGTAAGCTGAAAAGAAAGCAGATGCAGCGCGAAGGTCTCCTTCCGTCGCGCAAGAAGGGCTAAAGCGCGTTCGCCAAGAGTGGAATCTGTCTTCCGTCCGGACGCGCGTGAGAACAAACAGACAGAGCGGGACCGTATTTTTCGTGAAAGGCGGACCTCTCCAGCGCCTACGCCGTCCGATCAGGGAGACTGCCATGACTACGACAAAAGATCAGTTGTTCAAGCCCGGCCGGGTTTCTGCCACGGACAAGCTGGCAACCACCGACAAGGTGGCGCGCGAGATTATTGCCGAAGAGGCAACCCGGCTTGTCACCAAGACGGAGCGTTTGCGCCGCCTACGTATCGAGCGGGAAGCGGCAGCTCCGGAAGAAAAGCCGAAGAAGGTCCGGGCCAAAAAGGCCGCGAAGTAGGGGCTGCTCCGGTATCGACGCGTCGGCATGACCGGCCCCGTCTTTCGCCCCGCCGTTTGACGCCGGGTGACGGAGTGATTTTTGAAAATGCGACGACCCGCCACATGGCGGGTCGTTTTGCGTTTGGGCCTTGTTTGCCGAAAACGCTGTGTTCATCGAATGACGCATTGTTCTTGCCGGGCGCGGACGGCATCTATCGTAAAACGCCCGCAAACGAGGCATGACCATGTCGGAGATATGCAGACTATGAAGAAAATAGGATTTTTGTCCTTTGGACACTGGACGCCGTCGCCGCAATCGGCGACCCGCTCCGCCGCCGACGTGCTGTCGCAGTCGATCGACCTTGCTGTGGCGGCCGAGGAACTGGGCGCGGACGGCGCCTATTTCCGGGTACATCACTTCGCCCGGCAATTGTCCTCGCCATTTCCGCTGCTGGCGGCCATCGGCGCGAGGACCAGCCGTATCGAGATCGGAACCGGCGTGATCGACATGCGCTATGAAAACCCGCTTTACATGGTCGAGGATGCGGGCTCCGCCGATCTGATTTCCGGCGGGCGGCTGCAGCTTGGCATTTCGCGCGGTTCGCCAGAGCAGGTGATCGAGGGCTGGCGCTATTTCGGCTACCAGCCCGGCGAGGGCGAGGACGATGCCGCCATGGCGCGGCGCCATACGGAAGTGTTCCTCGACCAGCTTGAAGGCAAGGGCTTTGCCGAGCCCAATCCGCGCCCGATGTTTCCCAACCCGCCGGGCCTGCTGCGGCTGGAGCCGCATTCGGAGGGGCTCAGAAAGCGCATCTGGTGGGGCTCGGCCACCAATGCGACGGCTGAATGGGCGGCGAAGCTCGGCATGAACCTGCAGAGCTCGACGCTGAAGTTCGACGAGACCGGCGAGCCGCTCCACAGGCAGCAGGCCGACCAGATCCGCGCCTATCGCGCCGCCTGGAAGGAGGCCGGTCACGACTGGACGCCGCGGGTTTCGGTCAGCCGTTCGATCTTCGCGCTCACCACGGATATGGATCGGGCCTATTTCGGCCGTGGCGGGAACGAACAGGATTCGATCGGCTATATCGATGAAAAGACCCGCGCGGTGTTCGGCCGTTCCTATGCCGCCGAGCCGGACCGGTTGATCGAACAGTTGAAGGGCGACGAGGCGATTGCCGAGGCCGATACGCTGCTGCTCACCGTGCCCAACCAGCTTGGCGTTGCCTATAACGCCCATGTCATCGAGGCGATCCTGAAACATGTCGCGCCGGGCCTTGGCTGGCGCTGACGCCTTTTCGGAGGCGGCGGGCGTTGCGTCCCGCCGCGTCAATTTGACACATGACAAGTTAGAACCTGCTTGCCCCGTGGCGCGTTCGCGCATACGCTTTCTCTAAGCAAATCAAAAACAACGGACCATGCCGGTCCGTTCGGGTGGGGACCCTGAGCATCGATGCGCGTAGGCGCGGCATGCATTTGCGACAAAAGGGGACTGGCAGTGCAGTTTTTCGATACGATTTTCAATTACATCAATGATCTGACCTGGGGCTGGGCGCTGGTGCCGTTCCTGGTCGTGCTCGGCGTGTTCTTCACGGCGGCGAGCGGATTCGTCCAGTTCCGCTTCTTCAAGCGCATGTTCGGCGTTTTGTGGGGCGATGAGGACGGCGATCCCTCCAAGATCAGCGCCCGCGAGGCGCTGTTCGTTTCGGTCGGCGGGCGCGTCGGCGGCGGCAATATCGCCGGCGTGGCGGTCGCGATCACGGCCGGCGGGCCGGGCGCGGTGTTCTGGATGTGGGCGATCGCCCTTGTCGGCATGTGCTCGGGCCTTGTCGAGGCGACGCTTGCCCAGGCCTATAAACGCACCGAGCCGAACGGCGATTATCGCGGCGGCCCGGCGCAGGCTATTATCTACGGCCTTGGCGAAAACTATCGCTGGCTGGCGCTGATCTACGCGGTCTGCCTGATCGCGGCCTTCGCGATCGGCTTCAATGCCTTCCAGGGCAACACCGTTGCGGGGGCCGCGGCGGACAGCCTCGGCATTCCGCGCTATGTCACCGGCATCGTGCTGGCGGCCGCCACCGGCTTCATCGTTTTCGGCGGCATTCATCGCATTGCCAAGGTTTCCGACGTCATCATCCCGATCATGGCCTTCGGCTATATCGGCATGGCGCTGGTGGTCATGCTCATCAATATCACCGCCCTTCCGGCCGTGCTGTGGGATATCGTCGCCAATGCGCTCGGCATTCGCGAGGCGGTGGCCGGCGGCATCGGGGCCGCAGTTGCCAACGGGCTCAGGCGCGGATTGTTTTCCAACGAGGCGGGGCTGGGCTCGGCGCCCAATGTCGCCGCCACCGCCTATGTCCGCCATCCGGTGAGCCAGGGCATCACCCAGAGCTTTTCGGTGTTCATCGACACGATGATCATCTGCTCCTGCACCGCCTTCGTGATCCTGCTTGGCGATGTCTATCAGCCGGGCCAGGAAGGGGTCGATGGCGTGATCCTGACCCAGCAGAGCATTGTCGACCATCTCGGCGCCTGGGCGCAGTATTATCTCACCGCGGCGATCTTCCTGTTCTCGTTCTCGTCGATCATCTACAACTACTATCTCGGCGAGAACGCGCTGGATTTCATGACCGACAAGCCGAGCGCGCTGCAGATCCTCAGGATCGTCATCATCGCCATCGTCTTTATCGGCGCGGTCGCGCCGGGGGCGACGGCGGTGTTCAACTTCTCCGATCCGATGATGGGCATCCTTGCGGTCGTCAACCTCCTGGCGCTGATGATGCTGTTCCCGATCGCGCTCCGGCTGATCAACGACTTCCGCGGCCAGCTCGCCGCGGGCATCAAACGGCCGGTGTTCGATCCGAAGAAGTTCCCGGATCTCGACACCGACCCGACGGCCTGGCCCGACGCGAAGTGATGTGAGGGCAGGGGCTTGCTGTCTTTCCGGCTGCGGCCGAGGTCGTAAGGATCGGTACTATGCGGGGAGACTCTATGCGATAGCCCTGCCCTCGCCCCGCAGGGGAGAGGGCGGCGCGGCTGCGCCGGGTGAGGGGCGGAACCCCGGCGCTTGTCGGTTACTCGGACCGATCAGTTCCCGAGAATGCCGGGCAGACGGAGACCGTTTTCCTTCGCGCATTCGATGGCGATGTCGTAGCCCGCATCGGCATGGCGCATGACGCCGGTGGCCGGGTCGTTCCAGAGCACGCGGCCGATGCGGCGGGCGGCATCATCGGAACCATCGCAGCAGATCACCATGCCGGCATGCTGGGAGAATCCCATGCCGACGCCGCCGCCGTGATGCAGCGACACCCAGGTGGCGCCGGAGGCGGTGTTGAGCAGCGCGTTCAGCAACGGCCAGTCGGAAACCGCGTCGGAACCGTCCTGCATCGCTTCGGTTTCCCGGTTCGGCGAGGCGACGGAGCCGGAATCGAGATGGTCACGGCCAATCACGATCGGGGCCTTGAGTTCGCCGTTCTTCACCATCTCGTTGAAGGCGAGGCCGAGGCGATGGCGATCGCCAAGCCCGACCCAGCAGATCCGCGCCGGCAGGCCCTGGAAATGGATGCGTTCGCGGGCCATGTCGAGCCAGTTGTGCAGGTGCGCATTGTCCGGCAGTAGCTCTTTCACCTTGGCATCAGTCTTGTAGATGTCCTCCGGATCGCCGGAAAGCGCGGCCCATCGGAAGGGGCCGATGCCCTTGCAGAACAGCGGGCGGATATAGGCCGGCACGAAGCCGGGGAAGTCGAAGGCGCGCTCGCAGCCCTCTTCCTTGGCCATCTGGCGGATATTGTTGCCGTAATCGACCGTCGGAATGCCCATGTCATGAAAGGCGAGCATGGCCTCCACATGGGTGCGCATCGAGGCCCGCGCCGCCTTTTCGACAGCCTTGGGATCACGCTCGGCCTTGTCGCGCCATTCGCCGAGGCTCCAGCCGGCAGGGAGATAGCCGTTCACCGGATCATGCGCCGAGGTCTGGTCGGTGACGATATCCGGGCGGACGCCGCGCTTCACCAGTTCGGGCAGGATTTCCGCAGTATTGCCCAGCAGGCCGACGGATTTCGTCTCGCCCGCCTTGGTCCAGGCGTCGATCATCGCGAGCGCCTCGTCCAGCGTCTCGGCCTTCTCGTCGACATAGCCGGTGCGGAGCCGAAAATCGATGCGGGTCGGATCGCATTCGACGGCAAGGCAGCAGGCGCCGGCCATGACGGCCGCCAGCGGCTGCGCGCCA
>MDSV01069963.1_pt1 | contig 34060 bp, 30 predicted proteins | sample 810851 | NCBI WGS metagenome assembly MDSV01 (sample SAMN05326640, study PRJNA326480) | marine metagenome | isolation source: seawater | place: Atlantic Ocean: North East | collected 2012 | reverse complement strand
TTTCCTGTTCTTCAATGGCAACCAGTTCGCTTCTTCCACCTTTTTCATAAAGATCAATGGATTCTTTGCGTTGCTTTACCAATGTTTGAAGAATTTTAATTTCTTCTTCAATAGAGAGATTCTCCCTCTTTTCAATTTGTTTGTCTTTTAATTTTGATAAAACATTACGAAGAGTATTGGCTTTATCTTTTTCTCCGGATTTCATAGCAGCATACATATCTGCTTGAACTTTTTCAAAATTCGTCATTTTTCCTCGCTATCTATGCGTTTCATTGCAAGAATTAGTTTATCTTTATTTATTTCAAACCCAATAAATCTTCTTCCCATCTTTTTTGCTGCAATACCAACACCACCAGTTCTTGCAAACGGATCAAGGACCCAGTTGAGCTTAAAGCTTGAAGCCTTTAAAATTCTCTTAATCACCTCATTGGGTATGTCATTTGATTGATTTTCACCATTGTCAAGACCAAAACCAAGCATATCAGCCCAAAAATTTGATGAAAGATTTTCATCACTATTCAACTTAGAAACTGGTTTTTGTTCAAACATAAACTCACCAGATTTAGTTGCAAACCAAATATCAGATAAACAATTTTTCCATACCGGGAGATTTGGCTGATCGTTTGAATTAGTATTCATCCAGGATATTCTGGTTTGTATTTGAAATTGATTGCTAAGGAGCGAATGATACATTCCTGAATATCTCCAGCCGCAAATGATATATATTGCACCAGTTTCCTTTAAAATTCTATAGCTTTCGGAAAGCCATTGCTCATTCCACTCAAAATAATCTTGAATGGTTAACGGCGTTGAGCCTTCCCCTGAATCTTTTCGAGGATTTTCGGGAGGGTCTGTAATAATTAAATCAATACTATTACTAGGAATTTTCTTCAACCCTTCAAGGCCAATGCCGTGAAAAAGTCCATCTCGCATTTCATCTTTAGTCATTTTAAGATCGTGAACCTTTTGAAGCGCAGGAAGATATTTGTTTAAATCATTTATTGTAAGCCCCTTAGAAGCTTCCAAGGGATTTACAAATAGTGGCTCATTTTTATTATTGTTCATGCTAAAATTTAATTGAATTTTAATGTTTATAATAGGTTAATGACAAATTCATAAGTTTCTAGATGACAAAAAAAGAAAAAATAATTTTTATATGCACTGCAAATGCTTGCAGATCACAAATAGCAGAGGGAATTATGAAAACCATAGCGGGCGATAAGTTTGATGTTTATAGCGCAGGTTCTCACCCAACAAAAGTCCACCCAATGAGCATTAAAGTTATGAATGAGATAGGAATTGATATATCATCTCAATCCTCAGATCTCATTTCAAATTTTTTAGATGAGAGAATGGATATTGTTATAACAGTTTGTGATAATGCAAATGAAACTTGCCCAATTTTCCCTGGAAAAGTTGAGCGCATTCATTGGAATATAGATGATCCGTTTAAAAGATGGGTCTCAGATTCACATGATTTGGTTAATTTTAGAAAAACTAGAGAGGATTTAAGTAGAAGAATTAACGATTTGCTGAGTATTAGGTTTGTTTAGTTATTTTCGGCAACAGAGACTAAATAATCACCGTATGGATTATTTTTCATTTTTTTGCTGATATCTAAAAGAGCGTCTCTATCAATATAGCCCATCCTGAATGCAATTTCCTCTATACATGAGATCTTAACGCCTTGCCTTTTTTCTAATATCTGTACAAATTGAGAAGCCTCTAAAAGAGAATCGTGTGTTCCAGTATCAAGCCAAGCACAACCTCTACCTAATTTCTTAACTTTTAGTCTTTTTTGTGATAAATAGACTTTGTTTGTATCGGTTATCTCAAGCTCATTCCTTTCAGAGGGTTTTTGATTTTTGGCAATTCTTATAACGTCATTTGGGTAAAAATAAAAACCTGATACCGCATAACTACTTTTTGGATTAGATGGCTTTTCTTCAATCGATAAAGCATTATCATTATCATCAAACTCAACTACACCATACCTTTCGGGATCATTAACATAATATCCAAATACAGTCGCAGTATTTGATTTATTAACTTCCCTTACAGTAGATCGAAGTATTTGAGGAAGATCACTGCCGTAAAATATGTTGTCACCTAGAATTAAACATACATTTTCAATACCAATAAATTCCTCTCCAAGAATAAATGCTTGAGCAAGTCCATCTGGTGAAATCTGTTCTTTATATGAAAAATTCATTCCAATAGATTTGCCATTTGAAAGTAAAGATTTATATTTTGGCAAATCTTCCGGAGTAGAAATGATCAGTACATCTCTTATACCAGCAAGCATCAGCATTGAAAGTGGATAATAAATCATTGGTTTATCGTAGACTGGCAATAGCTGCTTGCTTGTTGCTAGCGTGCTTGGAAAGAGTCTAGTACCAGAACCTCCTGCTAAAATAATACCTTTCACTAATTACCCTCTATAAAACCCATTTTAACAATTTTTTCATAAATTTTCCTTACCAATATTTCAGGATTTTCACTGCTTGAGTTTACAACGATTTCTGCATCCATTGGTTCCTCGTAGGGGTCTGAAATTCCAGTAAATTCTTTAATCTTCCCTTCTCTTGCCATAGCATATAACCCCTTAGAATCTCTTTCCTCACATTTTTCAATAGGTGTATTTACAAAGATTTCTATGTAGCCACCTTCTTTTAAAATAAGATCCCTATTGATTTTACGATCCTCTTCATAGGGTGCAATAGGTGCACAAATCGCAATTCCACCATTTTTTGTAATTTCGCTAGCAACATAACCTATTCTTTGGACATTTATTGATCGGTGTTCTTTTGAAAAACCCAGTTCGCTTGATAAATGAGTTCTGACAATATCTCCATCCAGAAGTGTAACTGGTCGAGAACCTTCTTCAAGAAGACGAGTGACTAATCCATTAGCAAGAGTAGATTTACCAGATCCGGATAGACCAGTAAAGAAAATTGTTAATCCTCTTTTTGTTAAAGGTGGGTTTGATTGCTGTAATTCATGCGCTACGCTTTTAAAAGTAAACCAATCAGGTATGCCCTTGCCTTCATCTAAAAGTTGCCTTAATTCAGTTCCTGAAAGCGTTTTATATTCTTCATCTTGATTAACATCATCGATAGCTTTGTATTTTCTACTTTTAGGTATAAAGACCATAAATTTGAATGGTACCATTTTAATTCCAAGCTCGTCTTGATATTTTTCAAGTATATCTTGAGCTTCATAGGGTTCATAAAATGGCTTATTGCTAGAATTTAAACCGGGACCAGCGTGATCTCTCCCCACTATCAAATGCGTACAGCCATAATTTTTTCTAATTATTGCATGAAGCAGTGTTTCTTTTGGCCCTCCCATGCGCATGGCAAGAGGAAGAAGGCTTAAAAAAGCAGAGCTTTCAGGGTACTCTTTCATGATGTGCTTATAGCACCTTGTCCGAGTATAATGGTTTACATCACCAGGTTTTGTCATTCCCACTACAGGATGGACTAAAAGATTTGCATTTAGCTCTTTCATTGCTCTCTTTGTTAGCTCAAAATGTGCTCTATGAAGCGGGTTCCTTGTTTGAAATGCTATTACTTTATCCCATTTTTTGTTTTTTAAAATTAATTTTAGCTCTTCCGGAGTGTGCCTGAGTTCTTGATAGTCATAGTGATGTGGGCTCGAAACTTTTTCTATTTTTCCACCAATGTAATTTTTTTTGCTGGTATTTAATAAGTAATGAACACCTGGATGCTTTATATCATTAGTGCTAAAAACTGATTGTGCCTCTAATTCAAGATCTGGTTTCCAAATGTCTTTGATATCAAGGATTGCCAAAATAAAACCTTCTTTATCCCGTAAAGTTATTTTAGAACAATTAGATATTTTTAAAATAAACTTATCATCAACATCTAGTGTTATCGGCATTGGCCATAAAGACCCATCCTCTAGTCTCATATTTTTGATAACAGAATCATAATCATTTTTAGACAAAAAGCCATTTAAGGGTTTAAATCCACCATTCATAATCAATTCTAGGTCACATAAATGTCTGTCTGATAGCTGCAAAGATGGGTAATTGTTTGCTTGCGTTTTTAATTCTATATTCGTTCGTTCCATTTACTTTTTTTCATTTTAAATGATATTAAAATTTATTGTTTAATTTCAGAGAATCAAATTAGATAAAATGCAATTTATTGATTTAAAAGCCCAGCAAAAACTAATTAGAGAAAAAATTGATCAAAGAATAAAGAAAGTTCTTGATCATGGACAGTATATTTTGGGCCCAGAGGTTTATGAACTAGAGGAGCGATTAGCGGACTATGTTAACGTAAAGCATTGTATTAGCTGTTCTTCTGGGACGGATGCCCTTCTAATTCCATTGATGGCTATGAAAATTGGTCCTGGGGATGCAGTTATAACCACCCCTTTTACTTACATTGCTACAGCCGAAGTTATTGCTCTTTTAGGCGCAACACCAATTTTCTGCGATATTTATAACAAAACTTTTAATATTAATCCAAGTGAATTGCAAAAAGCATATGATTTAGCGATATCAAAAAATCTTCAGCCAAAAGCAATAATGCCTGTTGATTTATTTGGTTTGCCAGCAAGATACAGATTAATAGAAAAATTTGCCAAAGAAAATGGTTTGATGGTTATTGAGGATGCTGCTCAAGGTTTTGGAGGTAGAATTAATAAAAAATTTGCTGGATCATTTGGAGATGTAGCGGGAACCTCTTTTTTTCCCGCAAAACCTTTAGGTTGTTATGGAGATGGTGGTGCAATATTTACAAATAACGATAATCTAGCATATAAAATGAGATCTATACGTGTGCATGGCGAGGGTAAAAATAAATATGAAAATAAAAGAATTGGCATCAATGGACGATTAGACTCTATCCAAGCAGCTGTCTTGCTTGAAAAGATTGAAATTTTTAATGACGAGTTAACGTCAAGAAATAGAGCTGCAAAATATTATACACAAAATATAAACAAAATGTTTATTCCTCCTCATGTTCCAGATAAATATTTTTCATCTTGGGCACAATATTCTATAATTTTACCGGAAACTATAGATAGAAAGAGGTTAATTCAAAAGTTAATGTTAAATGAAATACCTTCAAGTATATACTATGAAATACCTGCTCATCTTCAGCAGGGTTATAGTAAGTTTGAAAATCAAGTTGGTGATTTTACTATTTCGGAGAAAGTTTCACAAAAAATACTGTCATTACCAATGCACCCTTATTTAAAAGAAGAAAATCAAAATAAAGTTCTGACGATTTTAAATAATTTTATCAATTAAACTTCTAACGATGATCAGTTTTTACCTTTTCTGATTTTTTAGCTAAACCATCTTTATTTCTTAAATATCTATCGTTAATTACTTCCAATTTGTTATTTAAATCAAAAATATATGGTATTCCGGTAGGTATGTTTAAATTGATAATATCTTCATTTGAAATCTTTTTTAGCATTTTAACAATAGCCCTTATTGAGTTACCATGAGCAACTATTAATACGTTTTTATTCTTCATTAATAAAGGCAATATTTGATTTAACCACAATGGCTTAACCCTATTAAGCGTATCTTTGAGTGATTCAGAGCTTGGAAGTTGATTATTATCAATATTTTTATATAGCAAATCGTACTTTGGATGACGTTGATCTTTAACTGACAAGGGAGGTGGAGGGGTATTATAGCTTCTTCTCCAAATGAGAACTTGCTCATTGCCATATTTTTTTGCGGTTTCTGATTTATTTAATCCTTGCAAATCGCCATAATGTCGCTCATTTAATCTCCAATCATAGATTACATCAATTTCGCTCTTTTTTAGCTTTTTCAAGCATATTTTGCTAGTATCTATAGCACGTTTAAGATAAGATACATAAACATGATCAATGCTTAATTTTTCCTTTAAAAGCAAAATACCTGCATTTTTGGCTTCTGTTTTGCCATCTCTGGTAAGACCAACATCTGTCCAACCTGTGAATTTATTTTCTAAATTCCATATACTCTCTCCATGTCTAAGAAGTATTAGTTTCATAAATCTATAAAATAAATATTCTTTTTAAGAATTTTTTAAGCCCAATCTTTCAAGATTATATTTTTTATGCAGAATATTATTTAACCAATTTGTATTGCCCAAGTACCATTTTATAGTTAACTCAAGACCTGATTCAAAAGTTTGCAAGGGCTTCCAGCCAAGATTTTTTTGAATTTTTGTAGAATTAACAGCGTACCTAAAATCATGACCCGGCCTATCTTTAACAAATGTAATTAATTCTTCATAATTATTATTATTTTTTCGAGGTTTTAATGAGTTAAGTATCGAACAAATTTTATTGATGATATCAATATTTTTAATTTCATTATCACCTCCAATTAAATATTTTTCCCCTGCTAAGCCTTTTTCAATAATTAAGTCTAATGCATTACAGTGGTCATCTACATAAATCCAGTCTCTCAAATTGCTACCGTCCCCATATACAGGAATAGATTTTTCGTTAAGGCAATTTGCAATAACTAGAGGAATGAGTTTTTCAGGAAACTGATATGGGCCATAATTATTTGAGCAATTTGAAATAATAGTTGGAAGACCATAGGTTTTATGCCATGCCCTAACCAGATGATCAGAGCTGGCTTTAGAGGCAGAGTATGGAGAATTAGGTCTATAGGGACTTGCTTCAACAAATGACTTACTATTTAAATCGAGAGAGCCATATACTTCATCGGTACTTACGTGAACAAATTTAAATTTTTTATTAGTCATGAAATATTCTAGTGAGGCTTTTAGGAGGTTTAACGTACCAATTATATTTGTATCAATAAAGCTGTCAGGTGAATCGATAGATCTATCAACATGAGTTTCAGCAGCAAAATTGATTATACAAGAAGGAGCAAACTTCCTAAAAGTAGACCTAATTAAATTAACATCTGCTATATCTGCCTCTAAGAAGCTATAATTTGACAAATTATCAATTGTTTTAATATTATCCTTATTTGATGAATAAGTTAGTTTGTCAATATTAAGAATGATATTGTTAGTCTTAAGAAGTTGATTTCTTATAAAATTGGACCCTATAAATCCGCATCCTCCAGTTACAAGTATTTTTTTCATAGACTAAATTATTTAATTGTATTTTTTTTTACTACCAATTATTTCGATTTATTGTAATTTTTCTAAGTTTTTTTTAAAAAACATAAATTTAATATTTATAATTAGGTAAAAATTGTATATGTTTGTGTACAATTTTACATTATTTTGTGTATAATTCGAGGAAATTATTGTGAAAATACTTGTAACTGGCGCAGCGGGCTTCATTGGCTACCATTTATCCAAGGAATTGTTAGAAAACAACAATCAAATTTATGGCATAGATAATTTTTCCACATACTATGATCCAAATTTAAAAAAAGATAGAATAAATCAATTAAAATCTTTCAAAAATTTTGATTTCAATGAAATAGATATATGCGACTTAGATTCATTGAAGAGCATTTTTAAGAAAAATAATTTTGAAAGAGTTGTTAATCTTGCAGCTCAGCCCGGAGTTAGATATAGTCTAATCAATCCTTTTGAATACATAAATTCTAATTTAGTTGGATTTGTAAATATAATTGAACTATGCAAAGATTTTAAAATTGCAGGGTTAATTTATGCTTCTAGCTCTTCAATTTATGGTGGCAACGAAAAAATTCCATTTAACATCAAAGATAAAGCCAATACTCCTCTTTCTTTATATGGAGCAACTAAACGATCAAATGAGTTGATAGCTCATTCATATTCTCATGTATATGATATTCATACTACTGGGTTAAGATTTTTTACCGTTTATGGACCATGGTATAGACCTGACATGGGAATGTATATTTTTACAAAAAATATAATTCAAGATAAATATATATCTGTATTTAATAATGGAAATATGTGGCGTGATTTTACTTACATAGATGATATTATTTCAGGAACAATGTCTGCCATAGATAAAAATTATAAATATGAAATTTTTAATCTTGGCAATAATAAAAGTGAAAATTTAATTGATATGATAAATGTAATCGAGAATGAATTAGGAAAAAAAGCTAAAATAAAATTTAAACCTCTCCAGGATGGTGATATGGTATCAACATACGCAGATATTGGCCATACAATAAAAAAAATATCTTATAAGCCATCAACAAACATAAAAGATGGAATCCCTAAGCTAGTATCATGGTACAAGGAGTATTATAATGTATAAAAATATTCAATTAATTTGCTATATTTTTGCATTTATCTTTTTACAACCTGCATTTGGTCAGTCTCTTCAAGAATTACAAAAAATGAAATTAGAGTATGAAAAATTACAAAAAAATCAAAATCAGGTTAACCCATTAAATCAAAATTTAGAAGATATGAATTCAAATATTCAGATGCCATACAGGACGAATATATTTCCATATCAATATCGAACCCCTGAAGACTCAATAGATCAAGGATTGAAGCACTTTGGATATGATTTTTTTACTAAACGCGACACTATACCATTTTGGGAAAATTTACCAACACCGCCTAATTATTTACTTGGGCCAGGAGATGAGTTGGTTTTATCTCTTTGGGGTGAAACACAGCTTAGAAATAAATATATTATCGATAGAGATGGAAATATTTATGATGAAAAAGTTGGTATTTTGAATTTAATGGGCAAGACTATTGAGGGCGCCAATCTTTACCTTAGAAATCAGTTTAGTAGAGTATATTCTACATTAAACATACCCCGACCTTCAACATTTCTTAATCTTTCTCTTGGGAAATTACGTTCTATAAATGTGTCCTTTGTTGGGAATGTAAATTTTCCAGGTATACACCCGGTACACCCCTTCTCGGATGTAATTAATGGCTTAATTCAAGCTGGCGGAGTAGATACAACCGGATCTTTAAGAAATATTCAAATTAAACGGAATAATAGAATTGTGGAAAGGGTTGACTTCTATAATTTTCTAACAAACGGTGAGCTTCCTAAGCAAACTCAGCTTCGAGATAAAGATATTATAATCATACCAAATAGATATTCTACAATTACTATTGACTCTAGTGTTATGAGGCCAGGTTTTTACGAAGCTAAAATCGGTGAAAATATCAGTCAATTAGTTGATTACGCAGGTGGGTTAAAACATACTGCATCTTCTGTAATTTCTGTTCGGAGAGTTGTTCCAATTAACAAAAATAAATTCTCAGGAAAAACAACAAAAAATATTTACGTCAATTATTCTATGAAGAAAAAAGAAAAGGTTGAAAACGGTGATGTAATTATGCCCTTAAGCATACTACCTACAGTTAGTAAAGTAGAAATTATCGGCAGAGTTAAAAGGCCTGGTACTTACAATTATTATAATGGAATGAAGTTGTTGGACTTAGTTGAATTAGGAGGAGGTTTAAATGACTCTACATATATAAAATCTATATTTATGGAGTCTGCAGAGATTGTAAGAAGGGATCCTAGTACCAAATTTGAGAAAATAATAAAAGTAAATTTAAATAATATATATTTAGAGGATGGACCAGGTCAAATAAAACTCCATAACCTAGATAGATTTGTTGTTAGGTCCAATTATAATTATTTTAAAAAGAAGAATATAAATATATCTGGAGAGGTAGGTATTCCTGGATCCTACCCTCTATTATCTGATCGAGAATCACTTAAATCAATTATATTAAGATCTGGTGGATTAACCAAAAATGCCCTTGAAGACGGAATAAGTATCTATAGAAATAAAAATTATATTTCAGAATTTAATATCGAAGAAAAAGAAAAAAATAAAATGCTTAAAACCCAAAGCTATTCCGTTGAAAATCAAGAAAAAGAAAAAAATGATTCACAGTGGATAAGAGTAGCATGGCAAAATGATGATGTTATCATAATGCCAGGTGATAGTATTATAATTAAAAGATCCCCTGGAACAATTAATGTTTCTGGAGAAGTTTACAACCCTGGATTGATCGAGTTTCAAAAAGGCAAGTCATTAAGATACTATGTAGATAGCGCTGGAGGCCCAACTAACAATGGAGATAAAAATAACGTAATTGTTATTTATGCGAATGGAGTAATTAAACCTAAAAAATTATTAAATAATCCAAGAATTAGAGATGGCGCCACAATCGTTGTTAATCAGAAAAAAATTGAAGATAAAATTAATTTTATGGAATTAGCAACAAGTACACTTTCAATAATTTCTACAACGGTAACAGTTTTAGTTCTATCGCAACAACTAGGTAGTAATTAAATTAAAATTTTAGATATTTTTTATGAATTTTTCAGAATTTGAAAATAAAATGAGTGAATTAGGGGTTAAGAGCTTAGCTGACATAGCTAGATATCTTGATACCACGCCACAAGCTGTTTCAAACTGGAAGGCCAGAAACCAAGTTCCTAGCCATGTATTGGCAAACTATAACAACATTATTAATTCTAAAGATGATTCAAAAATGTTTGTTTCAAATGTATCGCAAACACCTAGTATAGATTCAGCTACATTTGAAATCTCTAGTATACTCTTAATATTAGCAGAGCAGCTAAAAATAATAATAATGTCAACCTTCCTTTGCTTGTTTGCAACGTTCAATTATCTTCAATTTTTCCAAGCTCCTATCTATTTGAGCCGTGCATCAATCTTAATACCAGATGAAAAAGGAGATACTATGGGGGGATTAGCAGGACTTGCCTCTCAATTTGGTGTCAGCGTCCCAATGGAAAGTTCTTTTGATCTCTCAAGTCCTTCATTGTATCCAGAATTACTTAATAGTAGAACTTTTTCAGAAAAAGTTTTAGAAAAAGAATTTTTCCTTGAGCAATATGGTAAAAAATTATCTCTACTAAAAATATTAACACATGGAGAAGATAAGCCTAAATATGGTAGAGATACCCTTATCACACAAGCAACCGCAATCTTAAATTCAGAATATCTTAGTTTTATTAAAGATATTAAATCTCCTGTTAGTATAATTGAGGTAAAAGCATCAAACCCCACCTTCGCTAAAGACTTAGCAGATGTTGTATTGAATGAGCTTGAAGCATTGAGTCGTTACTACAAAACACAAAAAGTTAATGAAAAAATTACTTTCATTGAAGACAGAATATCGTCAGTTGAGAAAGATCTAAAGAAATCCGAAAGAATATTAAAAGATTTTAATGAGCGCAATAGGCAAATTTCTTCGCCAGCTCTTCAATTAGAAGAAGAAAGGTTTGAGCGGGATGTTGAGGTGCAAAAAGGTATTTACTTAACTTTGAAGCAGCAGCTTGAGTTAGCAAAAATTGAGGAAATTCAAGAAACATCAATTTTTCAGGTTTTAGATGAGCCACAAATAGCTATTTCTCCATCAAATAAAAACATTAAAACTCAATTGATTTTAGCCTTAATGCTTGGAATGGGAATTGGAATTATTCTATCATTTATTCGTGCATATTTCGATAATAATGACATAGAGGAGCGTAAAAAACTAAGAAGAGTAAAATATTTTTTTAAAAAGAAAACCAAAGAAATTTCTTCAGATCGAAGAGTCACTGGATCAATTAGCGTTTTATTAATGTTCTTTTTGCCATATTATTTGGGCTATGAATCAAGCAATCCAGTGTATTTTAGTAGATATTCACGTGATATTATGTTATTAAATACTTTGTATATTTGTGTTCTAATTATAGCCATAATTTTATTCTTTTTATCGAGAAGAAAAGATCGTATCTAAATGAATAATTATAATAAACAGAAATCCAAAATTTTAAATAGAAAATCTATAATTGGAATTATAGGCTTAGGTTACGTTGGTTTGCCGTTAGCAATTCGTTTTTCTCAAGAAAAATACAAAGTTTATGGTTTCGATATTGATGAATTTAAAGTTAATCAAATAAATAGCGGTAAATCATATATTCAGCACATCCCATCTGAAGATATTTCTTCTATCTTGGGAAATGGTTTTATAGCCTCAAAAGATTTTTCACAAATTTCACAAGTTGATGTAATTATCATTTGTGTTCCTACTCCACTTACTTCTGAGAACGAACCTGACTTAAGCTTTATCTTTAGTACTCTTGATAACATAAAAGATCATCTAATAGACAATCAGTTGCTGGTTTTAGAAAGCACTACTTATCCAGGAACGACAGAAGAGGAAATAGTCCCATTTATTACCCAAATACAAAATAAAAATTTTGAAATAGGAAATAATTATTTTGTTGGCTATTCGCCAGAAAGAGAAGATCCAGGCAATAAAGAATATTCAACTAAAAATATTCCCAAAGTAGTTAGTGGATATAGTGAGCATTGCCACGATCTTACGAAATCGCTTTATGAGCAAGTTGTAGATAATACCGTATCAGTTTCATCTACAAGGGTTGCTGAAATGACAAAGATTATGGAAAATATACATAGGGCGGTAAATATTGGATTAGTAAATGAGTTAAAAGTTGTTTCAGATAAAATGGATATTGATATTTTTGAGGTAATTGATGCAGCGTCAACAAAGCCATTTGGATTTACCCCTTATTATCCAGGACCCGGCCTGGGAGGGCATTGCATTCCAATCGATCCTTTTTATCTTACTTGGAAAGCAAAACAATATGGGGTAAATACGCGCTTTATTGAGTTGGCTGGAGAAATAAATACTAAAATGCCAGACTGGGTAATTAGCAAAACAAAAACTCTTCTAATGAAAAATGGAATAACTTTAGAAGATTCAAAGATTCTTATTCTTGGTGTTTCTTATAAAAAAAATGTTGACGACACTAGAGAAACTCCAGCTTTCAAAATTATTGATTTATTGCAAAAGAAAAAAGTAAAAGTAAGTTATAATGACCCCTTTATTCCTCATATAACACCTACAAGAAATTATGATTTAGATATTAAAGGTATTGACTTAAATAAAGAAAATTTAGAAAATAACGATCTGGTAATTTTAGTAACTGACCATGACATTTATAATTACGACTTTATTTCAAAGCATGCTAGATGTATTATAGATACCAGGGGTCGCTATGCTACAGCTAATAACATAGTAAGAGGATAATAATTATGAACCCGTTTATTGAAATATCAGGAAGAAAAGTTGGATATGATTACAATCCACTCGTTATAGCTGAAATAGGTATTAATCATGGAGGATCATTAGATATAGCAAAAAAAATGGTTGATACAGCTATAAAATCAGGAATAGAAATTATTAAGCATCAAACTCATATTGTAGAAGATGAAATGAGTCATGAGGCAGATAAAGAAAAAATTGGATACATAGGTAAGACTATATATGGATTAATGGAAGAATGCTCATTAAACGAAGAAGACGAGTACAAATTAAAAGAATATGTAGAAAATAAGGGTGCTATTTTTATTAGCACTCCATTTTCAAGAGCTGCGGCAAATCGTCTAGCAGAGTTTAATGTGCCCGCATTCAAGATTGGTTCAGGAGAATGTAACAATTATCCATTAATAGAGCATATAGCAAAATTTGGAAAACCTATAATTTTAAGTACTGGTATGAACACAATTGAATCAGTTAAAAAATCTGTTTCAATTATTGAAAAGAGCAATATTCCATACGCTTTACTTCATACTACAAATATTTATCCAACTCCTCCAGAACTAGTTAGGCTAGGGGCAATGACCGAATTAAAAGAATCTTTTCCAAACGCAGTAATAGGATTGTCTGATCATACAAAAACAAATCACGCTTGTTTAGGTGCAGTAGCGTTAGGCGCATCTATCTTAGAAAGACATTATACTGATAGTATGAATAGAGAGGGGCCGGATATTATAAATTCTATGGATCCAACTGCCGCTAAAGATTTGGTTATAGGTGCAAATATAATTAAGAAAGAAAGAGGGGGGAGCAAGGGACCAGTAAAGGAAGAAGAGCCAGTAATAGATTTTGCGTTTGCCTCAGTTGTATCTATAAAAAACATCTCTAAAGGCGAAGAGTTCTCTTTTGATAATTTATGGGTAAAGCGACCCGGGACTGGCCCTCTATTTGCAGAGGACTTTAATTCAATTTTAGGCAAAGTAGCAAAAAATAATATTAAGATCGATACACACCTTCGTCCTGAAGATATTAAATAGTTTTCTTATTATTTTAAATTGACTTTATCATGGGTTTAAAAAAAATAAAAATTGCATGTATTACTGGCACTAGAGCTGATTATCCCAGGGTAAAAAGTGTCTTATATGAAATAAAAAAACGAAAAAATTTTGAGCTTCAATTAATTGTTACTGGCTCCCATCTTTTGGAAGAGTATGGTTACTCAGCTCAGGAGATTATCAATGATGGGTTTCAAATTGATAAAAAGGTGCCAATGTTCATAGAAAATTACAATTCTCCGGTTGGTATGGCAAAAGCGGCAGCAACTTGCACAAATGGTATTGCAGATGCACTTGAGCAGCTTAAGCCTGATTTGGCATTAATCACTGTTGATAGGGTTGAAACACTTGCGGCGACTGTAGCAGTTAGTTTAATGAATTTTCCAATTGCACATATTCAAGGTGGCGAAGTTACAGGAACTATTGATGAAAGTATTAGGCATGCTGTGACCAAAATGTCTCATTTACATTTTCCTGCTACAAAAGATGCAGCGGATAGAATAATAATGATGGGAGAAGACCCTGATAAAGTTTATGAGGTCGGGTGCCCTTATATTGATATAATTAACTCAATTCCTAAAAAGTCAAAAAAAGAACTTTCAATCAAATATAATTTTTCAGAGAATAAACCTTTAATAATTTTCACTCAACATTCTGTAACAACAGAATATGGTGACTCCAGTGAACAAATTAATAAAACTTTAAATGCTTTGAGAAATTTCCCCGAATGTCAAATTATTGCTTTTTATTCTAATACTGATGCGGGGGGAAAAGAAATAATTTCAGCTGTGAAAAAAGAAAAAAACTTTATTCATATACCAAATATGATTAGTTCGGATTTTCTAAGCCTTATGGCTAATGCAGATGTTATGGTGGGTAATTCGTCTGCAGCAATTAGAGAAGCGCCTAGTTTTAATTTGCCGGCAGTAAATATTGGAACTAGACAGCAAGGAAGGTTGAGAGCAGAAAATGTCATCGATGTAAATCACAATGAAAAAGAAATTATTGACGCAATAAAAAAGTCTCTATATGATAAAGAATTTATTTTAAAAGTTAATACTATTGTCAATCCATATGGTGATGGTAAATCAGCTAAAAGAATAGTAGACATAATTGAAAAAATACCCTTAAATGAGTCTTTAATTCAAAAAAGAATATCATACGATGTCTAATCTTAAAAAAATACTAGTTACTGGAGGTGCCGGTTGTATTGGAATGCCTGTTTGCAACGAATTATTGAAAAGAGGTATAAAAGTTGTCTTATTTGATTTGTATGAGCAGATCGATCGAGTAAAAGATAATATTAATAAAAACGTCGAAATTTTTTATGGCTCAATACTTGATGATTCTAGCTTAAGAGAAGCCATTAGAGGGTGTGATGGAATAATACACTTGGCTGCCTATTTAGGCGTTAGAAGAACAGAGATAAACAGTCTTAGGTGCCTTGATATTAATATAAATGGAACTAAAAAAGTTTTAGATGCAGCCGTCCATTCAGGTGTAAAAAAAATCGTTTTTGCTTCTTCATCTGAAGTGTATGGAGAACCTTTAAAAAACCCAATTTCAGAGGTTGATATAACCCAAGGTAAAACAGTTTATGCTGTCAGTAAGCTTGCAGGTGAAGAATTAGTAAAAGCTTATAATGCTGAACATAAAGATCTGAATTATACGATTCTTCGCTATTTTAATACTTATGGACCTTATCAAATTGCACAGTTTGTAGTGCCAAAATTTATAAGAAATGTTTTACATGGAAAGCCTCCTATTATTTATGGAGATGGAAGACAAGAGAGATCTTATAATTTTTCAGAGGATACTGCTCGAGGAACTATTGACTCATTAATTTCAAACAATGCAAATAATGTTACCATGAATATTGGTAATAGTAATTCCCTGATATCTTTGGAAGATTTAGGAAGGCTCGTAATAAAAATATGCAAGAAGGAAAGCGAAATTAAAATTCAAATAAGAAATTCATTTAAAAATACCGATCGTGATGAATCTAGAGAAATTTATCAAAGATATTGTAGTACTCAAAAAGCTAAAGAAATTATTGGCTATGAGCCTAAAATTTCTTTAGAAGAGGGCATAAAAAGAATAATTCAAATTGGTGTTACTCAGCCAAAATGGGCAACATCAGAAAGAAATTATACAATTGACGATTATCTATAAATTATGAATATTCTATCAATTATACCTGCTCGTGGAGGTTCAAAGGGAATACCGAGAAAAAATTTACTAAAAATTGGAAACCTAACAATCGTTGAGAGATCCTTAATTCTAGCAATTAAAACCAGCATCATAGATGATATAGTTGTTTCAACAGATTCGGTAGAAATTCAAAATTTAGTAAACAGACATGGCAAATTTTCACCATTCATTCGACCGGAGAATCTTGCTACTGATAAAGCAAGATCTTTAGATGTTATAAAACATGCGCTTAAATGGGCAGAGAAAAATTATTATAAGAAATATGATTATATTGTTTTGCTTGAACCTCCAAGCCCTTTTCGACTTCCTAGACATATTCTGAAAGGAATAGAAATAGCTGAAGCAACAAATGCGACCAGCGTAGTTTCATTGATTGAAGTTGGTGATTACCACCCGATTAGAATGAAGGAGCTAGATAAAGATGGAAAAATCAGAGGCATTATTAAAGATGAGCCAGATGGTGTAAGGCGCCAAGATCAGAACCCAGTTTATATTAGAAATTGTGCCGTATATGTTTTTTCTACAAAAACAATTAAAAATAATGAACTTTGGGGATCTAAACCTTATGGATTTGAAATGAACAGAGAATATTATTCGATAAATATTGATGAGCAAAATGATTTTATTACTGCTAAAGGTTTTTATAGTAAAATGAAAAAAGAAAATAAATTAAGCATTATCGAAATATAGCATTAAATCTAAAAAAATTAACTAAAAATTATTTCATCGAATGACACAAAATAAAATAAATAAACTTAAAAAAATTGCTAAAAAAATAGATCTACTAAAGTCTAGTGGTAAAAAAATTATATTATGTCACGGCGTTTTTGACTTACTTCATGTAGGTCACATAAAATATTTTGAAGAAGCTAAGTCTTTCGGGGATATTTTAGTAGTTACTCTAACTCCTGATAATTTTGTAAACAAAGGTCCTGGTAGACCAGCCTTTAACGAAAAGCTACGCCTAGAAGCCATTGCTGCATTAGAAGTCGTTGATTTTGTTGCTTTAAATGAATGGCCAACAGCAGTAGAAACAATTAAAACTATTAAACCAAATATTTATGTTAAAGGACCGGATTATAAAAATTCTAAAGAGGATATAACTGGGAATATTGAGCTTGAAAAAGATGCTATAGAGTCTGTTAATGGTATTCTAAACTTTACTTCAGATATTACCTTTAGTTCATCTAAATTAATAAATCAAAGGATTCCTCATCTCTCAGATCATCAAAAAGAATTTATAAAAAAACTTAAAGAAAAATATTCTTTTCAAGATATTGTTAGCTATGTTGAAAAACTTAGCAAACTAAAGGTTTTGATGATTGGGGAAATAATTATTGATGAATATGTTTTTTGTGTAAGTATTGGTAAATCAGGAAAAGAGCCAATACTTGTAAATCAAAAAATTAAATCTGAGAAATATGCAGGTGGCATCTTATCAGTAGCAAATCATGTATCAAATTTTTGTAAAGATGGAAAAATTGTGAGCTTTCTTGGAGATCGAAATAGTGAAATAAATTTTATTAATGAGAATCTTAGTAAAAATATAAAATTAGACAGTATTCAAAAACATAATAGCCCTACAATATTAAAAACTCGTTTTATAGATTCTTATACTAATAATAAAATGGTTGGTATTTATGATTTAAATGATGACATAATGAGCCTAGATGAAGAAAAAAAGCTAAATAAGATTCTGGTTAAAAATCTTAAAGACTATGATGTTGCAATTGTTGTTGATTATGGACACGGTCTAATTACCCCTAAAATAGTCAGAACCCTTGAAGAGCATTCTAAATATCTTGCAGTAAATACCCAGCTCAATTCATTCAACGTAGGTTATCATACAATATCAAAATATAAAAAAGCAGATTATGTTTGCGTTCACGAAGGTGAGCTTAGGCATGATTACAGAAATAGGCATGATTCTGTTGAGCATTTAACTATGAAATTAGCTGATCGTATCAAATCAGAAGTAATAACAATAACTAGGGGTAACGCAGGCTCGTTCGTTTTTAAAAATGGAGAATCACTTATGTGTCCAGCTTATGCACATAAAGTAGTCGATCGAGTTGGAGCAGGTGACACTTTACTTTCAATTACAGCATTATGCTTTGCATTAGGCCTGCCAAAAGACATAACATTATTCTTGGGAAATCTTGCTGCCGCTGAAACTGTTGCCTCAACTGGAACGGGCAATAGATTAAGTAAAGTTAATTTAGTTAAAACTGTTCAAACTTTATTTAAATAATTTAAAAGGAATATTTATGGAAGAATTTTTAAAAAAATATATAGCAGATTTCAATTTGCTGGTTAAATCTACGGATAATTATCTTCAGGAATTATTAGAAATTAAAGACTTAATTATCGAAGCCTCTGATAAAGGTAAAAAATCAATTATTGTTGGTAATGGCGGAAGCGCAGCTATAGCAAGCCATTTTAGTGTTGATTTAACCAAAAACGGGGGAATTCGATGTATTAATTTTAACGAATCTGACCTAATTACATGTTTTTCTAATGATTATGGTTACGAAGACTGGGTTAAAAAAGCAGTAGACTTTTATGGTGACGAAGGTGATGTATTTATTGGAATTTCATCAAGCGGTTCATCAAAAAATATTTTAAATGGATGCCTAAAGGCTAGAGAATTAAATTTTTCAAAAATAGTTACTCTATCTGGCATGAAATCTGATAATCCTTTAAGGAAACTTGGAGACCTAAATCTTTGGGTAGATAGTTTAGCATATAACCATATTGAGAATATTCATCAATTTTGGTTATTAGCGGTAGTTGATTTAGTAATTGGCAAATCAGAATATTCAGCAAATCCAGATGAATAAAGAAAAATTTTTAGTCATCGGCTCTAATTCTTTTTCTGGAGCAAATTTTATAAGCTCTTTATTAAAAAAAGGGCACCAAGTTTTGGGTGTTAGCAGATCCATTGAAAGTGAAGATGTTATGTTACCCTATAGATGGCTAAAAAAAGAAATAGCTAATTTTAGCTTTTACCAAATTGATTTAAATAAGGATTTAGACAGACTAATTCAAATAATCAATGATGAGCTGCCAAGCTACATTGTAAATTTTTCAGCTTTAGGTATGGTGGCGCAAAGCTGGGAAAAACCTGAAGATTGGTACAGAACAAATGTGCTGGCTCAGGTAAAACTTCATGATTCAATAAGACATTATGACTTTATAAAAAGATATTTACATGTTACTACTCCTGAAGTTTATGGAAGCACGGAAAGCTGGATTAGCGAAAATTTTAATTTTAAACCTAGCACTCCATATGCTGTATCCAGATCAGCATGTGATTTGCACTTAGCAAGCTTTTATAAAGCTTACAAATTTCCTGTAATTTTTACGAGAGCTGCTAATGTTTATGGTCCAGGCCAGCAGCTTTATCGCATTATACCCAGAGCAATATTATACGCCAGATTAAATGAAAAACTGTCATTGGACGGTGGTGGATACTCCGAAAGATCATTTATTCATATGGATGATGTATCGGAAGCTACATATCGTATTATTAAAGATGGAAATATAGGCGAAACTTACCATATTTCAACAAATGAACTAATTAGTATTAGAAATCTTGTAAGAAAAATTTGCAATTTAATGGATATAAATTTTTCAGACTTAGTTGTAGAATCAGAGGAAAGATTAGGTAAGGATCAATCATATAAACTTGCATCTAATAAAATTCGTGACGAGCTAGGCTGGGAAGAATCTATAAATCTTGACAAGGGAATTGTTTCAACGATTAATTGGGTTGATAATAATCTAATAGCTTTGAAAAAGTTGCCTCACAACTACGTTCACAAATCATAAAATAATAAATCTGAGGAATAAATGAAAATTTTAATTACAGGAGGGTGTGGTTATGTAGGGACCAACCTTACAAATTTGCTAATTAATAAAGGTCATCATGTTACAGTTGTAGATATTATGTGGTTTGGTAATTATTTAAAAACAAATAAAAACTTAAACATAATAAAAGCTGACATACGTGATATTGATAAAATTTCAATGAAGAATATCGATGTAATTTTCCATTTAGCAAATATCGCAAATGACCCTACTGGTGATTTAGATTCAAAATTAACTTGGGAAGTCAATGCCCTTGCAAGCAAATTTTTAGTTGAAAAAGCAATCAAGAACAATGTTGGTCAGTTTATATATGCTTCATCGGGTAGTGTTTATGGAGTGAAAGATGAACCCGAAGTCACTGAAGATTTACCTCTTATGCCAATATCAGATTATAATAAATCAAAAATGATAAGCGAAAGGGTACTTTCAAGCTATAGTGATCAAATTACTTTGCAAATTATTAGACCGGCTACCGTTTGCGGTGTTTCTCCAAGAATGCGTCTCGATCTTTCTGTTAGCATGCTAACAATGCAAGCACTTACTAAAAATAAAATAACTGTGTTTGGCGGACAACAAACTCGACCAAATATTCACATGAATGACATGTTAGGTGTATACTTGCATTTTCTTGAAAAGGCTAACACAAAAGAGGGTATATATAATGCTGGTTTCGAAAATATTTCTATTTTAGATATAGCTAAAAGAATTAATCAAAATATTGATTCTGAAATCATTATTTCTGAGTCCAATGATCCTCGATCATATAGACAAAATTCAGATAAGCTCATGGCTACAGGATTTAAGCCAAAATTTGGTGTCGAAGATGGTATAATTGATGTCATAAACTTATACAATGAAGGTATGATTAAAGATCAAGATGAATTTTACAATATGAAAGTAATGCAAAAACTAAAACAATTTAACTAATGAAGGTTTAAATGGGCATCGAAATTGATTTATTAAAAAATTATCCAAAAACTAAAAGAAACGTTAAAGAGCGTGGCTCAGAAAAAACAGAAAAAGATAGAGCCATCGCACGAAGATTTGGAAGAGAATTTTTTGATGGTAAAAGAAAACATGGATATGGAGGGTTTAATTATGACCCAAAATTTTGGCAACCAGTTATTCCAACTTTTGAAAAGCATTTTAATTTAAAAAAGTCTAGCTCTTTACTTGATGTGGGATGTGCAAAAGGATTTATGTTGTATGATATTTCACGAATGATTCCCGGTATAGATTTACAAGGTATCGACGTATCAGAATATGCTATTAATAATTCGCTTGAAGAGATTAAGCCCTGCCTGAAAATAGCTGACGCAAAAGCACTTCCATTTGAAGATAATTCATTCGATGTTGTTATCTCAATTAATACTGTTCACAATTTAAATGAAAGAGAGTGCGGTATTGCTCTCAAAGAAATTGAAAGAGTTTCAAAAGGGAATAGTTTTATCACCGTTGATGCCTACAATAACGAAGAAGAGAAAGAAGCAATGTTTTGTTGGAATCTTACAGGAAAAACAATTATGCATGTTGAAGAATGGAAAGTTTTTTTTAATGATATTGGCTATAACGGGGATTATTATTGGTTCATTCCATAATTTTTTAGGCCTAATTTCTAAATATATATTAGAGGTAAAAAACTGATTTTAAGTAACAAAAATGTATTAAATATATATCGCAGGATGCTAAGGATTCGATTAACAGAAGAGACAATTGCTGAAAAATATCCGGAAGGGAAAATGCGTTGCCCTACACATTTATCTATTGGTCAGGAAGGTGTAGCTTCAGGAGTTTGTGCTAATCTAACAAATGATGATTTAGTTTTAAGTACTCATCGTTCACACGCACATTATCTAGCTAAAAATGGTAATCTAAATAAAATGATAGCAGAAATTTATGGAAAATCATCTGGTTGTTCATCAGGCAAGGGCGGCTCAATGCATTTAATTGATACTTCTGTCGGATTTATGGGAAGTACCGCAATTGTTGGAAATACAATTCCGCTAGGAGTTGGACTTGGTCTTTCAATAAAATTAAAAAATGAAAAAAATATAAGTTGTGTTTTTTTTGGTGATGGGTCAATCGAAGAGGGTGTTTTTTATGAATCTGTAAACTTTGCAGTTTTAAAAAAACTTCCAGTCTTATTTATATGTGAAGATAATTTATATTCAGTCTATTCACCCATGAGTGTTAGACAACCTGAAGATAGAATAATTCATGAAATGGTAAAAGCCCAAGGAATACAAACTTTTTACGGCAATGGAAATGATATATCTGAAGTTTCGGAAATTACAAAAAACGCCATTGATAACATAAGAAGAGGATGCGGTCCGCAATTTCTTCAATTTTCGACATATAGATGGAGAGAGCATTGTGGGCCTAATTATGATAATGATATTGGCTACAGGACTGAAGAAGAGTTTGAATTATGGAAATTAAAAGACCCTATAAAACATTGTGAAGATAACTTAATTAATGATGATAAGAAAAAAATAAATAAATTAAAAATTGAAATACAAAAAGAGGTAGATAGCGCTTTTGAGTTTGCTGAAAACTCACCCTTTCCAAAATCCGAAGAAGCGTTTAAAGATTTGTTTAATTAAATATTATGAGAATAAAAAAATATTCAGAGGCAATTAATGAGGCATTTTTTACAGCAATGGAACTTGATAGTTCGGTTATATGCTATGGGTTAGGTGTTCCCGACCCTAAGGGTGTTTTTGGTACAACACTTGGGCTAAAAGAAAAATTTGGCAATGAAAGAGTGTTTGATATGCCCACTTCTGAAAATGCAATGACAGGTGTTGCAATTGGAGCATCTTTAAACGGAATTCGCCCAGTTGTAACTCATCAAAGATTAGATTTCTTTCTTTTAGCAATGGATCAATTAATAAATAATGCAGCAAAATGGAATTATATGTTCGGCGGGCAAAGTTCGGTACCAATTACTATAAGACTTATTATTGGAAGAGGTTGGGGTCAAGGACCCACTCATTCGCAAAATCTACAAGCAATTTTTTCTCATATACCTGGGTTAAAAGTTGTTATGCCAACAACAGCAGCTGATGCCAAGGGGTTGCTATTAGAATCTATTTTTGATAATAATCCAACAGTTTTCTTAGAGCACCGTTGGTTGCATAATTTAGAAAGTGACGTTCCACAGGGAGATTATAGGGTAGAGATTGGCAAAGCTAAGAAATTAAAGAAAGGAGATGATATAACAATTGTTTCACTTTCATATATGACTATAGAGGCTCTTCATGCGGTTGAAGTTTTAGAAAAAGAAGGAATTTCGTGCGATCTAATCGATTTGCGGACAGTTAAGCCAATAGATTTTGATCTTATCTTTAAATCGGTTTCAAAAACTGGTAGAATTCTTGCACTTGATACTGGCGTAAGTACAGGCTCCATTGCTGGAGAAATTATAGCTCGAGTAAGTATGGATTGCTATGAAAAATTGAAATATCCTCCTAAAAGAATAGCTATGCCTGATTTTCCAACCCCCACCTCTATAGCTCTAACTAAAAGTTTTTACAAAAGAGCTGAAGACATAATTGATACAGTTTCAAGTATGATGGGGGTAAGTTTAGTGGGCAGTAAATTAATTGATCGAGGAAATATAAAATCTGATGTGCCAGGTGAATGGTTTAATGGGCCATTTTAAAAATATTTAATTGATGCTAATAAGTGCACAAATAACGAGGGAGCGTGGAATACTGTAATTTATGAATTACTTATTCCTAAAAAAACTATTAAGTCCTTAGCCGCAGTTCTTGTAAATGTTAATTCTCCATTAGAAATGATGGAATTAGAAATTCCTCCTCTAGAAAAAGGACAAGTTTTAGTTGAGGTGCTATATTCTTCAATTTGCCAGAGCCAAATTAATGAAATTCGTGGAAGAAAAGGGGTTGATAATTTTTTACCTCACACACTTGGCCATGAAGGAAGTGGAGTAGTGCTAGATATTGGGTCTGGAGTAAAGAAAGTAAATCCTGGAGATTCAGTTGTTATGACTTGGATCAAGGGCATTGGTCATGATATTCCGTCATCAAAATATATTTCTGATGACAAAATAATCAATTCTGGTGCTATTTCAACATTTTTGACACATGCAATTATATCTGAAAATAGATTAGTAAAAATTTCTAAAATTTCGATGAAAGCTTCCTCATTGTTCGGTTGCGCAATTCCAACTGGAGCAGGTATTGTTTTTAATGATTTGCAAGCCGTAAAGGGAAGAAGCATATCTATTTGGGGTGTTGGTGGAATTGGACTATCTTCATTGCTAGCAGCAAAAAAAATTGGATTAAATCCAATTTTTGCTATTGATATAAATAAAGATAAGCTTTCAATGGCTAAGGAACTAGGCGCCGATTATACTTTGCTTTTTGAGAATGCCCCAATTGATTATATTTTTAAAAAAACAAATAACTCAGGATGCGATTATGCAATAGAATCTGCTGGTAAGATTGCAACTATAGAAGCAGCGTTTAATTCAGTTAACAAAAATACTGGCAAATTAGTAATCGCTGGAAACCCCGAAAAAGGTAAAAAGTTTTCAATTGATCCTTTCGATCTTATATCTGGCAAACAAATTTTGGGAACTTGGGGTGGCTCTACAAATCCAGATACTGATATTTTAAAATATGCTAATCTCTACAAGGATGGTAGTTTTCCTGTTGATAAATTAATAACACATGTGGAGCCATTTAGTTCAATAAATGATGCTATTTCTATTATAGAATCTGGAAAAAGCGCACGTGTGGTTTTACAAATGAAAGAGACAAAATAATGACTTATAACTCTGTGATAAAATATCAAAAAGATACTTGTGTAATTTGTGACAATAGCAACCTTCAAGAGGTTTTATCTTTACCTAATTTTCCCCTCACTGGTATTTATGTCGATGACTATAAAACTGAAAAATTTATGCCTGTTGATCAATCGCTTCTTTTTTGTCCATGCTGTCAGCATGCTCAATTACTAAATCATCTTGACCCAATCTATCTTTATCACGAAACCTATACACATAGAAGCTCACTTAGTCCTATTGCTAAAAGGGGTAACGATTTTTTCGTTGATTATCTAGAAACTTTGATTGAAGGTAAAAAATTTAAAACTGTTTTAGAAGTTGGATGCAATGATTTATATATGCTTGAAAAACTTTCAAGTAAAGGAGAGCATATTTTTGGCCTTGATCCAATTTGGGAAGGGAGAGAATCAGAAGCAAAAACCTATGAAAATATTTCAGTTTTAGGGAAATTTATTGAGGATTTAAATCCTAAAAACGACTTAAATAACGCTCCAGATTTGATTGTTTCTACTCATACTTTTGAGCATATTAATGAACCAAAAGAAGTGATGAAGCAACTTGTTGAAATGGCAGCTCCTGGAGCACTGATTGCTATTGAAGTACCGAGTCTAGATACATTGCTTGAGCTCAATAGATTTGATCAAGTTTTTCATCAGCACATTCATTACTATAGTCTTGCATCATTTAAATATCTTATTAATTCTTTAGGATGTTCATATGTATCCCATAAATACAACTATAGTTATTGGGGAGGTACTATGTTAATTGCTTTCGAGAAAACTGATAATTCTGAAAATTATGATAACCCCGAAACTATAACCAGAGAAATAATTGATGGTAGCATTTCAAGGTTTAAAGCTCAATTATCTTCATTTAATGATTTAATTAAAATTCAAAGAAGCATGAGTAAAATCTATGGATATGGAGGAGCTCAAATGTTACCAACCATTGCATATCATTTAAATTCTGATCTTTCATGGTGTGAAGCGATTTTAGATGATGATGAATCAAGAAATAATAAAATGTACCCTCATATGCCAGTAAAAATAATTAAACCATCTAATAATTTTTCCTTATCTGATTCAGCAGTATTTATTGGAGCACTTGATAGTGCAAGACCTATATTAAATCGGTTGCTTTCTTTAAATCCGAAAAGAATTTTACACCCACTATCAATAATGTAGTTATTGATTAATTTTTTCTATGCTACGAGCTAACAACTTATAAAAAGGATTTCTATTATGAATCTTGGGATAAAAAACAAAAAAGCTTTTATATCTGGAGGCGCTACTGGAATCGGAAAAGCCATTGCCATCGAATTAGCTGCAGAAGGAGCTTCTGTCGTAATCTCATCAAGAGAAAAAAGAAAAGTTGATGAAACCCTTAAGGATCTAGAGAGCTTTGGAAATAATCATTACGGTATAACATGCGATCCCACTGATATCGATGGCCCACAAAATATTTTCTCGAAAATAAATGAGAATTTTGGAGAGATAGATATACTTGTTAATAATATTGGAAGTAATTTAGGAATTACTAATCCTTATTGTGATATTTCTGATTGGAGAAAAATCTTTAGAATTAATTTTGAAGTAGCTGTAGAGCTAAATAATCTATTTTTACCATCAATGAAAAAAAAAGAATGGGGCAGAGTGTTGAATATAACATCCCTTGCCGGTCTTGAGAATAGTGGACCCGTAACTTATTGTGTTACAAAGGCAGCTTTAACAGCATATACACGAACTATGGGTAGAATTCTTGCAACTGAGTCAAAAAATGTTGTCATGACCGCATTAATGCCTGGTGTTGTAGTAACTGAAGAGGGGTATTGGAGAGATATACTTAAAGATAACCCCGGTCATGCTGAAAAATATTTAAAGGAGAGATGTCCACTAGGAAGACTTGGTGAAACAAATGAGATTAGTCCGATGGCAGCGCTAATGTGTTCAGAACAAGCATCGTTTATGCATGGGGCTATTGTACCGGTAGATGCAGGTCAGTCAAAACATTTTATGTATTTTAATTATTTGGATTAAGAAATAATGAAGTTATCAGATTATGTAATTGAATTTTTAGCGAATGAAGGGATTCATCATTCTTTCGTCATTTCAGGTGGAGCAATTGTACATTTAGCAGACTCTGCTAATGAACACCCTGAAATGCAAATTATTGGTACCCAGCACGAACAAGCAGCAGCAGCAGCAGCAGATATGTATTCCCGAATGACAAATAATCTTGGTTTATGTATGACAACAAGCGGTCCCGGTGCTACAAATTTAGTAACAAGCGTTTGTAATGCATTTTTTGATTCAATTCCAATTATATGTATTACTGGTCAAGTTGCTAGATTTAGAATAAAACCGACAAAAGGTTTAAGACAAAAAGGATTTCAGGAAACAGATATCGTTTCAATTTTTAAAAGTATCACGAAATATTCAAAATTAATTCTTAACCCCCTTGATATAAGATATGAGCTTGAAAAAGCAATTTCTATAGCTAAAAGCGGAAGGCCCGGCCCGGTTTTGCTTGATATTCCAGACGATTTACAAAGAGAAGAAATTAATCCTGATGAATTAAAATCTTATGAAGATAAATCACAAAAGAATGACATTAAAATAAATGATGTTAATGAATTAAAGTCTCTATTGTCATTATCAAAAAAACCTGTAATGGTATTAGGTGCAGGAGTTCGTATTTCAAATGAAATTAATAGGTCAATTAAATTTGCTGAAAATCTAGGAATTCCATTTCTTTTAACTTGGGGCGCTAAGGATATAGTAGAGGACTCTCATGAGTTAAATATGGGTGGACTTGGAGTATGTGGACCTAGAGGTGGAAATTTTGCTATTCAGAAATCTGACCTAATTATTGCTTTAGGAACAAGACTATCACAAATGATAACTGGTGGAAAGCAAGATCTCTTTGCTCCTCATGCAAAAAAAATCATGATAGATGTTGATAAAGAAGAAATAGAAAAGTTTGATAAAAATACTTTCGAATTAGATTTATCTATTAATTCTACATTAACTGAGTTTTTTGATAAAATAGATAATACAAGTCTTGAGAATCATTTAGATTTTGCTCCTTGGAGAACAAAAATTAAAGAGTGGTTGAATGCTTATCCTATTTGCGTTGAAGAATATCGATTAAATACTGAAAGAGTAAATGCTTATGTATTAATAGATGAACTTTCAAATAAATGTAGAGAAGGTGATATAATTCTTACTGATGCAGGCGGAAATCTTAGTTGGACAATGCAGGGATTTAAAATTAAAAAAAACCAAAGATTAGTTTCAGCATGGAATCATTCCCCAATGGGAGGTTCATTGCCAATGGCAATTGGTGGAGCATTTTCAAAACCTAAAAATGATATTATTTGTATTATTGGGGATGGAGGTTTGATGATGTGTCTTGAAGAATTGGCAACCATTAAAAGACATAATTTAAATGTTAAAACATTGATATTTAACAACAGGGGGCATGGTATTCAAAAACAAACTATGGATACTTGGTTAAATAGTAGATATGTTCTTGTTGATGAAGAATCTGGACTTTATTTCCCGGATTATTCTAAAATTGCTGAAGCTTTTGACATTCCTTTTATTGTTATCAGTAACCAGGATCAGTTGAAAAATTTAGATAAGATTTTTTCCATTAAAGGACCGATCTTATGTGATATCGCAATAAAAGACGATCAAAAAATCGAGCCAATGTTAAAATTTGGATCAGGAATTGAAGATTTAGATCCTAAAATACCCAAAGAAGACTTAAGTAAAATAATGAAATCTTAAATTTATTTTTTATTACATAGAAAAGTATAGAAAGGAATTCAAATGAGTTCAAATCAAAATTTAAAAAGAGAACCAAAGCCGATTGAAGAAAGAATTGCTACTTCAATTGTTACGTTAAGAAATAAAAAGAAAAAAGGAATAAGCGCAGTCATTGTTACTGCTTATACTTATCCTGAGGCTTTATTAGCTGATCAAGCTGGGGTTGATATAATTCTCGTTGGTGATTCACTTGGCATGACAACACAAGGTTATAAAAGTACTATAGCCGTTACAATGGATGATATGATTTCACATTGTCGTGGTGTTTGGAGGGCAAATCAGAAATCCTTTCAAATAGGAGACATGCCATTTATGTCATATCAAGAATCAAGCAAGCTCGCTATTCGAAATGCGGGGCGATTCTTAAAAGAGGGAGGATGTGATGCGGTAAAAATAGAAGGCGCAATGATTGATAGAGTCAAAGCAATTGTAGATAGCGGGATTATTGTAATGAGCCATTTGGGATTAACTCCTCAATCAAGAGCAGCACTTGGTGGTTACAGGGTTCAGGGAAAAAGTATGGATGCAACTGAAAAAATTCTAAATGATGCACTAAAATTACAAGATGCAGGTTGTTCATTTTTACTCCTAGAGGCAATGCCAAAAGAATCAGCCGCTATCATTGCAAATGAGTTGTCAATTCCAGTTTATGGTGTAGGGGCAGGTGATCAAGTTGACGGGCAACTTGTTATTTTACATGATTTAATTGGAATGTTTTTTGATTTTAAATCAAAATTTGTTAAGAGATACTGCGATGCCGGTGAAATGATACTAGAGGCTTTAAAAGAGTACGCGTATGAGGTTAGAACGGGGAAATTTCCAACCAAGGAAAATTTTTATGAAATGAATGAAGATGAGCTTGAGGTTATGCTTCAAGACCCTAAATGGAAATATATTTTAGAGAAATAACATATATTGTCTCAATTATCATAAAAATATAAATAAATGAACATCGAACATAAAAATAATCAAAATATTGATGGAATAAGTGTTGTCGTTCCAGTCTATAACGAAGGAAAAAGTATTGATTCAACTATTTTAACTTTAAATAGCGTCATGGCTAGCACTGGAGTTGATTTCGAGATAATTTTTGTGAATGATGGTTCTTCAGATAATTCGGGCGACGTTTTAAAGAACAAAGTTGATTTAATTAAACTAGTTGAGCATAGATCAAACAGAGGGTATGGTGCAGCATTAAAAAGTGGGATAAGAATAGCAAAATATGAAATTATTGTTATTACAGATGCGGATGGAACTTACCCCAACGAAATTATTCCTGATTTGATAAATAAAATCTATAAAAAAGATATGATCGTTGGTGCGCGAACTGGAGCAAAGGTAGCAATTCCACTTATAAGAAAACCTGCAAAATGGTTTCTAAATAAATTAGCTAATTATTTGTCAGGCATTAAAATACCTGATTTAAACTCTGGGTTGCGAGTCATGAGAAAAAATATAATAAAAAAATATTTTCACTTACTTCCCGATGGCTTTTCGTTTACAACAACTATTACTTTAGCTATGGCTAGTGATTCTTATCAGATTGAATATGTACCAATTGATTATTTGAAGCGTGATGGTAAGTCTAAGATTAGGCCAATCCATGATACATTAAATTTTATTCAATTAATAGTTCGAACAATACTATACTTTAATCCTTTAAAGGTTTTTATGCCAATAGGGCTAATTTTGATAAGTCTAAGCTTCGGTCTATTGATGTATCGCATTTTTGTTGATTTGGCTTTTGGTGTAACTATTATTGTACTGTTTTTAGCCGGTATTCAATTATTAGCTCTAGGTATAATCGCAGATCTTATTGTTAGAAGAACAAAGTGAGATGTAAATGGAAAATGAATCCAATTTAGATTCTGTTAATAAAGATATTAAAAGGCGAGATAATAGTTTAAGAAAAATTTATGCTGAGAAAGCAATTTCTCAAATTCCTAGACTTATTAGTCTTCAAGATAGAAGTCCTTTATCCCCTTCGTATGGCTCTTTTCATAGAGATTATTGGCTTGACAAAACTTCAGATTTTCCAGATGCTGTGAGACAATTTGGCGTTCAATCCTTAGCCTTAGTTTATAAAAATGAAATGCCTGGAAATATTTTTTATAATAAAAAAATAATAAAAGATTGGGCAATAGCAGGTTTGCGTTTTTGGGCTAAAATTCAACATAAAGATGGTTCTTTTGATGAGTTTTATCCAAACGAGAGAGGTTGGGTCGGTCCAACCGCATTCACAAGTTTTACATCTATTGAAGCTTATAAAATTTTAAAAGATGAAATGAGAGATGAAGATAGAAGTCTATTGGAAAATGCTTTTCGTAGGGCTGCAAATTTCATCATTAAGGGTGAATCTGAAGAAGATCACCTAGCAAATCATCATGCAATGGCTTGCCTTGCTACATGGAAATCCTATGAAGTCTTAGGTGATTCAAATTTAAAAGAAGGTTATGAAAAATTATGGGAAGGCTTTTTAAGCTATCATAACTCTAAAGAGGGTTGGTCAACTGAATACGATGGAATAGATCCTGGCTATCTTTCTGCAACTGTATCATTTTTATCAAAAATTTATCAAAGTAATCCTGCTTCGGAAATTCTAGATGTAGTTAAACAGTCTATTGAGTCTTGTAGCTATTTCGTATATCCAAATGGTTTTTATGCAGGTAGTATGGGAAGCAGAAATACATTGCATTTTTATTCACATGGCTTCGAGGTTTTTGCTAAAGAAATTCCTTTAGCTGGATCTATAGCTGAAAAAATGCTTTTTGCTCTTTCAGAAAATAAGCTAGTTCCTCCTGAAATAATTTCTGACAGATATGTTTTTTATAGAGTGCCTGAATATCTTCAAAGTTACATTGATTATTACGAAGAGACAGATTCTTTACCTCCACTTCCGTATGAAAAAGAAAAACTAAGTAAGTATTTTGAGTTATCTAAAATTTGGATTCACTCTGATCCAAAAAAATATATTATAGCAAATTTAGCAAAAGGTGGAGTTGTAAAAGCTTTTGATAAAATTTCCGGTGAATTAATTATTAATGATTGCGGTTTAATAGGTCAGTTAGAAAATAATAAAGCTGTAACAACTCAGTGGATTGATTTAAAATATAGATTTCAAACCACAGAATATGGTTGGAGTGTTGAAGGATCTTTCAATATAGTTCCAACAAATAAGTATTTTACAATATTGAAAAATATAATTTTTAGGATAACACTTTTATTTATTGGACTCTACCCTAAATTAGCTCACTCGTTAAAAGGCTGGATAAGAAAGATCCTTATGCTTGGAAATCGTCCAATCAATATTAATTTTAAGCGCTCTTTTAAAATAAATGATAAAAATATTCAAATCAAAGATAGCGTAAATAACAGGAGTGGTGTACAATTTTCAAGAATGATTATTGGTGGCGAATTTTTTGTTAGATACGTACCTCAATCAAGATATTTTCAATCTCAAGAGTTAGATATTAATGGTTACGAGCTTAATCCAAATGAAATAGATGAATTCAATAAAAATAAGAAGTGGGAAAGATCGACCACCATTGAATTTTAAAAAAAATAAGAATTCCAAAAAGTATAAAATTGCTGAACTATCTGGATGGAGTAAACCAAATTCTCTTTTTAAGGGAATTCTGCTTATTTCTATCACATTTTTTATTTTTTATTTTTTATTTCAAAAAATCGATCTGAGGCAAGTAAATCAAGACCTTCAACAGATTTCATTTAAAACATGGATAATTGCATCCATCCTTTCATTTTCTTTTCTAATATTTTCTGCAATTAGATGGCATATTATTATTAAGGTTATGGGGAACTATATCTCAATAAAAAGATGCATTTTAATTATTCTTGGCATTTGGCCATTGAGTTCAATATCACCATCTAAGTCAGGTGATTTATTAAAAGCATTTTCACTCAGAAAAGAAATCAGTGCGATGAAAGTTGCTGGTACGGTTATTACAGAAAGAATTCTAGACTTAGTAATGCTCTCTTTATTTGCATTTGTTGGAGGTCTATTGTTAGATCAAAAATTAATTACTTTTATATCTGGTGGAATCATCCTCTTAATAATTTCCATAGTATGCCTATCAAGATTCAGCCATATGCTTTCAATAAATGAATCTGTAAAAGATAAATTATCTGATTTATTGCATTCATTAACCTTGCTTACACAAAAACCTTTTCTGTTAAGTCTTATTTTACTTCTTACTGCATTAAATTGGTTTGCATCAATAATTCAAACTAAGATACTGTTTGATAGTGTTGGAGCATCTGTAACGCTTGGGTTCACAACTACTGCGTTACCTATTGCAATTTTTGCAGGACTTCTGCCAATTACATTTGGAGGAATGGGAACCCGTGATTCAGCCATAGTTCTTTTATTTTCTTCATTTTCTACCACCTCACAATCACTATCTGTTGCCATACTTTACTCATTTTTTGGATATTGGTTGTTAGCGGTTTTTGGAATACCATTTATTAGAAAAGCTTTAAATTGATTATCATTCATGCTTAATTCAAGTTTATTTATTAATAAGAAAACTCAATTTGAATTTCTTTTATTGATTCAATTTATATTGTTTTCATTCGTTCTTTGGTTCTATGGAGAATTAAAAATTGCAGATTTTAGTTTAGGCGGTGATGGGCCAAGTTATCTATCTTTTTCATTTTCTTCGATTGAAGATATATTGTCTTCCCATAGAACTTTTGGTTTACCCATAATTCTAAATTTATATAAAGTTTTCTTTTCAAATTTAGATATGTGGCCAATTTGGCAATATATAGCATATTCTTCTTCAGTCTTTTATCTTTATAAAAGCTTAGTTTATGCAAAATTTAATAAATTAAGCTCCTTTGTTATTTCATCCGCACTAGTATGGAATCCTACAGTTGCTGGAGGTTTTAAACATCCAGAGACCGAAGTTTTTACTGCTATTTTTCTAATACTAATTTTTGCTACTTTGCTGAAATTTGTACAATCTAAAAAAGATAGCTCTTTAGCTCTTTTATCGCTCTTCATTTTTTATATATATCAAATAAGACCTAATATGGGCTTTATAGTTTTTTTGGTGCCTATTTGGGGCTTCTTTATTTCAAAGTTAATCACCCTTGATAATTCAATAGATGCCTTATTTATTTCTTTAAAATTATTTGCTATTTCATTTTTACCCCTTTTAATATTTTGTACAATACGACTTTTTGCGGTTGGCGATTTTGGAATGGCATCTTTTACAGGTACTGTTTTAT
>MDSV01062995.1_pt1 | contig 34065 bp, 29 predicted proteins | sample 810851 | NCBI WGS metagenome assembly MDSV01 (sample SAMN05326640, study PRJNA326480) | marine metagenome | isolation source: seawater | place: Atlantic Ocean: North East | collected 2012 | reverse complement strand
TTGAGCATAGCTATTCTTTCAACTCCAAGGCCAAATGCAAGTCCGCTATATTTATTAGAATCTATATTGCAATTTTCTAATACAATTGGATTTACTATGCCACATCCAAGAATTTCTAACCATTTATTTTCCTTTGATAGAATATCAACCTCCGCAGAAGGTTCTGTAAATGGGAAATATGAAGGTCTAAATCTTAATTCGACTTCTTTGCCAAATAGAGAATGAACAATTTTATATATTAAATCCTTTAATTGAGCAAAGTTAACATTTTCATTAATTAATATGCCTTCTACTTGATGAAACATTGGCAGATGAGTAGCATCATCATCTTTTCTATAAACTTTACCCCCTGAAACCAAAGCTAAAGGAGGTTTATTATCTAACATTCCTCTTATTTGAACTGGTGAGGTATGAGTTCTTAAAACATTCTTTTTATCCTGAACGTAGAAAGTATCATGCATTTGTCTTGCAGGATGTGTTTCCTTAATATTTAGCATATCAAAATTAAACTCTTCTGTTTCAATCTCAGGACCATCAATAATTTCAAAACCAAATGATGTTAATAGATCTAAGATTGAGTCTTTCATATTATTAATTGGATGAATAGATCCTCTATCTTCAACTATTTCAGGAGGTGAAATGTCTTTATTATTTGACATTTGAAAGATGCATTTCTAACTTGTAGCTTTTTTTACGATTTTCTCAAAGGTTGAGCTATCAGTAATAGCAATATCAGATAATATTTTTCTATCTAAAGTAATATTATTACTTGATAATGATTTAATTAAGACCGAATATGAGATATCAAATTCTCTAGCTGCTGCATTAATTCTTGCAATCCAAAGTGACCGGAGGGATCTCTTCTTATTTTTTCTGTCTCTAAAAGCATACTGAAGAGACTTGATATTAGATTGTTTTGCAGTTTTGTAGAGCCGGCTTCTAGCACCATAATGTCCTTTAGTAGCGCTTAGCACTTTTTTATGTTTCGCTCTGGCTGTTACTGATTTAGTTACTCTTGGCATAATGTCACCTATTTATTAATCTTGAAGCCATTCTTAGGACTGTACCTTTTAACTTATTTAAGCCCCTATTATGTCTCTTTCTTTTTGTAGACTGCTTAGTTAGAATATGATTCCTATTTGCACTTTTGCTCTTAACACTGGAGCCTGTTTTTTTGAAACGTTTAGCTGCTCCAGAATGTGTTTTTAATTTATATCCCATATTTGTATAACTAAATAATTTAATTCTTTTTCAGAGGAGATAAAACCATTTGCAATTGCCTACCTTCAAGAGATGGCTCTTGATCAACTTGAGCTATATCCTTAAGATCAGTTCTCAATCTGTTAAGCAAATCTAAACCAATATCACTGTTTAATATTTCCCTACCTCTAAAACGGACGCTTATTTTAGTCTTATCTCCACTAAGAATAAAGCTTTTAATCTTTTTTAATTTAATATTGTAATCTCCCACATCTGTAGATGGTCTAAATTTAATTTCTTTAGTAGTGTTTCTTTTTACTTTTGATTTAGAAGCTGAAATACTTTTTTTCTTATCAAAAAGATGTTTACCATAGTCTAATAATTTACAGACAACTGGATTTGCACTTGAAGGTGATACTTGCACCAAGTCTAAAGAAGCATTTTTTGCTGCCTCAAGAGCTTCTGATATTGAGACAATGCCTTTTTTTTCACCCATAGCATCAATCAACATTACCTCATTTGCTGTAATTTTTTGATTAATTGGATTAATTTGTTTTCTTAATGTAGCTATAAGAGATGCCTATTTAAAATGTTGAAAAAAGAAAAAACATTAATTAAAGATTAAAAATAATATGCTAGTTATAGATGTGTGTGTCATAAATTTCTTGAATTTTATACTAATTAATAAATTTCGTAAATCTTTTATGGCTGCAAATGAGAGTGAATCCATTCATTCTTTTGAAGCATATAGACTTCTCTTTTATTAAGTCTAGATTCATGTCCTTGCCAAAATTCGAAATAGTAAGGTGTAAATTTATAGCCTCCCCAATAATCTGGGCATTTGCTTAAATCATCGTTTTGAAGTGATTTCATGAAGTTTCCTTCTACAGTTTCATAGGAATCAACTAATGTTGACTGTTTTGAAGAAATTGCCAAAGCATTTTTTTTTCTGTCCCTGTTTGAAAAATATGCATCATTATATTTTTTATTAGTTTTCTTTACATATGCTTTCATTCTTATCTGAACATTGATGCTATTCCAATAAATTAAACCTGTTATTTGATTGTGTGAGATAAAATCTTTTGATTTAGGGGATTCATAATTAGAAAAAAAAATAAATTCTTTATTGTCTATAAACTTAAGATTTACAAACCTTGCTCTCACCTCTTCATGCTGAACAGAATATGACGCAATACATATAGCCTCAATATTTTTTTGTTTGGCTTTTATTGCCTCGTCATATTTTTCTTTAAGTATTAAATAAGGAGTTTCTTGGCTAAGATTATTAAAGTCTATCATAGTTTTTATTACTGCTTTGTAAGATTAAGACTGGATTAACATTAAGTAAAGACTATATAAAGATTTAGACCTTTATTAGTCATTTCTCTGAATATTTTATCAACTAACTTATATCTTTTACAGCAAAAATTATCTAATTACATTTTTGTAAATGATATTTAATTAGTCTGTTAGTTGTTTATAAATACTTATATGTTTTTGGACAATATGCTCTATTGCAAATTCAGCTTCTGCTAGCTCGCGACCAGACTTACCCATTTTTAGACGAAGAATTGGATCATCTATTAGTTTTTTAATTATATTTGCAAGACTTTTTGCATCTTTCACAGGAGATAATAAGCCTGTAATATCAGGAATAATAGCATCTCTACATCCAGGTACATTAGTGGTTACTACGGCTCTGCCGCATGCAGCAGCTTCTACAAGACTCTTGGGTAATCCTTCTCTGTAGGAAGGTAAGCATACTATATTAGCTTTAGAATATTGAGCGGCAATATCTTCACGATAACCCATCAATTCCACAAAACCCTCTGCGCGACATTGTTTGAGAAATTTTTCTGAAACACTGGACTTGTTGTCAGGATCGGATTCACCTATTAATCTAAAAATTGTTTTTATTCCTTGTTGTTTAAGTATTTTTGCTGATTCAACAAATTCAAGAACACCTTTATCTATCAATAAACGTGAAGCCATAACAACTATTGGCTCAGAGCTTGGCTCTTTTAAATAAGGATAATCTGATAGTTTCACTCCTGATCCTTGTATGATATGGCAGAAGTCTTTTTTAAGTATATTATTTTTTATGAATATATCGCGATCATTTGTATTTTGAAAAATCACAGCCAACCAAGGGTGTCTAAGTGCTGCGCGGTACAATTTTAATACCAACAAGCGTCTTATATATCCTCCAAATGAAGTATCTATAAAAACTGTACCCAGGCCTGAAATTGCTGCGACAACAGATTTTATTCTTACTATTCGCGCTGCTAAACCCCCATATATGACTGGCTTTATAGTAACAAGGTGAACTAGTGAAGGCCTAACTAATCTATATAACTTAATTAGTAAAATAAAAGTTATCACATCTGATAAAAGATTTTGTCCACTTCTTTGAAAGGGTATTTGATGGTGGATTAGTCCTTCAGCTTCTATTTTAGAAACATCAGATCCATTCGCGGTAGCTACATGAACAGCATATCCCTCTTTTTTTGCAGCAACTGCTAATGGTAAGCGATGCGACAAGAAAAAATTTGGGGAATTCACAACAAATAATATTGATTTAGACTTTGTTGACATAGATTTTTTAAATTTTGTTTGCTAAATACCAATCAATAGCTTTATCTAATCCCTCAGATATAAAATACTGTGGTTTATAGCCGAGAAGAGTCATTGATTTATCAATATTTGCTTGAGAGTGTCTTACATCACCCGTTCTAAAGTCCTTATATGTAGGTGATTTTTTTTCTAAGTCTCCTATATGTTTAAGTAATTTTTCTTTTATCATCATATAAAGTTGATTAAGGCTTGTTCTATCATTTAATGCTACATTGTATGCTTGATCTATTGCATCGTTGTTTTCAGTTGTTGCTGCAAGAAGGTTCATTTGAACAGCATTATCAACATGACAAAAGTCTCTACTTGTTTCTCCATCACCATTAATAAATACTTCTTCTTGGCTCAAAAATGCTGATACCCACTTCGGAATAACTGCTGCATAGGAACCATTTGGATCTTGTCTTTTACCAAAGACATTAAAATATCTTAGCCCAATACTTTGCAATCCATAAGTTTTAGCAAAGACATCGGCATATATTTCATTAACAATCTTTGTAGTTGCATAGGGACTTAAAGGTTTACCAATATTTTCTTCCAATTTTGGAAGGTCTGGATGATCTCCATATACAGAACTTGATGAAGCGTAGATAAATCTCTTCACTTTTTTATCTTTACTGGCCATTAACATATTTAAAAAGCCATCAATATTTGATTTATTAGTTCTTATAGGGTCTTTAATAGATCTTGGAACAGAGCCAAGTGCTGCCTGATGAAGAACATAATCCACACCAGTGCAGGCATTCATACAATCGTTTAATTCTCTAATATCACCTTTAATAAAGTTAAGGTTACAACTAACATCTTTACCAATAGCTTTTTTTGCATCTTCTAGTGCTTCATCAATATTATGCTGATAACCTGTATCAAAATTATCAAGTGCAACTACTTTCTGATTTAGTTCTAATAATTTTTCAACTAAATTTGAGCCAATAAAACCAGCTGCTCCTGTTACTAGCCAAGATTTTTTATTATTTTTTAAATATTCTTGAAGCTTTTCATATTTGCTCATTTATAGTCTTCCATCTACTTCGTCAAGATTTAATAAATATTTAATGTCATAGATAACAAATTTTTTGTTTCCAAAGCTTCGAATCTTTTCTAGTGAAAGTTTTTTAAATTCATCATGTGCAACTGCTAATATTATTGCATCATATTTACCTTTTTCAGGTTGTTCAATTGGTTGAATATTATATTCATTCTTGGCAGTTTCTCTATTAACATTAGGGTCATATATATCAACAATACACCCGTGTTTTTCAAATTCATGTACTAAGTCAATAACTCTAGTATTTCTGAGATCTGGACAATTTTCTTTAAATGTAAATCCCATTATTAATACTTTTGAATCTGCTACTTCAATTTTCTTTTTGCCCATCAACTCTACCACTTTATCTGCTACATAACATCCCATGTTGTCGTTGAGCCTTCTACCTGCAAGAATTATTTCTGGCTTATAGCCAACCTCTAGAGCTTTATGGGTGAGGTAGTATGGATCAACACCAATACAATGGCCGCCAACAAGGCCAGGCTTGAATGAAAGAAAGTTCCATTTAGTACCAGCTGCTTCTAATACAGATTGAGTATCAATACCAAGCTTATTAAATATAAGAGCGAGTTCATTAATTAAAGCTATATTGACATCCCTTTGAGTATTTTCAATAACCTTAGCAGCTTCAGCAATTTTAATACTCTTAGCTTTATGAGTACCTGCTTCTATTATTTCTTGATATAGGTTATCAACTGAAGTAGCAATTTCTGGAGTAGAGCCTGAAGTTATCTTTTTAATTTTTGTTAAGCGATGTTCTTTATCTCCAGGATTAATTCGTTCTGGAGAATACCCACAATAAAAATCCTTGTTAAATAAAAGCCCTGACTTCTTTTCAAGAATTGGAACACAAAATTCTTCAGTTGCTCCAGGGTAGACAGTTGATTCATAAATTACAAGATCTCCAATTTTAAGAACCGAGCCTATAGCTTCGCTAGCTTTTTTAATAGGAATCAAATCAGGTTTATTGTTAACATCGATTGGTGTAGGAACAGTTACTATAAAGATTGTACAATTCTTTAAATCTTTAAGATCAGAGGTGTAAGTTAAATGGACTGCATTTTTTAGATCTTGCTCAGTCGTTTCCAAAGTAGAGTCTTTAAAGTTTTTTAACTCATTTATTCTAGTAACATTTATATCAAAACCAACAACCTTTCGTTTTGAGCCAAATTCAACCGCTAATGGCAAACCTACGTAGCCCAAACCAATAATTGCTAGTTTTGAATCTTTATATTGCATAAATTCCCCTCGTCATGCTCACTGCTAATTGAGTCTAAACAAGAAGATTATAACTTGCTTTTGAATAGGTAAAATCATTTTCAAATATTACACCCTATACGCATTATTAAGAAGATTTTTAGTAACAAGTATTAAAAATGTTCAACTAGATGTATTTTTAAGAAATAACGATATCAAAATTATCTTTATTTATAACCATTTGGATTATTTAATTGCCAACGCCATGCGTCCTCACACATTTCACTAAGCTCAAGCTCTGCTTTCCATCCTAGTTTTTCTGAAGCTAAACTAGGATCAGCGTAACAAGCATCAATATCACCTGGTCTTCTATCTACTATTTCATATGAAATTTTTTTTCCGGAGGATTTTTCAAAAGCTTTAACCATTTCTAAAACTGAATATCCTCGCCCGGTACCAAGATTAATATTAAAAATCTGTGGCTTTTTTTCTAATGCTTGTAATGCTTGTAAGTGTCCCTTGGCAAGATCTACAACATGAATATAGTCACGAACACCAGTTCCATCAATAGTGTTATAGTCATTACCAAATATTTCCAACTTTGATAATTTACCAACTGCAACTTGTGTTATGTATGGCATTAAATTATTAGGAATTCCATAAGGGTCTTCTCCAATAAGTCCACTTTTGTGAGCTCCTACAGGATTGAAATATCGAAGAATCCCAATATGCCAAGAATCGTCTACAAAGAATAAATCTTGAAGTAGTTTTTCAATAATTAATTTTGTATGTGCATATGGGTTAGTCGCGGATAATGGTGAGTTTTCTCTAACAGGTATAATTTCTGGATTGCCATATACTGTTGCAGAAGAACTAAAAACAAGTTTTTTGCAACCAAACATATTCATTACTTCTAATAAAATACATGTTCCTGCAATATTAGCGCTAAAATACTGCAATGGTTTTCTTGTTGATTCACCAACAGCCTTTAATCCTGCAAAATGAACAACACTTTCAATAGAGTGTTCAGAGAAAACCTTAGATAATGCTGATTTATTTCGGATATCTACTTCATAAAATGGAATGCTGCTTTGTGAAAGTTCATTAACTCGTTTTATAGATTCTTTAGATGAATTACAAAGATTATCAACAACAATTACATCGTGACCTGCATTAAGAAGCTCAATACAGGCATGAGACCCTATATAACCTGCACCACCAGTTACTAATATTTTCATAATTTAGGATTCATATTAATCAAATTCATTTCTTATTCCTATATCATCAGAGCCCTTTTTATATTTTATTTGCTTATTTAAAATAAATTGATTATGTTTAAGATAAATCTCATAAGCAATTCCAACAACAACAACAACAACAAAAGGAAACTTATATCTAACGGCAGTACCAAAGTTAAACACAGTTAAGCCATATATGGAAAATGCTATTATTAAGAATACTAACCACTTAAAAGCTATTTCTCTATCCAACCTTAATGCTTTAATAAATATAAAAGCTAAAAAGCCACATAAAAAAATATTTTCAAGACTTTGAACAAGTTGTATAAAATTAACAGTTTCCCAAGGCAATGGCTTAATCAAAAAATAAGGAGCTGATTGTAGAGCCAAAATTAAAAAATCTTCAAAAGTTTTTATTGAAACATATAAATTTGGATCTCCGCCGTCGTCAATAAAAAAATATCTCCTATATACATCAAGTAGCTCAATTATCGACATTATGTATGGTGTCATTGCTATTAGGATAAGGGGCAGGATCATATATCTTAACTTATGAATCAATGTTCCTTTTGTGAATGAAAGATGAACAATAAAAAAAACAATGAATATAAAGAAGTTTTGAAATTTTATGTATAGAAGTGGTAACGAAAATAATAATGCGGTTATCCTTCGTTTTTCTAAGAAAAGAATAACTGAAATAATCATAAAGAATAATATTAAGGTATCTCTAAGACCAATCGAGCTATATAACAAAAAACTTGGATAGAAAAGAACAAATAAAAGAGGCCAACCACGAATATTTTTTGAAACGTAAAGCCAAATAATTAATGCTGTGGCCAAAAGTCTATTAAAAAAGCCTAAACTTTGCATGGTTTCAGCATAAGGCAGTGGGATAAGTGCCAACATTCTACTTGCTATCTCAATGTTGGCACTATCATAAAATGTAAAATCAAATGAACGAATATTTTGAACAGATTCTAAATATCTAAACTGATCTGAAAAAAGTGTTGCAGAAAAAAGAACATCATTCAGAAAAAATGGAATGAAAGCAAATATTGCTAAAAAAAAAGATAACCATGCAGGAATCAAACCTAACCTAAAAGATACAATAATAACTAAGAAAATTGGAAGAAGATTTGCAAAATCGTAAAACATTTACTTAATTTTATTTATAGCCGTAAGAGTAACAGGATTTAATGATTAAGCAGACATATTTTGATATTAATTTCTTGCAAATATTATTCATATTTTTATATTTTTTCAGTTAAAGATGATTTATGTAAATCTATTAACAACTTTCTATCCATACTTTTTTGTATCTTTTTATCATTTTTTCAATGCTAAAATTTTCAACGATTCTTTTTCTACAGTCTTTTTTTCTTTGCAACCACAAATTTTTATTTGAATGTTTTTCTTCAAAAGCTTTTATCATTGCTTCTGCTATAGTGTCTGATTTTTGAGCGGATGCAATCCAGCCTGTGTTACCAATAATAGAAGCAGAATCGCCAACATCTGTTGCCACACATGGTGTACCACAAGCCATTGATTCATTTAGAACATTCGGGAATGCTTCTCCGAATGCTGAAGATAAAACAAATAAATCAATGCCGTTCATTACAGATGGTATATCAGATCTTTTGCCCAAAAGATGAACACAGTCATTTAAATCAGCTTTATTTAACATTTCTACAAGCTCTTTATTATTATTGTCTAAATTTGTACCAATAATTAAAGCATTAAACTTGAGATGTTTTTGTTTCAAAATAGAAAGCGATTCAAATAAGGTTTGATGGTCTTTTTGGGGATTATATCTTCCAACATGACCTATAAGAAATGTTTCTGAAGAAATATTTAATTCATCTTTAAAAGCTTTACCCAAAGAGTCATTTTGATTGAAACTTGCGACGTCATACCCGTTAGCAATTACCTCACCTCTACTCTTGTTAAAGCCGATTGATTCTTGGACCTCTCGAGACTTTGATGCACAATAAATAATTTTTTTAGGAACAAAGTTTGAAATAAATGCATTAATTCTGGCAATTAGAATTGTTGAACTTTTAGATTTTTCTTTTACCAAGGTAGTGTGATGAACGCCCCAAACAATATTTTTTATTCCTGCGATACGGCCAACAATACCGCCTACAAAGTCTGCATGATACATCCAAGTTTGTATAACATCTGGTTTTAATTTTTTTATTAAACGAAATAGTTTAACTAGGCCGAGTATCCTAACCTTTCCATTTAAGAAATCTAATGTGTAAACATCTATACCCAGATCCTTGATTAACGGCCCATATTTGTCTTCATTTTGTAAAGAAATAACAACATGATCATGCTCTTTATCAAATAGACATAAACGATACAAGACTGCTTCTGCGCCACCATCGGATAATCCTGTTATGATATGGAGTACTTTCATTAAATTTCCTTTTTAGAATAACCTAATAGTTCAAAATCTTTTCGGTAAAGCTTATATATAATTTGCTTTGAGTCACTAGAGATACTAAATTCGTCTTTTTCTGACATATTATGATGGTCTAATATAAAAGGTCTACCAAGCTTTTTTGAAATTTCATCATAACTATTTTCAATTTCTTCAAGTTTGTAGAAATTATCAACTAATAAGTTATCATTTTTATCAAATAAGTAAAAATATTGAGGTCGGAATACACCGTCAACCTTATTTAAATCCTGTTTAATTAACCATTTTTGGACAAAGCTTTCAAAGTTTATAAAGTCACTATTATTAACATATTGATTACCGTTATGCATAGCCATTTCGTCAGTCCCGCCTTTGCGTGAAAAAAAATAAGCCGAATATAAACGGTCTACAGGATGACGAACAACAGAAAAAGTGAAAAGATCGTTGAATATTTTTGGATACATTGATTGGACATCTATCGCATAAAAGTGTCCTAGAGGACGTCCATAAATAGCATTATTAACACTCACTCCAGCTGCTTTTGGAACGTGAATAAAAATTACATTATGTTTTTTCCATATGGGAAGACGACGAATAATATCTAATTTATAGCTGATATTATATGGTAATAATTTCCATAATTTAATCAGTATCTTTTTCATTTACAATTATATGAATTTATTACAGATTCTAACATTAAGTTTTATCGACGGAACTTTGGATTTAGTGTTATTCATAGGGCACTTATCCTTTCTTCATATGTTCTAACAATATTATGCATACTAAATTTTTTTGAGCTTTGAGCTATTGCTTTGTGATCCCAATTTTTTTCAATTGAAATCCTTAGCTTTTCCGATAGATCATCAATATTTTTATACTTAACAATGTAACCGTTTAATGAATCTATAATTATTTCACTTGGGCCGCTCTGACAATCAAATGCCACCACTGGTTTACCAAGAGCTATCGACTCAACCAAAACATTTGGGAAGCCTTCATACAAAGAAGTAAGAAGAGTAGCTTTTGCATCTCGATAGTAAGGAATAATATTTTTGTTGAACCCTTCAAAATCAACTTTTTCTCTTATACCTAAGTTATAGGCACATTCTTTAAGTTCATCTTCCAGTGTTCCTACTCCAACTATTTTAAGTCTTAATGATGGGAATTCTTTGGTAAGCCTTGCAAAACCCTCTATGGCAAAATGAAATGCTTTCTGACGCTCTAATCTCCCAACACAAAGAATATATTCTTGACTTTTTACATTCTTAAAATCTATGGTTTTAGCATATTCATTAATGACGCTATTAATTGGATTATATATGGTGCTAGTTTTTTGAATTATTTCTGGGTATATGGTGAGCAAATCATTTCTCATGCCTTCACACTGATTAATTATATGATCTGCGTAACCATAAAACTTCTTAACAAAAGGGTTAACAATATACCTTATCCAAAATCCACCAGGTCTCTTTTGTACATGAGACATAGTGTTACGGTTTCTTGCAATTATTTTTAAATTCAAACCTAGTAACTTTTTGATTAATACAATTATTGAAGTTAATTCATATGTAAATACCAGAATTTTTTTTGGTTTGTTGACAAGTAAATATTTAATCAATTTATATGGTGAATATAGCGCATGCCTTACGTCAAGAATTGTAAAATTGACATTATTGCTCAGTCTTTCATGGTATACAGAATTTTTCATATTCAATACTACTAAATTTACTTTCCAACCAAGCTCAGCAAAGGAATTTGCAAGATTTACACATAATGCCTCAGAGCCACCTCCACTCAGTGAGCTAATTAAGAATGTTATGTTTTTGTCTTCCATTCGATTTGATATCTTTTATAAGTCTGTTGTAGCTCTCACCATAATGAGCATCTAGAACTTTTTTCATTTTCTTACTCATTGGCTTTGCTTTTTGTGTTTTTGTATTAAATTTCTTTACAAAATAAAAAAAATGACTCCATATAGGTATCTTTATGATCCCAAGCTTTTCTTTGATTCTATCAGTTGTGCCTTTTAATAACTTTGGTCTTTTAAAATTTATTAAATTTGCAGCGAAATAACTTTTATGTAATTTTCTTTCATTTATCTTTTTAAATTTCTTTTTTCCATCGTATTTAATATTTAAAAAAGTTAAAACATCTTTATATATGAGCAAATTACTTTCATTAAAATCTTTAAACTCTATAACTTTGACATTATTTTTTGGAAAGAATTTATATAAGTATTGTATTTGTTCTTCATAGTTAGCGATTTTGTGATAATACAATGTTTTTGGCTCCCTGCATCTAGGTGGTACAAAGTTACCTTTTTCTCTTTCCCATGAAAGATTCCATGCTTCCTCAAAATTTATTACATCTTCGTCAAGACTATATATTTTTTGACTATGTAATGAGTAAATCATGTCTGCTGGATCTCGAACCATTACTATAATTTTTGCTTCAGGTTGAAATTTTGCTAGGTTCCTAATTGCATCTTTAGAATATAAGTACCATATGGATGCTTCACCGCAAGTTTGGTTTTTTTTTGCATGCTTAAATAGAGACAAATAATGTTCTTCAGTCTTAACAGTTCTCATACTTTCATTGAAATTTGTTGCGAAATAATGAGGTTCTTTAGGAGAAGAAATAAATATTTCTTCATGTTCCGATAAGTATTTTGCAAGAGCTGTAGTTCCGCATTTTGGAGATCCAACTATAAAGAATGATGGTCTATTGTTTTTCATTTTTAAATATTAGCTACAAGTGTTATTGATCGCTTATAACATATAAATTTTTATTATAGATTTTATCTACCTTAAATTTAATATTCTTCTCTTGTTCATCAAGTGCTTTAAACTTTTCCAATGAAGCTTTTACTTCTTTTAAAGTAATTCCAGGCATTTTTTGTTGATCGTAAGTATCTGGTTTTGTATTTCTCCCAATACTTTTTTTGATTGAATTTTTTAATATATTTTTTATATGAAAAGGTATAAGCCGATATTTATTTATGCCTCGATGACTAGGAATATTAATTTTATCAATGTAGTCCAGAATCATTTTTGAAGATTCAAAAGAATTTATATTATCCAAGATGGGTTTATTCTCTTTTATTTTTAAATCTCTGTTAGTGCTCAGATTATATTCTTTATTGAGCACTTTAATCACTTTATCGACTAATTCTTTCTCCGTGTTACAAACATCACTCAAAATATTTGAAATATAGTTAACAAATTCATGATCTTCATAGGGAAGATAAGAAAAAACTGGTTTATTCATTAGAAAACCTTCGATCCCTGTTGCACATGAAGAGTGAACCATACATGAAGAAGCTATAATCCAAGGGGTGGCGCTATATTCATATTCAATAAATACATTGTTATGTTCCTTTAAATTTTCTTTCCATGTATCAATATTGTCGGCTGGATGGGGTCTAATAACAATAGTTCTATCAGGTAATGATTTTGATAAAATTTTTATCATATTTAAAAATGCAATATAAACTTTAGCCATAAAGGCTTTTTTTGCATCGAATATATCTTGATCCTCTTTGGTCTCAATTTTGTTAAAAGCTATATTCTGATTTTTTAAAAAATCATCTCCTCTTGCGTGTTGTATTGATGCAAAATTTGAAGTTATAAAGATAAAGTCTGTGTATTTTTTATTGATTTTTACAACTTCATCTATGTAAAACTTTGCATATTCGGGCTTCCATAATTCTATTCTAGGATTACCAGTGGTCTTAATCTTATTTTTGTATTCGTTATATTTACTCTCTATCAATGTCTTTTCATCATTACCCCAGGTAAAGAAATACTCAGCAAGATCCAATGTTTTTCTTGACATCCTTTGTTTTAAATAAAAATGTTGATTATTTTGACTTGCAATACCCTCCTCATCTAAGCTTACAATTTTATGTCCGAGGTTTTTTATTCTAAGTAGTTTTTTTAACTTATTTCTTGCAATGCTTTTATCAAAAAAAATGCCTTTAGGTAAATATTTTAAAAGTTCATTCATTTCACTTTGAGCACCTATAACTACCCTGTAACCTCTTTTAAGCGCTTGATATGCAACCATCATACGACTATTAAATTCTCTAGCTTTAGTTTCAATATTAATTATTAATATTTTTTTCATCTGCATTTTTATAACTCTTTTTTAAGCAATCTCCATATGAATCATTGCTTTGTTTTATAAAGCATGTTTTCCAAATTTACCAATCTACATAAAATCATCATTTCACTTCGGGATATATTATTTGGAGTACTTTCCAAAGTATTATATAGAGAATCAAAATATGATCTTATTTCTTTGTTAGAAATATGATTCAATAACACTTTTTTATCATGCAACCTAATTTTATTTAGAATGCTGAGTTCTTCAGAATAATCACGTATGTCATCTAATTTACTTTTCCTATGGAGTAACATTAAAAACTTGGTATACAAAAATTTAAAAAATAATACAAATGTATCAGTTGCTCTATTCTTACAAAAATAAGAATATTTCTTTCCTGTCTCTGTCTTAAAATATTTATAAAATATTCTTTTCACAAAAAACATTTCCGATAAAGATAGGCTTCTTTTTAAGAAAAAATTCGCAAGTGGTCCTGAAGTAAATGGAAGAACTCGATTTATATTTTGACCAATATGAAGATTATGGTAATTAATTGGAACATTATTAACGGTTCTATACCATCTAAAAATTTTTATTATGGAAAGTTTCTGGAGACTATTGGGATTATTTAATAATTCCTCCTTATGCATGAAATTATTGCGAACTGCAAGAAATATATTTCTATGTTTATTTTGTTTTACGATATTTTTGATATCAGAATCTTTTTGATTTAGTTCTTCTTTAAGTGGAACCACATGTTCATCCATTGGGATAGATACACTAGATAAAAACTTGTCCAAGTTAGGATTCAGATTCTTTTGCTTTACGCTAAATGGCCATAATCTTAAAAACCACTTTATCTTATTTGTATTTAATATTAAATCAGAATACATAATTCTATGACGTAATTTGCTTATTGTTCTTAAAATTTTGACTGGAGTTGACGTTGAAGAATTTGGTGCAAATGTATCAACATAATATAACGTATCTGCATTTTGACCAGATATCAAATTAAGTGTTTTTTCATGACCAAAAGCTTTAGAGGATACGTCTATTGTTAATTGATATGGTGTAACGTTTGTGCCTAATCCTGAAACTGACAGATTAGTAATATCGTTCAAGTTTGGATCATTTGATTTTTCTTGTATTAATAATTCTGTATCTACTTTTTTAGCAATTCTTTTAGCAATAATAACTTCCTGATGGTCAACACCATTATATGCAAAGTGACGACTATCAAATTTAATTCCTGTTTTTTTTAATGCTATCATTAATATGCTTGAATCTACCCCTCCAGAGAATGCTAGCTCAAGATTCATATTATTTTTTTTGTGATAATTAACAATCAATCTCATAGTATTTTCAAGAAGGAAGCCAAATCGTATAACACTTTCTTCTACTGAAGATAATTTATAATTAGAATTAGGAATCTCATTTATTAATTGAATATCCAATTCGAGATTCAAGTTGCTATCAACTATTAAGGCAGTTGCACTAGGCAATCTCGAAATATTATCAAAAATTGTCACAAATGGTGGCCTTAGTAAAATCTGATGTGAAGTGACAGTCGTTAAAAGTATTTCTTCGTTCAAACTTGATAATTTTCCAAAACTTTCAAACATTTCTTTTTCAGTATTTGAAAAATGCATTACATTGTCCTCTTTTGTATATAGCAATCCGGGACTAGTGTAAGAACATAAAAGGTGAATTCTTTTATCATTTCTAATAATTACATAAAATGAGCCGATTGAGTTTCTAACTAGTCTTTCTATTAGATTTAGATCATTAATATGTTCTTCAAAGTAATTTCTTACGCCTATATCATCATATACATTATCATCTAATATTGCGCCAATTATTTCGCCTAAAATATGAATAGAATGCTTAGAATTTTTAATTGAGTAAGTAAAGGACTGTTCAGATTTTATATTCAGGTTAGTATCAATAGAAAAGTTTACAATTTCCATATACTAATACTATTTTAGAAATGCTTTCTTATATGTCATAACTACTTTTGTACTGAGAAAGTAGTAACAATCTGAACATGTTTATCAATTTGGTCATCTTCAACATCATTTACAAAGAAAGTCGTTTTAAGATTTGAATTGAATAAATTAAGAACTTGTTCTGCAGATGTAATTCTTTCAGGGGAGCTAATTAAATATCCTCTTTCTTTTTCAATCTCTTCATTGGTTTTAGGAGAGTAACTTACGCCGATAGAAGCAATACCGTTATTTTTAAGTACTCTTATTATTTCTGATGCAGCTTTTTGTTTATTATTGCTATAAGCAATTACCCAACCACAAATTACGATATCAAATGAGTTATCTTCAAAAGGCATGTTATGCATATCACCTACCTCAATCAAGGGAGAATATGATATTAAATCAAGACCTTTTACATTTTCTTTTTTAAAACCGTGAGAAAATAAGTTTAATATTTCTCCTTCAGTCCTGGGGCCGATTGTCAAAATCTTTAATTTTGGAAAATTTTTATTAACACGATGAATAGATCTAATAGGATTTATAAGTAGATCTGACTTGCTACAAGCCTGATTCCTATCCACGCCTAAAAAATAATTTGCAGACGGATGCGGATTATCTTCATTTTTAATAATACGCCTTTTGTTAGAAAAAATAGTGGGTTCGTGAACATCATCTCCAACTTCAAATGTTCTAACTTCAACTCTTTTGATTTTTATAAACCATACACCTCTAATAATACTGATCCAGTTTCTTATAAAAGGAACTCTTAAGAGTCTATGATATATTTTACTTATCATACTTCTGATAATTTTCTATACTTTTTGATGCCTCTAAAATCTAAGGTTATGCCTTTTTTTTCTGCTAAATTTCGTATTTCTGGTTTATCAAAAGGGCTTGCTAGCCAATGACCTTCGTAACCTTTGTTATTAACTTTCCATGAAATATATGATTCAGTGGCTTCATGCGGCGCACCAAAACAACAGAAAACAGCCATGCGAGTGTCATGCTCGGGTAATTTTTCATTGTCAGATATTTTGTCATCTTGACTGGGAAGTAGGCCTTTATCTGGATTATCTTTAAGAATTACGGCTCCACCACTGTGTTCAGTTCTTAGGTTCCAAATAACTACATCACCGATTTCCGATTTTGCATTTACGATTTTTCCTGTATTGAAGAGAGCTTTAACACTAAGTTTACCTATAAGAATTTTCAAGAGGCCTGTTACCAAAGTTTTCAAAAATTTTGAATAGTACAGTAACTTCTTATGAGAACCCGCTCTAAATTTGATGCCACCACTATGAGATGAATGATCTTGGAAGAAAAACCCCATTCTGTATAAGGGATAGTCTGAATTGCTTGGGTCCCAATTATCGCCTCTGGCATCATTGTGAAAAATTCTATTGTTTGGTTTGCAGTGAAGTGCACTATCACCAAAGTAAATTATTTCGTCTCCCAGAACATCTTTTGCAATAGAAACAAGTCTATCATCTAAAAGATATTCAGCCATACCTTCAAGTGATAAAGCATCTCCAATGACTGTACCGTAGTTATTTAATGAACAGAAATTAGTAGCTGATTTTTTCATTTCTAGAATTTCTTCTTTAGAAAAAACCCCTTTTATCAACAAAAATCCGTCATCTTGGAGTTTATTTATTTGCTCTTGTTTTAAATATCTCATTGAACAACTTTTAATATTAATTAGAGTTTCGAGCTAGAAAGATTTTTGTAAAAAAAATATTTTTACTAAAATATTTGAAGTCTTTTGCGTAAAATACATTTAGCTTCGCTGCTTTTTTAATACGTGTAATTATAGTTAGTAATTATTATTTTTACTATAGCTAATTAACTCAACGTTAGAATTGAACTTAATTTAATCTTTTGAACCCGCTATGACACAAAGGACCCTCTAAAATAGAGTTTATATCCATTCCGTCTTCACATTTTTTAATAATTCTAAATATAGGATCAAGTTCATCAAAATATCCATCGATGCACTCCTCTGAATGTTCGGTACATGCATAAACACTATTTGCAGCAAGATAACCTTTTTTAAGCATTTCTTGAGTAATAAGTGTTTTATAGGATAGATGATTTGGAGAATTAAACGTGAATCCACTCAATGCTGGAAGGCCCCAGATAGTGATATCTAACTCATGTTTGTCTGCAAGAGACTGCCATCTTTCGGAGATATTTTTACCAATTTTAGTAATTATTTTCCATGATTTCTCTCGCTCCATAACTTCAAGCGTCTTAAGTGCAGCGGTTGGTCCAATACGTTCAGTCCAAAATGTTGAACTAATAAAAGTCGTCTGTGCCATTTGCATGATGTCATTTTTACCAATAACTGCAGTGATTGCATAACCATTGCCCAAAGTTTTACCAAACATTGCCATATCTGGCTCGACATCATATTTTTTATGAAGACCTCCAAAAGTTTCTCTAAAACCAGATGTGCATTCATCGAAAATTAAAATAATCTCATTTTTAGTGGCTAGCTCCCTTACTTTTTTTAAATAATTATCTTTTGGGCCTTCATTTCTTAAGACCTCCATTTTGATAGCAGCAATTTCACCATGATTATCTTTTATCAATTTCTCTAATTGTTCAATATTGTTATACTCAAATGGAAGGGTTGTTCCTAACAAACCTCTTGGGACTCCTTTGGCTTGCAACCCTGGCAAAAGATGACCATCTAAATTTTTATCGTCATTAAGGTTGGTTGAGAGATACCAATCATGCCAACCATGATAGCCACAGATTGCAACTTTATCTCTTCCAGAAGCTGCTCTTGCAATTCGAATTGCTATAGCGTTAGCCTCTCCTCCACTTCTTGCAAGTCGAGACATACCAGCCCATGGATGTAAATTGATTAATTTTTCTGACAAATAAACTTCTTCAGGACAATTAAGTGTAGACATATTGCCATCTTTTATTGTTTTCATTACCGCTTCATCTACTTCAGGATTTCCGTAACCTAGTGTGTTAGTTCCAATTCCCATAATTGACATATCAATATATTCCCTTCCTTCAAGATCCCATACTTTGCATCCCTTAGATTTGCTAAAATATGCAGGCCATTTTTCAGGTAAAAACATTTCTGGTCTTTTTGAGAGCAACATATTTCCACCTGGAATAGCCCTTTTTGCTCTTTTGTAAAGCTTTTGTCCTTTATTCATTGTTAAGCCCTCATTATTTTTAAGATGTTGATTATCTTCAAATAATTTTGTATTTGAAGTGAAGAGTTTATAAACCTGATTCCAGTTAAAGTGTATATCTGGTTCAAAATATTTAAATATGTTATTGATAACAACCAAATCTTCAGGCTCATCAACGGTCCATCTTAAATCTGATAGATCTTTATTATGTTTCATTGAACCTCGAGTAAAACAATTAGAATCACGAATATATGGAGTTACATGTTCTCGATCAAACTTAGAATTAGATTCTTTATTAGCACGCTCAATAGATGCAAATGAAAAAACCTCAATATCCAAGCCATCTGGGTATGAAGCTGGATCTACATTTGAATAATAATCAACCTTTTCTTTTTTGAAGGCTTGGACATGTTTATCAACAAGCTCCGGATCAACCAAAGGACAATCACCAGTTATGCGAACAATAATATCAGCCTTTGTCATCTTCGCTGATTCATAAAACCTCTTTAAGACATTATTTTCACTACCTCTAGTGCATCTGTAACCTAAGCACTCAACAGTAGATTGTAGATTGTCATTTTTAGGATCTACAGATGTTGCAACAACAATTTCATCGACCTCTTTAGATTTTGATAAACGCCTTAGTAACATTTCGATCATCGGCACACCGAGGATCGGGGATAATACTTTTCCAGGAAGTCTCGTAGAGCCCATTCTTGCTTGAATAAGTGCTACTACTCTCATAATTCACTCCAATTCATGGGATTTAATAATTTAGGGTCACAAGTATATAATTCTGCTGGGATATCTGGCAAGACAATATCAGAATTAGAAGCAGTCACAATCTCTTCTAGTTGTGACTTAGTCTCAACGCCAACCAAAACCTCAGATATTTCTGGTACTGAGACTGCAAACTTTGTTGCAGCCTCTAGAGCTGTAATTTGATTATCTTCAAGCCAATGATGCCAAATTTTCCATATATTATTCCATCTATTAAATTTTTTAGGCCTATTATTTTTAGACATCAGCAGTAAACCTTGAAGAAAAATTGAACGAGCATGAACTTCAATACCGCTTTTCTTAAGATTTGCAAGCATCCTATTTTCTATCATTCTTCTATCCAAAATGTTTAAGGGTAATTGAACTAAATCAATGTCAAAATTATCAAGTATGCTTTGAAGATGGTTGTATTCATAAACAGATACTCCAATTTTTTTAACTTTACCATCTTGTTTTAATTTATTAAGTTGATTAAATAATTTGTCTCCATTCAATTTTAATAAATCTTCAGAATTATGAATTAAGAGTCCATAAGTGCTTTCTTGTTTTAAATTTTGGAGTGAACGATGAAAATCTTTTTCTATTAAAAAAGCGTCTTCGCTATTAATGCTCTTGTCTTTGAAATTCCTAGTTTTTGTAACTACCTTAAAATCATAAATGTTTAGTTCGCCAAGAACCTGCTCACTGTTACCATACGAAAATGCAGTATCTATAATGTTAATGCCCTTTGAATGAGCATAACTTAATATTTTATTTACTTCATCGATATCAGGCTGGCCAGAGATTGAGCTTACACCATATTCGACACCGAACTGCACTGATCCTAAAGCCAGATTACTCATGATTTATAAAATCTTGAAGAAAGTTTACTATGTAAATATATCATAGCTTTTTAAGTAAAATTCTTTAAATACTCTTCAAAAGCAAACTTATTTTCAAGTGGCGTTTTATCTGGCCTTATTAATCCAGATGGAAACCCTGGTTTAATTTTTATATCTGTGAATGTGGGTCCATTTTCTTCAAAAATTTCTTCAAGCATGGAGAGGTCTTGTTTATTATTAATCCTAAATGTTTTTTTAAAGCCTAAAGATTTTGCTAGCTCTAAAAAATCAGCATTTTTTGTCCCGATGGGTTGGCCTCCGACAGAATCATGGACTGAGTTATTTAGTAAAATGTAATGGTAATTATTGCGGCCTGAATCTGCAATTGATGCAAGGGAACCCATGTGCATTAGGAGTGCTCCATCTCCATCAAAACAAACAACTTTTGAAGACTTTTTATTCATAGCTATACCTAAAGCAATTTGACTAGCATGCCCCATTCCACCAACTGTAAGAAAATCTCCACTGGAGTCTTTTTCATTTTTCTTTCTGCTTGCTAGCAACTCTCTCGATGTTACTCCTGTTGTAGAAACTACAATATGACTTTTCTCTAATCCAACATAATAATCAATTACTTCTGTTCGTGACATTAGATTTTCTATCTCGGGGCTTGCAGTATCTTTATTTGATAGAGGCGCTTTATATGGAATAAAGGTACCTTTTTTTACTAATATAGCTACAGGACACATTTTTTTAAAAGCAATTTCTTTTTGTTTTTCTATAATTTCATAAATTTCTTCATCATTAGTATTTTTATCTACTACAACATATGGTACATCCATAAGACGTAAAAGCTTTTCAGTGATGAGACCTTGTTTTACATGCTGGGGCTCATCCTTAACTCCTTTTTCTCCCCTCCATCCAATTAAAAGCATCATAGGAATAGAATAAATTTGTTTATCAGCCAAAGAGAGTATTGGATTTACAGCATTCCCTAATCCTGAGTTTTGCATATAGACTAAAGCAAGCTTTTTTGACGAAATATAATAACCAATAGCCAAACCAATTGCGCTTCCTTCGTTTGCTGTAATTTTATGTTTTTCATTTGGAAATTTGCTTGTTACATAGGCGCATATGTCTTTGAGGAGTGAGTCGGGTACACCTGTATAGAAATCAATGTCCAACTCTGTTAAGGACTGGCAGAAAAATTTAGGTGATATCATATTAATTAAACATATGAATTAACTAATTATTTTTTTTTCAAATACATCTAAGTCTTCTTTACTATCAAGATCAAACCACTTCCCTCTTGCATATCTTATTGTTATCTCAATCCCCTTTGAATGAAGAAATTTGATATATTCACCAAGCATAGCTTGGTTAGAAAAAGCTTTTTCAAAATCATCAAAATTTTCTTTTAATATATTGGAGCCTAAAGGAGAAACCTTCATTAGACTGGTCCATTGAGCATCGGAGTTTTTTTCTTTACCGTACGTTATATTTTCTAAGGAGCACCAACTAGATGAACCATATTCATCACTTGGAGAAGTAACGCCCTTTACCCAGAAGTTAAAACTTCTATCCTTAATAATTTCAGAAGAGTCAACTAACAATACTATGTCGCCAGGAGTTTCAATAAGTTGATTTAGAATGGAATCCTCAAATATTAAATCTCCATTAGAAATTATATTCGTGCCTTCAAGACGGTCTCTTGCTAACTGCAGTGAATATACATTACCTGTATCTTTCCATTTATCATTTTTAATTAAATTTATATTATCAAGATCTATTGACTCATGCTTGTAACCTCCAATTACTAAAATATTCTTAATACCAGAGGAAACAAAGGTGCTTTTTATGTGATCTAATATAGGCTTTCCATTAACTTCAACCATTGTCTTAGGTTTATTTTTTGTTAGATTTAAAAATTCTGGTCCTTGAGAAGCAGCAAGAATTATTGCAGAAATCTCTTCATTGGCTGGCAAATACTTCTTATCTGCTTCTTTTAACTCTTCAGCATTTTGAAGTCTGAATATTTCCTTTACAGTGGCAACTTTATTTTCAATATTAACCAATGACTCCTCTTCATATATTGCTTTTGCTGTGGACTGCATAGATGTTATTGATGTCCTTATCATATGATTTGCCCAAATAACTAAGCTTATTGAAGATTTTCTAAATTCTGAAACGGGAGTTGTATAGTATTTGGTTGGAACAATAACTATGGGACAGTCTTCTGACCATGCATCAACAAAAGATTTTATTTCGCTGTAATTATCAATTTTGCTGTGAACCAGGATTGCATCTGCTCCTGCCTCAAAGTAACTAGTTGCTCTCTGAAGAGCCGATTCTAATCCCCATCCAGTAATGAATGATTCCAGACGTGCAACAACAGAAAAGTTACTATCGTTCTGTGTGTCTTTCATTGCTTTTATTTTTCCAGAAAACTCTTCGATATCTGCAAGGGGTTGTTTTTCACCCCCGATAAATGAGTTTGTTTTTGGAAACATCTTGTCTTCTATACATACTGCAGCAATATCTCTTTGTTCTAATTTTCTGACTAACCTTCTTGCATTATTATAATTACCATAGCCTGTATCGCCATCAAGCAAAATGGGTATGTTAGTTACATCAGACATGTATTCCATAACGTCAAGAATTTGGGTATAGCTTGCTTCATTATTATCTCTTACACCAAGAGATGCTGAAATGGAAAGCCCACTTGCCCAAATACCTTTAAAACCAGTTTCTTCAACAATTTTTGCAGATACACCACTATGAGCTTCTAAAATAAACTCCGTGGAGTTTGATGTTAACAGTTCCCTAAAAGCTTTAGATTTATCTGACATAGTAAATTATGTTGATGGTGTTGCGACTATAAAAACTTGTCTTCCCCAACCCTCACCATTAACAAGCTCAATACCATAATACTCCATCATATTTTCAATTGGATTAAATTCTAAACTCGTTTTTATGTCAAACCCTAATGCTTCAAGCTCATTGGAAAATTCTTTTTGATTGATTACTGTATGAGTTTCATTCATTTCCAAATCTTCAGCCCCTTTATCTAAGGACCATATTTTTGTTACAAAATCATGACAGTCTCTGGTAGACATTGTTGCGCAATCGTCTTCACAATCTACTTTTACATCTCTCATCTTAAATCTATCCCTAAACTTAAGTAGGTTTTGCATTTGTTTTCCAGGTTTAATTGTCACTACTCCTTCTCCAGGGTCTCTATGATCAATAATAATAAAAGAGCCATTGTCTTTTAAAACTCGTTTAATTTCTGAGACTGTATCTAAAAGATCATTATCGTTGCCAAATAATTTTACTTCATGAAGAATATGAGACATAAGAATGGCGTCAAATGAGCTATCTTCTATATCTAAGTCTGTAGATCTGCATTTGTACGTTTGGATATTATGTTTGTTATTTTTAAGGGACTCTAATCTGTCAGCTGATTCATCAGCACCGGCTAAGATTGGAATTTTCCCAACGAGCTGTCTTAAAGTTTGCCCCCATGCGCATCCAATATCTAGCAAGCTTTCTATGCCTTGAGTGTGTTTCAAAATTAAATTTGATTTAAGAATTTCTCCATCATTTCTCCATGATTCATTTTTCTCAGATTCAGTTAAGGCGTCAGCCTCAAGTTTGTCATATAGAACTTCATTCATATTTAAATCCTCTAAATAAGTATTGTTTTTAGGTTTGTCATCTCTTTGATAGCGTAGATTATACCACCCCTACCGTAACCACTATTATTAATGCCTCCAAAGGGAAGCATCTCATTTCTATAACTTGAAGCAGCATTAATTCTAACTCCACCAACAACAACATTTTTAATAAAACTATTAATATTAGAATGGCTGTTAGATATTAAGGATGCATTAAGACCAAACTTCGTACTATTAGTTATTTTTATTGCATGATCAATGTTGTCACATTCAATGATTGGCATTACTGGACCAAATGTTTCATCACTTACTAACTCCATGGACATAGTGGTTTTATCAATTACAGTAGGTGTAATTTGCGCTCCATTCCTATTACCACCCGTAAGAAGAACTGCCCCTTTTGAAATGGCATCTTTTATTCTTTTTTCAATTATAATTGCGCTTGCCTCATCTATAACTGTTCCGATATCAGTTTTAGGATTAAAAGGATCGCCAGTATTTAGAGCTTCAACTTTAGTAATTAATTTATCTATAAATTCATTTTTAATATCAGGAAATAAAAGTAGTCTTTTGACTGAACTACATCTTTGACCTGAATTCTTAAATGCACCCTCACAGGCGTGTTTCACTGCAAGATTAATATCAGCCGTATCATCAACAACCATTACGTCATTTCCACCAAGCTCAAGCGATATTTTTTTTATTCCACACATTGAGGAAATAGTTTCTCCTGCTTTTACACTTCCTGTAAAGCTAATCATGTTGACTTCAGGGTTTGATACAAGACTTTCTCCTAAAACTGAATCTTCACCAGTTATTATCTGCAACATATTCTCAGGTATACCTGCTTTATATAGAAGCTCAACAATTCTTAAAGCAGTTAACGGACTTTTCTTTGAAGGTTTAAGTAAAATTGCATTGCCTGCAGCAATAGCCGGACCTATTTTATGTATTACTTGATTTAAGGGATGGTTAAATGGAGTAATACATAAGACGATTCCAATAGGTTCTCTTACAGAGTAAATAAGTCTATTTTCAAAACCATGTGAAACTTCAGCAGGTGTAACTTCACCAGCGACTCTCTTTGCCTCCTCTGCACATAAAGAAATTACATTAAATGATCTTTCTACCTCATGGATTGCATCTTTTTTTGAAACTCCTATTTCAGAAATAATAAGATCGACAAAAGCATCTCGGTCATTTTTAAGCAATTCAACTGCTTTAGTTAATATTAGGCTTCTTTCAAATGCACCAAGATCGAACTTATAAGACTTTAATTTATTGACAGCGATATCGATATCCTCGACGGTGCATGATTTTACTGAGCCAACTATCTCATTTGTGTATGGGTTAGTAACTTTTAACATATCTATATTTCTATGGCTAAATTTAATTCTTCCTCAGATCTTATACAAAGGGGATGATCGAGACTTCTAATTGCAAAAAATGTTTCAGTTGGAATATCATATATGGGATCAGGGTCTGTTATTTCTTGTTTTAGTGCATAGTTTAAAAAATACTCAGCAACATTATATTTTCCAGTTCTATTAAAAATAGAGACTGTCGATGGTGTTCTGCCTATATTAACTTCAGTTATACAAGGTTCTCCTTTTGAATTTTGTTTCGCTGACATATGGTATACGCCATTAGGAATCGTTTCGCATTCTTTTGAAGCAGCATCTATAGCATGGACTGCATTTTCGACAGCTAGTCGAGAAACTTCATCATTAATAGTTTTAGCTAGATTTGGTGTGGAACCTATACCTCTATTTTGGGGATCTCCACCAGATGCAAACATCAAGTTCTCGTATACTTTAGCTAGTTTAAGGTTACCTTCATTATATAAAACCATACATTCAAAAAGTCGGCCTGGTAAATATTCGGAAAGAGTAAAGTCTTCAATGCTTGTTCCCTCTTTCTTACAAAATGACTCTATCCAAACAATGGCTTCCTCTTTGTTAGTAACCCAAGTTGCTCCATAGGCGCCTGCTGTTCCTGCAGTTTTAATCCTCAACCAATACCTTCCATCAACCTCTTCAATTTGATCAAAAAGATATTGAAGGGTATCAATAGAATCAACCTGTAATGTTTTTGGAGCAGGAACTGAATGATTTTCTAAAATTTTATAAAAATCTAATTTATCTTGAGTTGCTTCAATTTCTTTACAATCTGGTAAAAATGTTTGGCAATTTAAATCATTAATTACTGGATATAGCGCTTTTACCTCTGCATCACTTTTCGGTATTACTAGGTCAATATTTTCAACCTCAATAATCTTCTTAGTTGCTTGGAGGTACTCTTTAGGATTTTTAAGTGCGGAGGGCACTATATAGTTTGATTTTAATGGCGAACGCCCAAGAAGAATTTTATCAGAATGGGTTCCTATAAAATTAACATTTTTACCTATTTTTGATCTTTGAAAGTCTTCTAATAGGGTGAGTGCGCCATATCCTCCAGCACAAGTTAGAATTACATTTAAATTGCTCATAATTTACTAGCTTAAGACGTATTATTATACTTTAGTTACTTCTATGGGTGTTATCATTTTCATCATATTTACCATTTTTAATAGTGCCAAATACAATGATATTTTTTATGCAACGAGTATTAATTTAATCCAGTTCTTTTTTAATTATTTCAATTACCTTTGATTGTGAATCATTTGTAATTGAAGGAAACATAGGAATACTTATAGCGCTTTTAAAATAATTTTCAGCATTAGGGCAATAGCCTTTTTCAAAACCCAAAGATTCATAGTATGGATGACGATATACAGGAAGGTAATGCAAGTTTGCTGCAACTCCGTTTTTTATTAGTGCTTCGTAAACTTGTCGTTGTGTTTTCTTGGTTTGAGTTTTTTCAATACAAATTGGATACAAATGATAACTTGAATAAGAATCCGGCGATTGTGATGGTGTGGTAATCGGAATTTTTTTAAAAGCTATATCATATTTATCAGCAATATCATGGCGGCGGCTTACAAAATCATCCAAACGAGTCATTTGGCTTGACCCTAGTGCAGCATGAAGGTCAGTCATTCTATAGTTTAGTCCAAGGTCTATTTGTTGATAGTTCCATATTTCATCTTCTGGTCTTGGTTGCATAATAGATTTATTATTTGTAATACCATGAGTTCTTAGATAAAGCATGCGATTAGATAGATCCTCATTATTTGTAAGGGCCATGCCTCCCTCACAAGTGGTAATAATTTTTACAGGATGAAAGCTAAATACGGTAATATCCGAATATTGACAACTACCAACATTTTTATTTAAGTACTTGCCGCCTATTGCATGAGATGCATCTTCAATAATATTAAAACCATATTCTTTACTTAAAGAATATATTCTTTTCATATCACAAGACTGTCCTGCAAAATGAACAGGTACCACTATCTTGGGTAATTTATTGTTTTCTTTTGCCTGTATAAGTTTATTTTCTAATTCATTTGCGCATAAGTTATAAGTTAGCGGATCAATATCAACAAAATCAACTTTTGCACCACAATATAGACCACAGTTTGCAGAAGCTACAAAGCTGTTGGGTGAGGTCCAAAGCCAATCACCCTTTCCAAGTCCTAATGCCAAACAAGAGATATGTAGGGCCGATGTTGCGCTATTGACAGCAATTCCAAATTTTGACTTACAGTAGTCTGCAACTTTTTTTTCAAATAAAGGCACTTGCGGGCCCTGAGTTAGAAAGTCAGATTTTAAAACATCTATTACATAATCAATATCGTCTTGATTGATATCCTGCCTACCATAAGGAATCATTCTTTATATTCTACCTATCTTAGAATGGTTCTTGTTTATCCAGTCTTCAAGTTCAGAGATGTTCATCCACTCCTTATTATTGTCGGAACTATAAGTAAAATCTTCAGAGACTTTTTTACCAGAACCTATTCTCTCAGGATCGTTTGCCCAAGAATTAATTGAAGGGAGTATTTTATAATGATCTGAGTATTCATATGTATATGGTGCATCTTCTATACCGATCATTTGTTCATGTAACTTTTCTCCTGGCCTAATACCAACAATATCCTGTTTTGCTTTATCATCTATAGCCGTTGCTATGTCTGTTACTTTCATAGATGGAATTTTTTTGACATAAATCTCGCCCCCTTTCATGTCATCTATAGCATGCCAAACTAATTCAACACCTTCTTCCAAAGAAATCATAAACCTTGTCATTCTCTTATCTGTGATTGGTAATACGCCATCTTTTGCAATCGACATAAAAAATGGTATGACCGAACCACGTGATCCCATAACGTTTCCATACCGAACAACTGAAAACATTGCCTTGTGATTTTCGCCACTATAAGCATTACCTGATACAAAAAGTCTATCACTTGTAAGTTTTGTTGCGCCATATAAATTAGAAGGACTGCTGGCCTTATCAGTGGACAAAGCTACAATTCTTTTAACGCCCTTATCTATACAGGCATCAATTAAATTCATTGCTCCAATTACATTGGTTTTAACACATTCAAAAGGATCATATTCAGCAGTAGGAACAATTTTAGTGGCAGCAGCATGAACAACATAATCTACTCCATCAAGAGCACGGTATAGTCTATCTTTATCTCTTACATCTCCAATTACAAACCGTACACGACTATCATCTCTATATAATTGTGCCATTTCCCATTGTTTCATCTCATCACGAGAGAATACTACTATTTTTTTTGGTTTATATTTTTCCAATGTCATTGGTATGAATGTTTGTCCAAATGAACCTGTCCCACCTGTTACTAATATTATTGAATTTTTTTTCATTATTTTCCCTGATAATTTAAGCGTGTGCCGCCATTTTTCTGAAGTTCTCGTTAGACTCGATTAATTGTTTATATGTTCCACTATCTGCCACTCTACCATCCTCTAAAAAGAATATTTTATCGCATTTTTCTACCGTTTTGAGACGATGTGCAATCATGATAATAGTTTTTTTTCCACTAAAGTCGTGAATGGCCTCCATAATCATTTTTTCGGTGATTCCATCAAGAGAGCTAGTTGCTTCATCAAAAACCAAAACCTCAGCTTTATGATACAAAGCTCTAGCAATGCCTACTCGTTGGCATTGACCTCCAGAAAGCTGAACACCTCGCTCACCAATTTTTGTATGAATACCATCTTTATACCCTTGAATGAGTTCAGTTAGATGTGCCAGCCTAAGTGTTTGTTCAACTCTTTCTATGTTAATTTGATCTGTTGGGACTCCAAATGCTATATTTTCAGCAATAGAACCTTCAGATAGAAATATATCTTGTGCTACAAACCCAATGCTATTTTGCCAAGAACGACGGTTTTTTTCATTAATCACTTCATTATCAATGATTAAATTACCTTCTTTTGGATTTAAAAGCCCAAGCAGAATATCAATAAGTGTAGATTTGCCTGAACCTGATGGCCCAACAATACCTACCACGCTATTCACTGGAATTGATATATTTAATTGATGAATTGCTGATTTTTCATTTCCAGGATATGCAAAGGTAATATTTTGAAGCTCCAATAGTTTTTTTGGATGTAAAAAGGTTCTTTCCTTTTCGTCTGTTATATCTTCTGTATTCAATGAATCAATTAGGTCTCTTCGAATTGATGTAAACCCAGGGCTATTACTTTTTATTCTAGCAAGACTTGTATAAATTAATTGAAATGATGGCAATAACTTAAAACCAGCAAGTGCATAAACTGAGAGAATTGGCAGAATCACACCCAGATCTCCATCGTGGTTAATTATTAAGTAAAGCACGAGCGCAATCATTGATCCAAATGTAACTAACTCCATTAGATAACGTGGCACCTGAGTTAAAGTTGAATTTATACCCTGACTATGTGCGAGGACGTCACTTGTTTCGACAAAACGATTTATAAAATCAAAATCTCTGCCGAGCAATAGCACATCTTTTATTCCTCCGAAGCCCTCATTCATAAGACGAAAACGTTTTTCATTAACATTTGATATAGCCACACCATTGCGATGCAATACCGATCTAACTGATTTAAATAGCACAAAATAAGAAAATGCAAAGATTACAAATCCAATCATGGCAACTTTTGGATCATAAATAAAAATAGTAAGTATCATGAAAGATGCCATAACAAGTCTTGCATTCATATGCATAAGAGGCATTACAACTCCAATTGCAACTCTTGATGCCTCAACAGCAACTTTTTTTGTTAGTTGGGCGGTGCTGCTAGTAGTGTGAAATAACCAATCCTGCTTTAGGTAATGATTAAATAATTTAGACGAGATTTCAGCTCCAACTCGAGTTGAAAACATAGAAATTTTCCATGTGGTATACATAGAAATGATACTTGCAATAAATAGCATTACAAGAACACCAATACCCACAATAAATACAAATTGTAATTCGGAATTTAAACCAGTTAATTGATAAACCTTTGCTGCAAAAGTATTTTGTTGAAGTTGGCTTATGTCCCCGACAAGAGCCATGAAAGGAATAATAGATGCGACTCCAAGAATCTCCATAAATGACATTATTACAACCAAAACTTGCAAAAAATAAAAGTTTTTGCGTTGCTTTGGTGTTAGCAAAAAAAATAGTTCTTTTATAAATTTAAGCATTGTTTATATATTTTTATATTCCTTATACCAATTTGCAAAATTTTTTACGCCATGGTTTATGCTTGTATTGGGTTTATAATCAAATTGTTCAACTAAATCATCAATATCAGCATAGGTATCTGGAACATCTCCTGGTTGAAGAGGAAGTAATTCTTTTTTGGCAATTTTTCCAAGATGGGTTTCCAATGCCTCAATATAGTTCATTAGCTCTACTGGATTATTATTACCTATATTATATATTTTATATGGTGCACTTGAGCTAGCCGGATCAGGATCATTGCTATTCCAGTTCTGATTTGGTTGTGCAGGACAGTCTAATGTCCTTACAATACCCTCAACAATATCATCAATGTAAGTAAAGTCTCTCTTATGTTGTCCAAAATTGAAAACTTTTATAGGCTCATCATTCATAATAGCTCCTGCAAACCTTTGAAGTGCCATGTCAGGCCTGTCATATGGACCATATACTGTAAAGAATCTTAAACCAGTTGTAGGCAAGTTATATAAGTGACTATAAGTATGCGCCATTAATTCATTCGCTTTTTTAGTTGCGGCATATAGGCTTACCGGATGATTAACTCCTGCATGAGCTGAAAATGGTTGCTTGGTATTAAGGCCATATGTAGAACTTGATGAGGCATATACGAGATGCTGAATTTCATTGTGCCTACAACCTTCTAATATATTTGCAAAACCAACTAAATTTGTATCAATATATGCTAAAGGATTATCAATCGAATATCTAACACCAGCTTGCGCTGCTAAATTAACCACACATTCAAACTTATGATCTTCAAAAAGTTTTTTAATTTCTTCACGATCCTCAATACTCATCCTGAAATGAGTATAATTTGGATGATCAGAATGACGTGCTAGACGTAACTCCTTAAGAGATGGGTCGTAATAGTCGTTATGATTATCAACACCAATAACTTCATCACCTCTCTCAAGCAATTTAATTGTTAGAGCTGATCCAATAAAGCCTGCAGATCCAGTCACTAATACTTTCATATAAATAGCTCTTATCGTTTATTAATTTATCTTATATCTAATTTAATAGCTTTTTTTACTGATTAATTCGAATTAAATAAATCCCTAGTGTAAACCTTGTCTTTTGTGTCTTGCAACTCATCTGCCATTCTATTAGCTACAATTAAATCACTAATTTGTTTAAATTCTTCAAGACTATCAATAACTTTGCAATGAAAAAAATCTTTGTTTCCTTGTTTACTTAGTACTGGCTCATATATCACAACATCTATACCTTGGCTCTTGATGCGCTTCATAATACCTTGGATGGAGGAAGTTCTAAAGTTATCAGAGCCTAACTTCATGATTAGCCTATAGATGCCGACTACTTTAGGATTTTTGCTCAAAATTGAATCTGCAATAAAATCTTTTCGTGTTGCATTAGCATCAACAATAGCGCTGATTAGATTATTTGGAACATTTTGGTAATTAGCTTTTAATTGTTTTGTATCTTTTGGTAAGCAATAACCACCATAACCAAAAGATGGATTGTTGTAGTGTGATCCAATTCTAGAATCAAGACCAATGCCTTCAATAATTTGTTTTGAATTTAAGTTATGTGCCTCAGCATATGAGTCAAGCTCATTAAAATATGAAACTCGCATAGCCAAATAGGTATTGCTAAATAGCTTAACTGCTTCAGCTTCAGTAGATCCTGTTAATATAACTTTTATATCTTCTTTGATGGCTCCCTGTTTTAAAAGATCTGCAAATTGACTAGCTCTATCCGATTGCTCCCCTACTATAATTCGAGATGGGTAAAGATTATCATAAAGTGCTCGACCTTCTCTTAAAAATTCTGGTGAAAAGATAATATTATCACTGTCATACTTAATCTTAATCTTCTCTGTATAGCCAACAGGGACTGTTGACTTTATTATAATTACAGCATTCGAGTTAACGTTAATCACATCCTGAATTACAGATTCCACAGAGGTAGTGTTAAAGTAGTTACTTTCATCATCGTAATCAGTTGGAGTCGCGATAATTACAAAATCAGCATCTTTGTATGCTAACTCCTTATCAAGAGTGGCTTTAAAGTTTAAATCTTTATTAGCTAAGAAGTTTGAAATTTCCTGATCATTTATTGGTGAAATTTTGTCATTAAGTTGCTCTATTTTTTCAGGAACGATATCAATCGCTATTACTTCATTATTTTGTGACAAAAGCATTGCATTTGAGAGTCCAACGTAACCGATTCCGGCTATTGCTATTTTCATACAAACTTTCCTAATACCAAGAGTGTTTTTTTTTAACTGCTTTTTCCACTACTAAAATATTGCCTTAAAATAACAACTAAGATTCCCAACATTAATCCAAGGACAGCTCCTAAGATAGAAATTGATGAACGCCTAGGTTCTACTTTTTCTTCCATTACAGCAGGAGGGTCTATAAATGAGAATACGTAATATTCATTTGCTTCTATGAGTGTGAGTTGCTCCATTTTCTGCTGAAGTATTTGTGCAATAACTTGTTTGATTTCAGTGAAACTAGTTAGTGAAATCTGCATATTTAGAAAATCCATGGCTTTTTGAGCCTCTATTTTATCTTTAGTTCTAAAAAAATAATTGACCTCATTAACTACCATTTCTGTCCATTCTTTAGCTATAAATGGGGATTGATGTTTAACAGAGATAGTAATAAAACCAGTGGTAGGATTTTGTGATAATTCGAGTTTACTCATGAAAACTCTATAACTATCTTGTGAACTTGGCATTTCATTCCAGCTATCTGATTCTATACTAAAGTTATCTTCATTGTAGTTAATAGTGTTGGTTGCTTCGTCCCAGGAATCAATCGCCATTAAATCTGGAAGAAAAATATTAGGTAATATATTTTCTTCAAAAAAACTTAATGTTTTTATTTTTTCAAGTGCTTTAGCAGAGTTGCCCCCTTGTTGAGATGATAAATTTATCCCAGCAAGGCTAGCAAGTCCGTTATTGTTTCCTAAATTAAAACTGCTACTTTCATTCACAGTACTTAAAATAGCTTTTGATTGATAGATATTTGGTAAACTCAAACTGATAACAACTGCTGTAATTGAGAATAATGTGGTTAGTATAAAAACAAAATTTTTGCCTTCCCAGATAACTCGAAAAAGTTGCCTTATATCTATTTCATCATCAATATTAGATTTAGTATTATTCATCATATAACTCATTATACATTCAATTATCTTAGAGATGT
>MDSV01019056.1_pt1 | contig 34116 bp, 15 predicted proteins | sample 810851 | NCBI WGS metagenome assembly MDSV01 (sample SAMN05326640, study PRJNA326480) | marine metagenome | isolation source: seawater | place: Atlantic Ocean: North East | collected 2012 | reverse complement strand
TGCCTACTCGTACATTAATGATTCCGTTATAGTATTCATCGGTCTCAAGTACTCTACGATCAAACTGTTCTTTTGCCTCTATGTAACTTAATACGCCTCTGCTTGGACAATAATGTAAAATTTCTCTAGTAAAGCTGTCTTTGCCTAGTTTAAGCACATCTGCATTCAAATGATCTGAAGATCCCCAATAGTCTCTCCAATCACTTTCTTTATATCCGCGCCTTTTATTAATCTTGCCTTTGAGTGGTGGCTTACTTGTCTTAAATTTTGCTAATTTTTTGCCTATGTACTTTCGATTATTAGTGAGATTGGTTATTAAATATACAAAACCTTCGCAATCACTTGGTAATTCTTCTACTTCTTCTCCTCGATAAGTCCATTGCATTCTGTACTTACCTGAGGGTCTATATCTTGCTGGTCTTTTTTGGCTTTGAATGTATAATGTATCTCTTCCATACGTTCTTTAGCCAAAGATCTTATTTCACGAAGCCATCGTCTACTGCTTGCATGCGTTCTATGTGAGCGTCTAGCTTCAAATGCTTCATTAGCTTTATAGTATTCTAAATATGCTTTTGTTAACTTATCATGAATATCATCTGACATTTCTCCACCTACTCTACAATTTCAACATCATTTGCATAACTTGTAAAGCCGTTTTCTTTTACAACTCTTAGTACAGTATTCACACGACCTACAAGTTCATCTTTATGTGAGATGAGATAAACATTTTTTTCACCTTCACGTCCCATTTTCTTAAGTACAGCTAGTGATCCTTCTACACCAGCAGTATCCATACCACTATCAATTAGCTCATCTATAAACAGTAAGTTAATCTTTTGATATAAACTTTCCCAAACATCACGGAAAGCAAAGCTCATACCTAATATTAATCTGTTTCTTTCACCCCTACTTAGATTATCAAAGTCTAAATCTTGTCCTAGCTGTGTAATTTCTACATTTAAATCATTTTGAAACACTACTTGATGCGGAAGACCAAGTTTATCTAAGAAGTAAGTGAGTCTATTATTTAGATATGCTAAATTTTGGTCGATAATCTTTTTACGTATGAAACTATCTTTGTTTGTGAGCAGTTTTAACAAGAATTCTTGATGTTCTTTGAAGTTGTCTAGTCTATTTACAGCTTCCCAGTTTATTTCTTGTATAGCACTACTGTTTAATTCGTCAATCTGTTTTTGATAAGGATCAATCTCTTCTTGTTTACTGACCAATGACTGTTTTAAAGTCTCAACATTCTGTCTATGTTCATATGCTTCTTTAGCTGTTTCATAAAATGTATTTGGCTTACCGTTTATATCACCAATTTCATCAAGAGACTTCATAACATCTGAACATTTTACTTTTATTTCATCTGCGTATGCTTTTGCATCTTCAAGTTCTTTGTTTTTCTTTTCTAATATTTCATCTTTTTTGTCAGCCTGTAAAGATTGACCACAAGTATAGCAAGTAGCATTATCTAAATCTGTTATATCTTTAGCAACTGCATCAACTGATCTGTCTGCACGTTGTAGTGCTGGCTCTAGTGTAGCTAATTCTTTCTTAAGTCCTGTGATCTGATTATTATGTTCGTTCCATGCACCTAGTTTTTCATGTGACTCAAGTTCAGTATCAATATCTAAATGTTCCAGTTCAGTAATACTATTTTCTAGTTTTTTAACATCTTGATCTTTTTTTGCAAGCCAAGCACGTTGGGTGCCTTGTAAATTTTCTATAGTAGAATTAATTTTTTCATTAGCAGTTTGTATTGCTTCAATTTTTAATGTTTCTTCAGTAATTAATTCTCTTGTTTTTTTAATTTGTTCTTTTAAAGACTCTGCCTTTTCAGATAGTATTGTTATTCCAAGTAGTTGTTCAATTATTGCACGTTGATCATTTTGTTTCATAGCAAGGAAAGGTTCAGTATATGTGTTTAGTGCAACAATATGTTTGAACATGTCGTGACTCATATCTAACAAGTCATTAATAAACTCTTGAGTTTTACGTGAATCACCTTGCGACTCGTCTGTCATTTCTTGTTCTTCGTTATTCACATAAAATTTTAATAAATTAGGACTACGTCCTCGTTCAATTCTGTAATCAACTCCGTTCTTTTCAAAATGTAGTGTAACTAACATTCCTTTGCTGTTAGTTTTGTTAATTAAATTGTTTCTTCTTATGTTTGTTAGTGCTTGTCCAAATAATGCATAGCTTAAGGCATTAATGATAGTAGTTTTTCCAGTTCCGTTACGTGAACCACTGTCATCACCTCCTTGATCTAAGTTTTCACCAAGCACTAGAGTAAGTTGATCTTGATTAAAATCAACAGCCTGAGTCTGGTTACCCACACTCATAAAGTTTTTTACGGTTAAGTCTTTAATTTCTATCATAGGTCGTTGTAAATATCCATAAGTGTCTTTTTGTTAAATTGATCGGAGTCAATTGCTGAAATCTCACCAGCAACTATTTGGTCAACTGATTCAAATTGTTGTATATCTAGTTCAGTAGATATTTCTTCAACTTGTTTTTGTGGAATTAATGAAATTTCTCTGCATTTATGTTGATTAATAAAAGTTTCTTTTATAAAACTGGCTTCTTCATAGCTGATCGGTACATCTATAGTAACTCTAAGATACATTTTACTTTTAATAATGTCTTGTTTAGGATCTAATAGTTTACTTAGTGTAGTCGTTCTATACTTAGGACAGTCTTCCCAGTTTATATATTCAGGCTCTTTGTTGTTTTCTCTGTCAAGAATCATCATGCCACGTTTGTCGTCCCAAGCATCTGCATAATTATGTGGAAAAGCATTTCCTAAGTAATGGATTTTTCCTTGTTGCTGTCTTTTATGGAAGTGTCCGCTAAACACATATTCTTGATGTTTGAAATGTTCTGCTTTAAGTTCGCCTGTGTCGGGCATTTGAACCATTGCGTTCATATAAAAACTTGGTAATTCAAAATGACCAAACATATATTTGCTTTTTATGTCTTTAATCTTTTTCCATTCTTCTCCTACTAACCAAGGTACTAAAGTAACATCTTCTTGTGTTGTAATTTCATCAATAAAAGTGATACCTGGAATATGTTTTGCAAAGGCAGTTGAATTCACATCTCGTTTATCTTTATAATATAAATCATGGTTACCATCAAAAAAGAAAAACTGTTCAAACGCTGCGCCAAGTTTTTCCATACTACGAATAGTTGCATCCATAGTGGTAAGATTCAAACTATTTCTATTATGATGCCAATCGCCACAAAAGATTCCTGTTTCACAATTATTTTCTTTTGCATTCTGTATAAACCAATCTACAAATTGCTCACAGTCATCATTATGTACTTTTGAATTGCCTTTTAATCCCAGATGGATGTCAGTAAAGACTGCTGCTTTCTTGAACAAATATTACTCCTTATATTTCCTGTATTATTATAAAGTCTTATGTATAAAAAGTCAACAATTAGTTTTGTTTAGCCCTTGCTTCGGCTTCCCTTTTCATATAACTTTCCCATTCACCTGCATGTTGTCTAGTGTAACTTGGATCCATACCGTTTTGTTCTAAAATATCATCTCTGATATTTTGATTGCGTTTTTCCAAATTTATTACTCTTACAAAACTGTTTGTTACAGCCGCAGTATAGTATGCAAATGGATTATTTGATTTTGATTCGTCAAATTGTAAACCAATTTGTGCTAATTGTAGGATTGCTTGACCTTTCATTTCATCATTATATGTATATCCTCGAACATTTCCTCTCGTAGCGTATCTTTCGCATAGTTTGATCCACATATTAGCTAGTTTGGGAGTAGCTTGTCCTTCTGTTTTGGAAAAATAGCCGTTTTCCATTCCCCCAACCCAATGACTTTTACCTATACAAATTAAATCATCGTGTTCGTTAAATTTCCAATGTTGGAATGGAGGAAAATTTAGTTTTACTCTTGTGTCTGCTATTGTTTTAGGATTTTTCTTCCTGCCTTTTTCTTCTGGAATATGATCGAACGTCATTATTCTAAAAATAAGTTCTTGTTTTGTAATTTTCTTATAATCAACCTCACATTCGGCTAGTTTTACTTTTATTCCTTGTGCTTTTTTGCTATCATAGTCTTGTAATCCTAGTCTTTTTGCTTTATTTCTTTTTGCTTCAGCAATAGTTCTAATATTAATCCTTTCCAAACTTGGAAGAATTATATCAAATTGATTGTATGAGTCGTCAGTAAAGCTACTAAATGTGCTTTTTGACTTATGTATTTCGGATAATATATCCTTGTTGTTTAAGTAGTTAATTTTTTTCATCTTTACTCCAAGTTATATTCTATTATAATGTATGTAGTTAATTTTGTCAACTAAATAATGTATAGGAGTTACCAAAAATATGGCAACAAGATTTTCAAGTATACGTAACGCATTAGCCACAGATAGTGGACAGCTAGCCAACGCCGCTGCAAGTGTATCTGCAACAGTTGGTTCAGAAGCGTTAAATGTAGGCAAAGGCGTACTGGGCGGAGCAGTCCAACGTGCTACAGATTTTTTATCAGATACAGGTTTTGGCAAAGCGGCTAGAGCAGTAAATTTATTAGCAGGAGCAAATCCATTAGCAAAGGGTATTGTAGGTGCAACGTTTGGCACTTCCTCTGAATATGATTGGCGTGTCAAATTAAGTATTCCTCAGACAATGGCAAGCAGTCCTTTATTAGCACCTTTAACTGAAACCGGCGGTCTAGTATTTCCATATACTCCACAAATTATGATGCAACATGATGCTGCATATCAAGCTGTAACACCTGTACATAGTAATTATCCGTATTTTGCATATCAGAACTCAGATCCGAAAGCAATGGTTGTAACTGGACATTTTATGATAGAAAATAGTTTGGAAGGACTTTACTGGGTAGCGGCTGTGCATTATTTGCGTTCTGTAACCAAAATGGCATACGGTGATACAAGTAATCAAGGTTCTCCACCACCGCTTGTAAAACTTACAGGTTATGGCGATTATGTTTTACCTAAAGTTCCTGTAATTATTACAAACTTTACTGTAAACTTAGAACCAGATGTTGATTACATGAAGGTTGACATCGGACCACAAGGATCATGGGTGCCTACTTCAAGTATGATATCAGTTACATGTCAACCAATTTACAGCAGACGCAAAGTTGCAAGATTTAGCCTAGATGATTTTGTAAATGGCGGAAGCCTTGTAGACGGAGATGGATTTATTTAATGGCTACTTATGATAATAACAGTCCTTATGCTAATACTGAAGTAGTTAATGGGCAATATTTAGATATTCTAAGTATTAGACCAGTACCAGCATATGATGATGACATTTTATATACTATTGAATCGCAATACCAATATCGTCCAGATCTTTTAGCCTATGATCTTTATGGATCAACAAAATTATGGTGGGTGTTTGCCCAGCGTAATATGAATGTTATAAAAGATCCTGTATACGATATGCAAACAGGCACAAAAATTTATTTGCCACAAGGAGCAAAACTTACAGAAGTATTAGGAGGGTAAATGGATCCTTTATTAAAAATATCTCCAAATATTGATATTAACGGACTTAATAGTGCAGTTGAAGGATCTGTTAATGAAATCAAAGGTGCAATAACCTCGTTATCAAAAACAGTTCCAACAGTAGCAACTTCTTTATTAGGTGCAACTTTAATAGAAGAACGTTTTAAAACATTGATTCCTAGAGGTGTTGGAGCTCCCCCTTGGTCTAACGCATTAGAACCTTATGCAAGTGTAAATTATATATGGACATTATCCTGTTTGACTGTAGATGAATTAAATCGTCCAGATGCAACATACAGGCGGTATGGACCAAAAAAAATTATTTGTAGATCAGGAGGTTCAGGAGCTGCCAAAGTTAAAACAGCATCTGAACTTGCTCTTGGTGGAGTTGAATTTTATATAGACGATGTTGAAATTAAAACAGTTGTTACACACAATAAAGGAACAAAACAAGCAGATGCTATAAACGGATCTTTCAAAATATTTGAACCTTATAGTATGGGATTATTTTATGAAACATTACAAATTGGTGCTCTTAGTTGCGGATACAAAAACTACATAGATGCACCTTTCATGCTTACTTTACATTTCAAAGGATTTGATGATAACGGTAATGTAAGTTTAGTGCCAGGGGCTACAAGATATTTCCCCATACATATTATAAACAGTACATTCAATGTAACCGAGCAAGGTAGTACATATGATGTAGCATATGTCAAGCATAACGATCAGTCATTTGGCGATAATCAACAAGCAACAAAAAATGATTTAAACTTGGCTGGAAGAGATGTACAGGAAGTATTACAAACAGGTGGTAAAAGTTTAACCAGTGTTTTAAATGAAAGATTACTTAAAGGAAAAGAAGCAAAACAAGTTAGCAAAACAGATCAATATATAATTATGTTTCCAAAAAGTAGGAGCACAGCTAAAGAAGCAATTCTTGGAAAACCTAGTGAAGAAGCTACAGGTGCTACAACTTCTACTCCTGCAGAAGGAGAGCTTAAAGATTTAAGTCAAGAAAGAAAACAACAAATTTTTGAAAGTATAGCTGGAATACAAGCAGGTGATGTACCTAAGAAGTTTGACGAAACAATTAATAAATTGTTGGGTGTTACAATTCAAAGATCAGAAGTAGGTGAGACAATACGAAAATATGCAGAAAATCCAGAAAATATAAATGATATAGGAAAAGCAAAAATTGTAAAATCAAAAAATGATGCAGGAGCAAAACCGCAGACAGAACCTAATGTTGCTACAATGAATAATGGCGTAGTTTGCAGAGCAAAATGTTCTATGCCTGAAACAACAAGAAGTTTTCAATTTAAGGCAGGAACAAAAATACAAGATATAATCGAAGAAATTATTATTGCAAGTGAATATGGTAGAGGTTTGAAAAAGAGACTAGAAAATACTGATAAAAATAATATGGTAGATTGGTTTAAAATTGAGTCTCAAGTGTTTGAAACAAACGATTCTGCTACAGTAGACTCAACAGGCAAGAATCCTAAAATTTTTGTTTACAGAATTGTGCCATATAAAGCTAATGCAGGAAGATTTGCGTCTCCAAGTAAAATTACACCAAAGATAGAAGATTTAAAATTACAAGCAGCCAAAGAATATAATTATATCTATACTGGAAAAAACAAAGATGTTTTAGATTTTGATATACAATTTAACAACGCATTTTTTGTAGGTATTGGTGCACAAAAAGGGCAAGCATCTAAAGATTCAAAAACTGGATCTCAAGGATCAGCTGTGGCAAAAGATAAAGAGTCGCCAAATAAACAAAATCCAGGAGATGCAAAAGTGTTACCTGCAGAAGGTATTTCAAAAGTAAATGAAAAAGCAAAGAAAGCAGTTACTCCCTCAGGCGGAGGAGGACAAGAATGGTCAGAAACACAAGTTGCAAGAGATTTCAATGAAGCTTTACTAGATAGTCCAGTTGATTTAATTAAAGTTGATTTAAAAATTTGGGGTGATCCTTTTTGGCTTAATGATAGTGGCGCAGGAAATTACACCGCAGAACAAACAGACTTTATTAATATTACAAAAGACGGTAGTATGGATTACCAAAGTTCTGAAATTGATTGTGTTTTAAATTTTAGAACTCCGTTTGATTTACCAAACGATGATGGATTTATGGTATTTGAGGGTAAAACAATTCCAACAAAAGCATTTAGCGGTTTGTATCAATGTATTGGAGTACAAAGTGAATTTAGTGGCGGAAAATTTGAACAAACACTTTCCTTAGTTAGACGTAGAAACCAAGAAGAACCTAAGAAATCTGAAAGTCCTGCTCAAAAAACTAAAACTGACAAAGGACTTGCAATTACAAATCCACCAGGACTGAAAATTGAAAATCCACAACAAGCATCAAAATCACAGAATGCTCTTTATATTGAGGGTAATACTGAAAACCAAATTGATTCGGGAGGCTTTTAGTAATGGCTGTAGAAACCAGAACCAGTAGTATTGATCTTAAAGGAGATCCCGGCCCGTTTTTAGCAAGGATTGTAAGCCATCTTGATACTACCTACATGGGCGGTTTAGAAGTTGAAATTCTAAAAACAACAGAAGAAGGCAACAATGCAGAAACTACTGGACAAACTGCTCAAGTAAAATATCTTCCAGGATTTTATGGCGTCACACCATTTAGTGCAAATAGTGATAATGAAGGATACAAGTATTCACAACAAAGTTATGGCATGTGGGCAGTACCACCTGATGTAGGAAACTTAGTTTTAGTCATTTTTGTGGAAGGCAATATTTCAATGGGATATTGGTTAGGCTGTGTGCCTGATGAATTTATGAATTTTCAGATTCCAGGAAATCCGTCTACTACTTTTAATGATAAAGATAAAACAAAAAATTTACCAGTAGGAGAATATAACAAAAAATTATCAAAACACAAAGGCCAAGATCCTACAAAATTTGTAAAACCAGTAAACACAGATTTAGAAGCAAGGCTTACATCAGCAGGTTTAATAGATGATAACACTAGAGGATTAAATTCATCTAGTTCAAGAAGAGAATTGCCAAGTATGGTTTTTGGTTGGAACACACCTGGCCCTTACGATAGACGTCCAGGAGCACCAAAATACAAATATGGAAATAAAGGTTCACAAACACAAGTACCGTCATCACGATTAGGGGGATCATCTTTTGTTATGGATGACGGCGATTCAAATTTTTTACGTAAAGGTTCCGCATCAACATCGGGTCCAGAGTATGCAAATGTAGAAAGTATGGAAACAGGCGGAGACCCTACTATTCCACAAAATGAATTAGTACGTTTACAGACAAGAACTGGGCATCAAATTTTATTACATAATTCTGAAGATTTAATTTATATTGGAAATGCAAAAGGTACAACTTGGATAGAACTTACATCAAATGGTAAAATAGATATTTACGCAAAAGATAGCGTAAGTGTCCATACAGAAAATGATTACAATATTACTGCTGATAGGGACATAAACTTTACAGCTGGCAGAGATATAAACTTTACAGCAACTACTGATATTAGACAAAATGCTGGAGAAGATTTTCATGTATATGCTGGTAAAAATATTAGACAAACAGCAGCAGGCGGCAACTGGGAGATACAAGTCAGTGCAGATGGCAAAATTACTTGTGGAGGCACTAGTAATATAACAAGTGCCCATCATTTTGAAACCGCCAAAAAAATTGATATGAATGGCCCGGCAGCATCTCAAGCAGGAGCTGCAGAAGTAGCAAAAGTTCCAACAAGGTCGCCGCAAGTAGAACCATGGGCAGGACACGAAAACTATCTTCCTAATGCACATACTCCAATTAACACTGATGCTAGATTAGCTATTGTTAATCCTGCAGGTTCAGCAAAAGGCACAACATCAACTACAGTAGCAGACACTAGAGCACAAGCAGAATTGAAAGCCGCTCAAAATGATACAATGAAAAAGAAATGTGCAGAAAAAGCACCTGGCTCTTCTGCAATGGGACCAACATAATGCCAGCTGTACATAGACAAGATGATGGAAGATCCTGTGGAGCGACAACTAATGTTGCCGGCCAAAGCAAAGTATATGCAAATAATAAATTAGTGTCAGTTCATGGTGATCCAAACACACACGGAGGTGGAGGGTTAATAGCTGGCTCTAAGAATGTTTACATTAATAACTTACTTGTAGTTAATCACACACCAGATCAAGCAAACCCCGATAGCATATGTCCTATACCACCACATTGTAATCCAGAAACAGCCGGAGGTTCACCTGATGTTTTTGTTGGTGATTAAAGCAAGGTAAATACGTTATGAGTTCAAGAGAGAAAAAAATTTATGCAGAAATTACAGTACCAGGCAACAAATCTGAGCAATCTGTAAACACAAAAACTACATATAGAGGCATGAGTACAGTAAATCCTGATAATAATACTGTAAGTCTATACGATATCTCATTAATAAAACAAGATTTAATTAATCATTTTCATATACGCCAAGGTGAAAAATTAAGTAATCCTGAATTTGGTACAATAATTTGGGACGCTTTATTTGAACCATTAACTGAAACACTCAAAGATGCAATTACGCAAAATGTAACAAAAATTGTAAACAGCGATCCAAGAACAAATGTAGACAAAATAGTTATTGATCAATACGAACAAGGAATACAAATAGAATGCACTATCACTTATCTTCCGTTTAATATCTCAGAAACTTTAAGAATGAGATTCGACGAAGATGCAGGCTTTTTGAAGTCCTAATTATATGCGTACTTTACTATATACAATAAATAGTGTAACAAGGAATATTACATATGCCGGCAACAGATAGACAGAATAGATTATTATTAGCAGAAGATTGGAGACGCATATACCAATCTTTTAGAAATGCTGATTTTCAAAGCTATGACTTTGACAATTTACGTCGGACTATGATAAACTATCTTAGGGAAAACTATCCTGAAGATTTCAACGATTATATTGAATCAAGTGAATATCTAGCACTTATAGATCTCATTGCTTATATGGGACAAAATATCTCATTTAGAATTGATCTTAACGCACGAGAAAATTACTTAGAATTAGCTGAGCGTAGAGAAAGTGTTTTACGTTTGGCACGTTTGCTGTCATACAATCCTAAAAGGAATCAAGCAGCTAACGGTTTAGTAAAAGTTGAAAGTGTAAGCACTACAGAAGAAATACTAGATTCTAATAATGTTAATTTAGCAAATCAAACCATTGTTTGGAATGATCCAACAAACCCTGATTGGTATGAACAGTTTGTAAAAGTACTTAATTCTACCTTACCAGTAAATGCAAAATTTGGTCGTCCTATTAAAAAAGATGTTTCTAGCGGAATCCCAACTGAACAGTATCGCATGTTAAGCACAAATACAGAAGTACCTGTGTATAGTTTTTCAAAAAACATAGACGGCAGAAGTGCAAGATTTGAAATAGTATCAACAGATATTAATGATCAAGTAATACAAGAAGAAGCACCATTTCCAGGAAATAATTTTGCATTCTTATATAGAGATGATGGGAGAGGTAGTGCAAGTTCAAACACAGGATTCTTCAGTCATTTCAGAGAAGGAGCGATAGACGAAGGTGTTTTTAATATTACTACACCTAGTACTAATCAAGTTGTATCAATAGATGCTACAAATGTTAATAATACTGATGTATGGTTATACAAATTAGACTCATTTGGATCAGAACAAGAATTATGGACAAAGGTAGATTCTGTTGAAGGCAACAATGTTGTGTACAATAGTTTATCAAAAAGTATTAACAATATTTACGCTGTTTTAACAAGGGTAGATGATAGAATTAGTTTAATGTTCTCAGACGGCGTTTTTGGAAATCTACCAAAAGGAAGTTTTAGAGTTTTTTACAGAGTCAGTAAAAATGAAAGAGTTATAATTACTCCAGATGATATGAGGGGTATTACTGTCTCTATTCCTTATCTTTCCAAGACAGACAAAGTTGAAACATTAACCTTGACTTACGAATTAAAATACACCATTGATAATTCTACAGAAAGTGAGTCTAACGCAAGTATAAAACAAAATGCTCCTTCAACATATTATACACAAAATAGAATGGTCACAGGTGAAGATTATCAAATTGCACCATTAGGAATAAGTCAAGAAATAATAAAAGTAAAATCTATTAATAGAACGTCTAGTGGAATTTCACGTTACTTTGATTTAATAGATGCTACAGGCAAATACAGTAAAACAAATTTATACGGTACAGACGGAGTTTTGTTTAAGGAAAATTTAGATCCTAAAACATCATTTAGTTTTGTTACAAAAACTGATGTTGAAGGAGCAATAATTAATACGATACAACCTATTTTACGGGATAAAAAATTAAGAAATTATTACTATGATAATTTTCCTAAAATTTCAACAATTGATCTTGGTGTTACTTGGGTGCAATCTACAAAGACAACTAATTTAAGCACAGGGTATTTTAAAAATTCAGCAGGTGTAACATCTCAGTTAGGTGCATTTACTTCATCTTTGTTGAAATTGTTAGTACCTGGGTCATTAATTAAATTTTTACCCCCAACCGGGCAAAGTTTTTTGAATACAGATCTTGTTAGCACCACAGGATATCAAGGGAAAAAAGGTGTAGTAGATTATAAATGGGTAAAAATTGCCGCAGTGACAGGTGATGGTACTATTGTTGCAACTACAGGACAGGGTCCTGTATCTTTAAATGATATTATTCCTAACGGTTCAAGATTATCAGAAATTATTCCAGGACTAGCAGGTTCATTGGAAACAGACGTAGCAACACAATTAATTGATCAAGTATTTGCATATAAAACTTTTGGTCTGAGATATAGTACGGATTCACAATCTTGGAGAATAGTCACTGAAAACAATTTAAATATAAATTCTCCTTTTAGTACAGGTAAGACAGGAGATATTTCTAATCAACAACTAGATAGTAGTTGGTTGTTGCTATTTGAAACTAATGGCGAAACATATACTATTAAAAATCGTGCTATGAGATATATTTTTGAAAGTAATCAAGAGATGAGATTTTATTTTGATAAAACAGATAAAATTTACAATAATTTAACCGGTAAAATTGTAAAGGATAAAATAAGTGTTTTAAATATTAATACACAACCAGATAGTGCTTCACCATTTACTGTTAACTACGATTGGGAATTAACAGAAGAATACAGAGATGCTGAAGGATATGTTGATAGTAAAAAAATAGAAATTACCTTTTTTGATAGCGATGACGATGGCGTAGTTGACGACCCTAATATTTTTGATACTATTGTTGATGAAACAACAAATCCTCTTACAAAATATATTTTCCAGGAAAAAATTACTACCACAGATGGAGTAGAAGATTTTAATTATATTTCTGCTACATCGTTAAATGTTATTGTTCTAAGCACTGAAGGGTCACTTAATCCTTTAAGCACATATACAAATGGACAGTTATTTTATTTTGCAACTCCTAATATATTTAAAATTTATGATAGTAGCATAGGAATTTTAGTGCAGACTACAAATTATAGAGCAAGAGTTGGTAGAGACGATATTACCTTTCATTATATACATGGAGCAGATGATAGTTCGAGAATAGATCCTAGTGCAAGTAATATTATTGACACATATATTTTAACTAAAAGTTATGATACGGATTATAGGCTTTATTTAAATGATGCAGGTACATTGCCTTTACCACCTAGTTCAGATGCTTTAGCTCTTTCTTATAATACTGAATTAGCAAAAATTAAATCATTATCTGATGAAATAATTTATCATCCAGTTAAGTATAAAGTACTTTTTGGAAGTAAAGCAGAGGCAGATTTGCAAGCAACATTTAAAGTAGTAAAAAACCCAGATCTAGTATTAAATGATAACGATATTAAATCAAGAATTATTGCTGCCGTTAACGAATACTTTGCACTCGAAAATTGGGATTTTGGAGATAAGTTTTTCTTCTCAGAAATGGCAAATTACGTTATGTCTCAAATGACACCAGATTTAGTTACTTTTATTATAGTGCCTAATCAATCATCTCAAGTGTTTGGTAGTTTATATGAAATTAAAGCAGAAAGTGATGAAATTTTTATAAGTGGTGCCACAGTTGATAATATAGATGTTATTGATGCAGTCACAGCAACAAGACTACGAGCTGATGGTACTGTTGTCACATCAAGCACAAGAGTAAGTGCAGGTATACAAAGCTCTACAACAACAGCACAAACAACAACAGGAGCAACTACTACATCAACTGGTTCTAGTAGTTCTAGTACTGCAACTGGTTCAACAGGAGCAACAGGTAGTAATTATGGCACAAGTAGTTCAAGCAGTTCATCAAGTAGTTCATCAAGTAGTTCATCAGGTAGCTCAGGTTCAAGTAGTAGCGGAGGTTACTAATGGCTTACGATAATCATCAAAAAGATGGCAACGCTGATCCAAACGCTAAAAGAAAATCAGAACAACATCTACCTAAATATTTTAGAACAGTACCTAACAGCAAATTTCTATCAAGCACAATAGATCAATTAATACAGCCTGGAACAGTAGAAAAACTTAATGGATATTATGGCCGTGAGACTGCGGCTTCATTTAACAAAGATGACAACTATATTGGAGATTTCTCAGACAGCAGAGAGAATTACCAGTTTGAACCTGCTACAGTAATTAAAGATAATTTAGGTAGCGTAAAATTTTACAAAGATTATAATGATTATATGAATCAGCTTGTAAGTTACAATAGTAAGGTTAAAGATCATAGTGTCACAAATAAACAAGAGTATTACAGTTGGAATCCCCACATTGATTGGGATAAATTTATAAACTTTAGAGAATATTATTGGTTACCTAGCGGACCACAAACAATAGATGTAAGAGGACAAACCACTGAAGTAGTCAGCACTTATACTGTTACACTAGCAGATAACTTAGATAATTTTGGTTATGTGTTTTCACCTGATGGTCTTACACAAAATCCGACTATTAAATTATTTAGGGGAATTACATATAAGTTTGATATCAACACACCAGGATTACCTTTTACTATTAAAACTAAAAGATCATTAGATGATACTTTTTTACTTACAAATACCACAAGTAATATTGATAATCAAGGTACAGAAGAAGGTGTAATTACTTTTACTCCAACTGATACTACTCCTGATATTTTATATTATGTAGCAGATAATGATATAGAAGCAGCAGGTTTGATCAAAGTTGCTAATATTGAAGAATCTTCAGCTATAGATATTGACGCAGAAGTATTAGGTAAAAAAACTTATACAACAGGAGCAGGTTTTGATTTATCAAACGGAATGAAAATAAAATTTATCGGGGAAGTTACTCCTGAAAAATATGCTACTGGTGAATATTTTGTTGAAGGAGTTGGCGATAAAATTGTTTTAATAAATCAAAATGAATTAACTGTTCCTAGTGCATTTGTTAACGATGTATCCGTTAATTTTGATCAACAAGGTTTTGATAGACAACCTTTTGATACCGCCATTGGTTATCCTACAGTTAGAGATTACATGTTAATAAACAGATCTGCTAATGATGGAAACTTATGGAGTAGATATAATAGATGGTTTCATAAATCAGTAATTGAACAAAGTGCCTCTTTAAATGGACAACCTGTAAGCGTAGATGAATCAGCTAGAGCTAAAAGGCCAATTATTGAATTTAACAAAGGACTTAAATTATTTGACTTTGGAACACAAACTAAAACTAATGTAAATCTTTTAGATACCCATACACAAGATGTATTCTCTACTATAGAAGGTAGCACAGGATATAATATTGACGGAGTAGATCTTATAGATGGTATGAGAATACTTTTTACAGCAGATCCAGATCCCTTAGTCAACGGTAGAATTTTTGAAGTGAAATTTTTTAAATTTGATGGACCAGAAATAGAAATAGATCAAAATATTAAACAAATTTCTTTGATTGAAGTAGCAGACTCTAAACCAATTACCAATGAAGTAGTATTAGTAAGCCAAGGCAATACATATAAAGGATTGATGTATTATTATAACGGTACTACATGGAAGCAAGCTCAAACTAAGACTAAGGTAAACCAGCCACCTTTATTTGATTTATTTGATGAAAATAATAAAAGTTTTAGCGATACCACCGTATATAATTCTTCATCATTCAAAGGTAACAAAATTTTTAGTTATAAAGAAGGAACTATAGGTACTGCTGATAATGAAGTTGGCGTGATTTTATCTTATAGGACTATCACAAATGTTGGAGACATAACGTTTAAATTTGATCTACTTACAGAATTTTTTGAGTATTTAATAGGTAGTCAATTATATTACAAAAATACTGATATAGGATTTTTACAAAAATATTCTGCAATAGCAAGTTACACTAATTTAAACGCTTGGCAAAAGGCTCCTACAGATAGTAAGCAACCTGTAATAAGACAATATGTATTTGATAATTCTACATCTATATTTGACATAGATGTTTATGAAGATAGTGCCGCTTTAGCTGATTTAAGTTTAACTGTATTTTTAAATAATGAATTAAAATTGAAAGATGTAGATTATGAAATAGGCACATCTCCTAATAATCTTAAAACAGTTAAATTTTTATCTCCAGCTTGGACAAGTCAGACAGGACTTACTGTAGGAGATAAGGTGGTTTTAAAAACCACATCATCAGCACAAAAAAATGACAACGGTTATTATGACTTTCCAAGTAACTTAGAAAGAAATCCACTTAATAATAATTTAAATGAATTTACAGTAGGAGAAGTTAATAACCATGTATCAAGTATTGTTGAAGACCTATCTGATTTTTCTGGAAAATTTCCTGGCAAAAGTAATTTAAGAGATTTAGGAGACATAACAAAATACGGTAACAGATTTGTAAAACATAGTTCTCCGCTAAACTTAGCAATGTATAGTATGTTAGATAAAGAGTCTAACTTAATATCTTCCATGAGATTTGCAAGAAGAGAATATAGCAAATTTAAAAGATCATTTTTACAGGTAGCACACGATTTAGGTTGGGAAGGTCCAGTAAAAGAACATGTAGATAGGATTATGGCAGATTTGAATAAGGATAAAATTAATTCAATGCCATTTTACTTTTCAGATATGGTGCCTCAAGGATCTTTCACAAAAACAACACATCAAATAGATGACAACACAGAGGAATATTTTTTACTTTCTAAAACATTTACATTAGATACAGTAAGTAGAGATTCAGTTCAAGTATACCTTAATAGCAAACAATTAGTTCATAACAGAGATTACACGTTTAACAGCGAAGGCTTTTGTAGAGTAACTGCACCTAAAACAGGTGGTGATTTGTTAGACATATACGAATATGAAACTACAAACGGAAGTTACGTGCCTCCTACTCCTACAAAACTTGGTCTGTATCCAAGTTATGAACCAGAGGTATACATAGATAATACGGTGCAAATAAATGCTCCGGTATCTCCTTCTGGCGCATATAAATTTTATGGGGTAGCTGGCGCTAATCAAATGGGTGCAGGAAAATTAGGTTGGTTTTGGCCATTATATGCTACACAATCTGAAGCTGTTGCCAAAGATATAGAGCAAGGTGGAGCAGGAGCAGCTCATAGACATACTTTTGTTGGATTAAACAGAACGTTTTATATGCCTAACACAAGTTCTAACCACGGCACTACTGAACCTGAACAAAATATTGATGAATGGATAGAAGGCACACCAGTAATCCAAGGTCATGATGGTAGTAAAACTGTTGCATATAAAGATTATAGAGATACCTTACTTTTAGAATTAGAATTAAGAATTTTTAATAATCTTAAAGTAAAATACGATACAAATTTATTTGATATACATGACTTTCAAGGAGGCGAATATAGAAAAACCGATTTTGATAAATCAGCTGTAGATAGTCCAATGTTGTCAGACTTCATTCAATGGACTAACTTAGTAGATAAAGATTATACATTACACGATTTTTATAACAGAACAAATACATTTACTTTTAATTATGAAAGTGCAGCATCGCCTAGCGGCACACTTATGCCAGGTTTCTGGAGAGGTGTATATAGAGATGCATATGATACAGATAGACCACATACTCATCCTTGGGAAATGCTTGGCTTTTCAATAAAACCTACTTGGTGGGAAACACAGTATGGTCCTGCACCTTATACAAAAGATAATTTAGTGTTATGGACAGATATACAAAACGGAGTAGTCAGAGAGCCTAATAAAAAAATTAAAATTTTAAACAAATACAAAAGGACAAATTTATTAGATCATATTCCTGTAGATGAAAATGGTAATCTTATTAGTCCAAACGATTCAGGATATGTACAAAGTTTCGATTCCGCAAGACTAGGACAGTCCTTTAAATTTGGTCATGAAGCGCCTGTAGAAACTGCATGGCGAAGAAGCAGTGAATATCCTTTTAGTTTAATTACGGCTTGGACACTCAGCCAGCCATCTAAAGTTTTGGCTACAGGATTCGATAGAGCAAACCAAGTAAAAAATTTAACTAATCAAATTGTTTACAAAACACAAAATAATCAGATAAGGTTATCTAATTTAATTTTTCCAAACACACACTTAGATACAACACAAACTTATACTTCGGGGCTGATTAATTACATTGCAGGATATATGGCAAGTAGTGTAGTATTATCATATACAGAGTATAAAAATAATATTAAAAATATTACAAATCAAATTGGATTTAAAGTAGGCGGATATACTGATAAAAATAAGTTTAAATTAATTTTAGATAGTAGGACACCTCTTAATGAAGGTAATGTTTTTGTACCAGATGAAAACTATAATATCTTTCTTAATAAAAGTTCTCCAGTACAAACTATATCATATAGCGGATTAATGATAGAAAAAAGACCTAATGGATATAAAATTAAAGGGTATGACAATTATACAACTGCCTTTAAATATTTCCCTCATTTTGAAAGAGATAGAGATCCAGTAATTACTGTTGGAGGAACATCTGAACCATACTCAGAATTTGAAGGAGGGCGAACTTATACTGTAGGTAGCATTGTAGAAAACGCAGGAAAATTTTATAGAGTAACTACACAGCACATAGCTGGAGATACATTTGATGATTCTAATTTTGCATCATTAACAAAATTACCAGTGCAGGGCGGCCGTGAAATTATTTTACGCCGGGAGTTTGCGTCTTTTGCTCCTTTAGAATTACCTTATGGAACTATTTTATCAAGTATTCAAGATGTTTGTGATTTTATTCAAGGCTACGGAAAGTATTTAGAATCATTAGGTTTTGTATTTGATAATTTTAGAAAATCTGCAAGTGTAGTAGATGACTGGGAAACAGCTACTAAAGAATTTGCATTTTGGACTTTACATAATTGGTCTGCAGGCACGCTAATAAGTTTAAGTCCAGCAGCAAATCAACTAAAATTTAGAAGTAATTATAGTGTAGTCGATAATATCTTTGAAGGATTTTTTGGATATACATTATTGAAAGTAGATGGTCGGAAATTAACAAATGATTTTGTGCAGGTTGATAGGCAGAATCCAAATGAATTTATTTTAAGGCCAAAAAATACTGCTGACGGAATTTTTGCAATCAAACTTCCATTAGTGCAAAAAGAGCATGTTGTGTTATTAGATAACAAGACAGTATTTAATGATACAATATATGATCCAGAGCCTGGATATAGACAAGAAAGAATTAAAGTATTAGGGTATAGAACTACTAATTGGGATGGTAGTTTAAACATAGAAGGTTTTGTATATGATGAAGCCTATATAGAAGATTGGCAACCTAATAAAGATTACTTTATAGGAGACATAGTAAAATATAAAGAATTTTATTATAATGCAAATAGCAAAGTTCCTGGAACACAATCATTTGTAGATAAAAATTGGACACGCCTAGATTATAAACCAGAATCTGGATTAAGTCCAAATTTCGAGTATAAGACAAATCAGTTTGCAGATTTTTACGACTTGGATAGTGACAATTTTGATAGTGAGCAACAGAGATTAGCACAGCATCTTATTGGTTATCAAAAAAGAAAATACCTGGAAAATATCATTAATGATGATGTGTCACAGTATAAATTTTACCAAGGATTTATTCAAGATAAAGGAACAAAAAACGCATTAACAAAATTATTTGATGTATTAGGAAGTGCAGACAAAGATAGCTTAGAATTTTATGAAGAATGGGCAATAAAACGTGGACAATATGGATCTGCTACAGGTTTTGATGAAGTAGAATATAAATTAGACGAAAACAAATTTAGACTTTCGCCTCAGCCTATAGAATTAGTAAAAAGTATTACTGGTGAAGAAACCGACTTGGTATATAGAATCCAACCTTATGAAACATATCTTAAACCAAAAAATTACAGTCACTCACCCTTTCCAAAGAAATATGTAGCACCTGAACAAGGGTTTGTTAAAGATAGCGGTTATGTTAATCAAGAAGATGTAAAATTTATTGTAAAAGATTTTGATTCAATTTTAAATATAGATTTCTCAAATTGTAATCAAGGTGATTTAATTTGGGTCGGCAATGATAAACTTACTTGGAATATATACAGGCATGACACTACTGATTTAATTGTAGAAAAAGTTACTGGTGGAGATACAGAATTTACTGTATCATTAACTTCTACACCTGCAAATATACAACCAGGAGATATATTCGGAGTATATGACTTAATCAGTACCACACTTGATCAAGCAGATAGTACTTTTGCAAATGCTAGTACGACTAAAGCAGCTATAGGATCTTTCTTTAAAGTCAAATCTGTCAGCTTAGAAAAAATTACGTTTGAAAGTCCTGATAAAGTTGATGACGTTGAAGATTGTAAAGGTAGACTAAGTAAACTTGTTTCTGTAAGAACAGATAGTTTAAGCAAGTTAAATGAGGTTGCACAAAAATTAGCTTCAACTAAATCCAAATTCTGGGTAGACAAAGCTGACGGAGATAATTGGACAGTATACGAAGCCACAGAAGCATATCAAAAATTACAAGAAATAAGCAGTAGCAAAAGTATACCCAACGAGACGTTTGGAACATCAATCACCACTAACCACTCCAATACTGTGTTAGCTATTGGGTCGCCAGATGAGGACGATGGGCTAGTGTACGTATACACTAGAGGATCCGCTAGTGCAAATTTTGTGTTATCGCAAGTAGTTACTGCACCTACAGATACTGCATTTAGTTATAAACGTTTTTACACAGGAGTTACTTATACTATAGGTGAATTAGTTAAGGCAAACAATAATTTTTACACAGTTGCAGAAACACATGTCGGCGGTGAAAAGTTTGATGTGACAAAGTTTACGTTATTAGAGCAACCTCCTAAACTGCAAAAGTTTGGTAGTTCAATAGCACTCAGCCAAGACGGAAAATATTTAGTGGTAGGCTCTCCTAATGCAAGTAATGTAAAAACAAAATATAAGCAAGATTACAATCCTAGTACATCATATATTATAGATGACATTGTAAATTACAACAACAAACTTTGGAAAGCCACTACATCGATAGTGCCGCAATCTGCAAGTATACAATTTACAAGTTTCGGAAGTGTTGTGCAACAAATTGAATCCATAGGCAACACCACTCAAGCTTCAGAACAGATAGATGTAATTTTGACAGGAAAATATCCTTTCACAGGAATTAATGTTGATCACGTGTTAGTTAAACTACCAAAGTTAATGTATGCTGGGTTGGACATAAATGATCAAATTCAACTTAAATGGAACAGTAAAACCATAGCAAATCAAGAACAATCCACATACACAGAAAGACAACCTTTTCCAGGCGGCGGCATGCCAGAACTAAGTGCATCTTTCTTTAGCAGTACTCATCAGGTGCAAATGAAAGTTGATCTTATTCTAAACATAAATGCTTTTACTAATCAGCCAGTAGCCGGAGATAAAGTCCAAACACAGACAGGTACAGGCACAGTTGCTTATTCTTATGAAGTTGGAGGTAGTATTGGATTATACATTAATAACATTACTGGTAGTTTTGACGCCACTGGTAGTTTGTTTCTTGCAAGTGGTGACTTTGTGGGAGAATATACTACGGCCGCGCCGGCTGAATCTATAGACGTAAGCAGTTATTATGGTGGCTATGTAATGATTACAGTTCCAGGTGGTTATAATATATTTGCAACTACATCAGACCAAGCTAAAGGTTTAGTCTATCAAGAAGCAATAACTGATAGTTCAGCACCATCTAATTATTATTATAATTCAAGAGACTTTGAGACTACTACAGTACAAAGTGAAGATACTTTAGCTAGTTACATAGAGACACTTACATATCAAGGATTGCCAGGCGCAGGCGCAGCGACTACTCCTTTCCTAAGTCCTTTTTATGTAATTAGAGCACCAAAAGCATTAACAGATACATTATCTAACGGAAACACTTTTAAATTTTTTGTTCCTTCGTTAGCTAGGTACTCCTCAGGTATAGATAATAATCCATCAACCATAGGATTATCTTATGCCGAAACAAACAAAGAACTTACTGTATATGATTTATGGGACGGTTACATTAAGTTTCAATTTACAAAATTTAATTTGTTCGGCGAGCCTTTTGAACCAAGAATAGGAGATACTGTAGAAGATGTTACAACAGGTGCTACTGCTAAAATTACATTTTATCAAAGAGATGCCTTAAATGCAACAATATTTGTAAAAAATGTTGTAGGTAATTTTTCCAATGGTTCATTATTTGGAAACAATGCAGAGATTAAATTTTTAGGAACTCCTACTGATTCAAGTCCTATATATCAAGTTGATCGTGTTATGGGTGAAATCCAAAGAAAATCTTTAGGATTGTCGGCAGAAGGTATAGGTCAATTGATTGTAGTTGACTCAGGAGCAAATATTCAGCTTCCATCAACTTCTGCAATGACAGATACTGAATATTGGTTTTATCAAGAAAACACAGTCGCAGGAGTACCTGTAGCAGCAAACTTACCTAGTGCAGGCAATAATGACTGGATTAATGTTTATAGTATTCCAGCAGTAAGCGGTGCAACAGCAAGTGATTTTGAAAATCAAGGAATGTACTCTGTATTTTACACAGGCACAACAAATAGATATGGATTTTTACAAAGCTATATCGTACCAGAAGCAAAAGAAGATTTTTACTTAGGATCTGAGATAAAAATTACAAAGAAAAACAACTTGTATAGATTATTTGTACACTCTGGTGAGGATTATACTAGATTTAGAGATTTTAAAAATATTAAAAAGGATCTTGATGATAGTACTTTTCAACCAGGCAGAACCTATTTTGTTAAGCATGGTACTGACGAGCAAGGAGCAACATGGGATTGGGAATTAGCTAAGGATAAAAGATTTCAAGGAACATTTAGTCCTCTTGTAAGCTATCAAACAGATGATATTGTATACCTTGACAGAGGAATATACAAAGCAAATACTAATTTATCTCCAGGAATCTTCAACGGTGCAGACTGGACCCAACAAACACAACCTCTCGATTATTTAGGCTACGTGCCTAACAACACAGAAATACTTCCGATATTTGATAGTGCTGATCCTAGCACAGTTTTAGATCAAGGTGGTTTATTTAATTTTGGTAGAATAGATGTATCTGATGATGGAGAAGTTTTGATAGGTCTTGCTAGATATGATGCCTTAGGCAAAAGACAAGTAGTAATATATAGAAACAAGAATGGAAATTATCAAAGACATCAAAGTATATTAGCAGACAGTTTTCCTGCACCACTAGGTGCAGTTGACGTTGATTTATGGTCAACGAATAACACCTTATGGGGTGCTGATATTGCTATTAGCAGTGATGGTAATATGATTGCCATAGGTGAACCTTTTGCTGAAGCACAGCGTGATGAAGACGATCCGTCACGTATAAAATTTGACCAAGGTAGAGTATTTGTTATGAAGAAAAATACTACTACAGGTTTCTTTGAATTATCGCAAACATTAAACACTAGAGGAAACGAAGCAGTTGAATTATTTGGAATTAAGGTATCTTTTGATGGAAACTTATTAGCAATTACTGCAAAAAATGCAGATTCTGCTTCTAAAACAACATTTGATAGTGTTACAGGCATACCTCAGACTACATGGGATAATAATTTTACTACATTCGCTAAAAAGTTTGTAGATACAGGTGTTGTACATTTATATGAAAATATAGATGATAATTTAGTATACGGACAAACACTTTCTTATGATGACTATAGAGACTCAACACAATCTGTAGCCGATATAGATGCAACAAGTAGTGTAAGAGACTTTGGCATGAACATGTTATCAACTAACGGTCATGTGTATGTAGGATTACCTTTACAAACAGTAGCCGCAGGCGAAAACGGAGCCATTATAGACTTTAGAAAAGAACCTACAAATAACATTTGGAATGAATATTCAAAACCAAAAGATACTGTTGATGTAAGTAAGATTAAAAAAGTTTTATTATACAATACAAAAGAAAATAAATTAATAAGTTATATAGACTATGTTGATCCTGTACAAGGAAAAATTCCTGGAATAGCAGAACAAGAATTAACTTATAAATTACATTATGATCCAGCTGTTTATACCACAGGTACTGCTAGTGTTAACACTAACAAGGCAGAAGTATGGGGCGAAGAACAGGTAGGAGAATTATGGTGGGATTTATCAACAGCTAAATTTTTAAATGCTTATCAAGGCAATACAATCTATAGTGTTAATAATTGGAATACACAATTTACAGGTAATAGTATTGATGTATACGAATGGACAGAAAGTAATATATTACCATCCGAGTGGAATACTATTTCTGCGACAACTGAAGGAGTCACAGAAGGCATTACTGGAACTACAAAGTATGATGATACAGTATATTCAACAAAAAGAGTATACGATCCTATAGCACAAAATTTTAGTACAAGATATTTTTATTGGGTAAAAGGAAAGATTACAGCTCCTTCTATAGAAGGCAGAAAACTAAGTGCCTTTAATGTAGCAAGGTATATAGACGATCCTGCTGGTATGGGATATAGATTTTTAAACTTTATAAGTCCTACAAGTTTTGTTTTACACAACTGTGAAGGTTTGTTGAAAGATAATGAAGTTGCATTAAGTATTCAATACTGGACTATAGAAAATCAAGATATTAATATACACAATCAATATCAATTGTACACAGCTGGTTTAGATACAAGCAAACCTAATGCTGATATAGAAAGAAAATGGTTTGATAGTTTAATTGGTTATGATGACGCAGGTAGAATAGTACCTGATCCTAACTTATCTGCAAAGGAAAAATATGGAATATTAAATGATCCTAGACAATCTTGGTTTTTAAATAAAACTGAAGCCCTAAAACAAGTTATAGATAGAGCAAATATTGTTTTGAAACAAAACTTAATTGTTGATGATAAAATAATTACTCCATTACTATCTAAAGAAGCAGTACCTTTGGCTGCAGGTAATACATACGATTTAGCTGTAGATACATTCCAAGACTTAGAATTTGTTGGTACAGCTAAAGTAAAACAAGCGGTTTTAACTCCGGTAGTTGTTGACGGAAAAATTGTTAGGGTAACAATCACTGATCCAGGTAGAGGATATAAAGTCGTTCCAGCAGTAGAAATTAACGGAAGATACGAAACACCTGCAGATATTACAGTAACACTTAATAATGTTGGTGCTGTTACAGCAGTCACAGTCAATTCTCAAGGTAGCGGTTACGATTCAACACTTACAACATTATCTGTAAGAAGATTTGCTGTCCTCGTAAGAAGCGATAGTACACTATCAGGTAAATGGTCAATTTATGAAAGAAATGTAAACAATACCCTTTGGTTAAGAAAAAGAAGTCAAGTATTTGATGTATCTCTTTTCTGGGAATATATTGATTGGTACGATGTAGGATATAATGAATTTACCACAATTAATCATTTAATTGAATCAAGTTATCAATTAGAATCACTGGACGATACAACTGGGGATGTAATTAAAATTGCAAACGTTGGTACAGGCGGCTGGCTATTGTTAGAAAAAATAGATAATGCTGATTCAATAGATTATACAATAAATTACAAAACAATAGGAAGAGAAAACGGAACTATTAAATTTCTTCCAACATTGTTTAACACAGCAGTAGGATCAGGCTTTGATAGTGCAAGTTATGACATAAAGGTATACGATGTGCAGCCTGTAAAGGAAACAAGAATAATACTTCAATCATTGAGAGACAACCTATTCATAGATGAACTAGCTGTAGAATATAATAATTTATTTTTATCAAGTCTTAAGTACGTATTTGCAGAACAAGGATTAGTTGACTGGGCGTTTAAAACTAGCTTTATTAAAGCAAGGCATAATGTTGGAGATTTAAATAAAAAAATAACATTTCAAAACGATAATTTACCTAGCTATGAAGAATATCTTAAAGAAGTCAAACCTTTTAAATCTAAGTTACGAGAATATATAAGTGATTATAATCAACTAAATGTATCTGCGAACTTAGTAACTGATTTTGATTTACCTCCAAGATGGGATGATACTAGGAAACAAATTGTTCCTCCAGCAGTAAAAGTAATAGATAACGCTATAGTAGGAACAGATACAGACCTAACAACATATCCTAACAAAAATTGGGTCGATAATTTAGCTTACAAAATTAAACGTATAGAAATATCCGATCCAGGCACAGGATACACACAAGCACCTGTAATTAATTTTGTAGGGGAAGATTTGTCAACTACGGAAACAGGCAGTGGAGCAACGGCTGTTGCTAAATTAGGACAAGGTGGAAAAATAGCATCTGTAGAAGTTATTAATCAGGGAACAGGATATTTAAATCCGCCGACCATTGAAGTAAATGGATCTATTGCAGAAGGTGGAAGGCAAGCTAAATTGATTGCTGTGCTCGGTGACGGACTAGTCAGAGGCATGCACACAACAATCAAATTTGATAGGATTACTGGAAAATTTGTTGTTACAAAACTAAGTGAATCACAAACATTTGCGGGTACAGGAAGTTCATATGTATTTGATTTAATATTTCCAATGGATTTAAGAACAAATACTGTAGAAATTACGGTAGCTGGCGAACTAGCATTACAAAGTGAATATACATATGAAAATATAAAAGATATTTCAAAAGGTTATGATAGGTATTTTGGTAGAATTACATTTGTTAAACCACCGGCAAACAATACTTCTATTGTAATTAATTATAAGAAACCAATTGAGTATTTAAGTGCATCGGATAGAGTGAGTTTAGCATACAATCCAGTTGCAGGACAATTTGGTAACGATTTATCTCAAGTAATGGATGGAATCGATTATGGCGGAGTAGAGGTAAAAAGTTTTGAATTTGGGGGAAATACAGGTTGGGATTCTGCACCTTGGTTTACAGACTCTTGGGATACGTATGATACAACTTACGAAGATGAAGTATTCAAATTAGATGGTAGTACAATTAGTATCACTCTAAGCAAACCACTTGAAAATGGAGTAGTGTATAATCTATATAGGAATGGAATTAGATTAGACGATCCGAATTGGGCACCAGAACCAAATTATGACTCAACACTAGTAAAAAATCCTAATGCAATAATGCAAAGCATTACAGGTGATGGCGTTACTACGGTAATTCAATTACAAGAGTATGAGGTACCTACACAAGCAGACGATGTAATTATAGTAAGAAAAGTAACAAGTGACGGTAGCTTTATTAATGACCCAGAAAGTTATGATACATCAATAAGTGGCGGCTCATTAGCATATAATTCTGCAACAGGTTTAAAAGCAGAAGATATTACTATTGACGGCGATGGGTTTGTGACGCCTACAACAAGTAAAGGACCAGAAGAAATTATTCCTGGACAAGTTTTAGATGCAGTTGATATTTCAGTCTATGAAAGACCAGTAGGCGGAAGTAGTATAGTTGTTAATAGAAATCATACTGGCGATGGATCAACTAAATCTTTTGATATAGGTAAATCTCCTTTTACTGGTAGTTCATTGTTTGTAAAAGTTGATTCAGATATAATGGAACCAACTACTGATGATTCAACATTAGGATACACAGTAAATTATAAAAATAAAACTGTTGACTTTGAAGTAGCGCCTACAGACGGAGCAAAAATTAATTTGACTTTAGTTGAAGTTGCAGGCTTACAAATTTTAGATATAGACAGTTTTGTAAGTGATGGTAGTTCAAACTCTTTTGAAACAAATGTTCGTTGGACAGATAATGTGCAAGGTATTGCTACAAGTAATGGAAAGAAACTAGATGCTGTGCTTACAAAAAGCACTGGAGAATATCCAAATAATGTAGAATTAGTCTTAGCTAGTCCATTACAGGCAGGCGATGTTGTAAGATTTGCATTGTTTATAGGAGATGGAAGTGAAATAGATTCATTCAGTCAAGTAGTTGTAGACGACTTTATTGCAACTACTCCACAAGGCAACGACACACTTAATTTAAGTCAGGCACCTTTCTCATATGGTCCTGCAGGTATACACACACTTGTACAAGTAGGCGACGATATATTACATTCGGGATACAACCAAGAATTTACAGTATCTAATGACAGGGAATATAAGTTAGATCTTTGGCAAATACCTATTGCTTTAATACAAGCTGCACAAGTGCAAGTTTATCTAAATGGTAGACAACTTACTTACACAGTAGATTGGACTTTTACATCTGCAGAAGCATTTGATAGTGATACTCCTTTAGATCAACAAAAAGGGAATACTGTCAAACTTGCTGACGGCACAGGAGTTGCAGGCGACAAACTGCTTGTGTATATTATCACAGAAAGTCAATATAGATTTGGTTACTTTGAACAACAAGGAGATTCATCCTCTGTGTTTGTACCAACTCCTACTATATGTTCTTTCGAAGTTGATCGTCCAATTGGTACAAGAATGAGGGTATTCCAGTTTAGTAATAGTACTGCCCAGAAATTTTCAAGAGAATCTTACACAGTTCAAGAAAATACTCCTATCACAAAAGGAAGTGCAGATTATTATTTCTTAAATAATTTACGTGCAGGCTTATTTAAATTAAGAAATCAAGCTGTTGATTCTAAATATGTTTGGGTAATTTTAAATAATAAATTACTAAAGGCAGATGTAGACTATAGTGTAACACATGACAAAAATTTTGTAAAATTTGTAAGTCCTCTAAATCAAGGTGATAGAATAGAGGTATTGCATTTTGGTAATCCAACAGTGATTACTAAATTTGGTTTTAGACAATTCAAAGACATGTTGAACAGAACACACTATAAGAGAATTGATGGTGATAAAAATTACATTCTAGGAAAAGATTTAAAACCATATGATAAAGTTATAGAACTTGTTGATGCAAGTGGTATTACCAATCCAACTGTTGGTTCAGAATATCCTGGCATTATTTTTGTAAATGGCGAAAGAATTGAATATAGACAAAAAGAAGGTAATTTGTTAAAACAATTACAAAGAGGTACTTTAGGTACAGGAGTAAATGATTTACATACAAGTGGCACTGAAGTTTACGATCAAAGTATAGATGCTTCTATGCCATACAAAGATGAAACAATAAGTACAGTATTTACAGCAGACGGTACAAGTTCTACGTTTGAGTTAGATTTTACACCAGGAGCAGGCGGAGTAAACGAGTTTGATGTATTTGTAGCAGGACAACGTTTGAGAAAGAATTCAATATCTTCTTATAAGTTTGAAACTACAATAAATGGTGTAACAACAAGCAGTATAGCCCAAGATAGTCCAGAAGGTGATCAAACACTACCAGCACAATTTTCACTTACCGGTAGTACTTTATCTTTACTTAATGCTCCAGGAGAGAATCAAAAGGTTATTATTATTAGAAAACAAGGAAAAATATGGACAGATCCAGGTAAACCACTAAGTCAAGCAGATTCTGATATAGGCAGATTCTTACGAGCTACAAGTGTTGACTTACCTCGATAAATACAATGACAGGAAAAATAATATGACAGACAAATTACAGGATATGAGCGGAGTTTTAATACAAGGACACATAAAAATTCACGACCCAGAGTCTAATCATACGTTTGTAGATAAGCGTAATGCAATTCATTATGAAAATATGAGTTTAAGCCTAGCGGAAAGTATTGGTAACGGCGGATCAGGTTGGATATATGAAATGAGCTTTGGAAATGGCGGAACAAGTGTTGACCCAACTGGTATTATTACATATCTTACTCCTAACTCTACAGGCACTAATGCAAGTTTGTATAATCAAACGCATACAAAAGTAGTTGATGATAGAAGTGTTAACAATCTAGATCCTGTCAGAAATAAAATAGAAACTAGACACGTGAGTGGTACAAATTATACAGATGTATTAGTTACATGTTTACTTGATTATAGTGAGCCAAGCGGACAAGATGCATATGATACTGCAACAGACGGTTCAAGTCTATATGTGTTTGATGAACTAGGTCTAAAAGCATATTCAGCTGATGGAACAGGCAGATTACTTACACATGTAATATTTCATCCGGTGCAAAAATCACTTAACAGATTAATTCAGATAGATTATACAGTTAGAGTACAAAGTTTAACTGGTTTTAATGAGGCGTAAAATAAATGGCATATACTATATCATATACAGACGCCGCTAACAAAGGTACAATAGTTTTAGAAGATAATACTTTAAACACTTCTACTTCTTTACAAATTCCAGGTAGAAACACTACTGCATATGGATCAGCTATTGCAACAAATTTTTTACATTTATTAGAAAATTTTGCGTTCAATACTGCACCAACTAATGGTGTAGAAGGCCAGTTATGGTATGATAACACAGCAGGGTCTGAGACTTTAAAAGTTTATGATGGAACCAACTGGGTATCAGCAGCCGGAATTAAAAAAGCAGTTTCTTCACCAGACGTTTCTGCATCACAGTTAGGTGACTTATGGGTTGATACAGATAACCAACAGTTGTATCTGTTTTCAGGATCTGGTTGGGTTTTAATTGGGCCTGAATTTAGTGATGGGTTATCTACAGGTGTTACACCTGCAACAATAGTAGGCACAGATAATGTGTCATATACTGTTATTCAATTAGATGTCTTATCTAAGCCTGCTGCAATTATCTCAACCAGTGCGTTTACACCTAAAACAGCAATAGACGGTTTTACAACAATATTACCTGGTGTCAATTTAAGTAGTATAGATATTACAGGCGCAGGAAATTTAAAATATATAGGAACAAGTGAAAAAGCTGAAAGTTTAGTAGTATCAGGATCTCCTGTAGCTGCCGCAAACTTTTTAAGAGCTGATGTAATAAGCACAACAAATTATCCTATCAATATTCAAAATAACACAGGAATAAATTACGGTCTAAATGCAGAATTAAACATCGGCATTGAAGGTAGTGCAGGAGTTATACAGCATCAGATCGAAGGTTCTAATATTGATGTGCGGGTAAAAAACAATGGAATATTAACAACAGTATTGAGAGTAGATTCTAATTTAAGAGTTGGTATAAACAATACTGCTCCAGACGAAGCATTAGATATTACAGGCAATTTAAAAGCTAGTGGCACAGCCGCTATAGATTCAACCACACAAAGTGAAACAATAGGAACAGGAGCTATTGTAACTAAAGGTGGTGCGGGTATTGCTAAAAATATACATGCTGGAGGCACTCTTAATGTAGCGGGAACCAGCACACTTACAGATATTATGCCACTTGCTCATAATACATATAATTTAGGCACAGATGCTATAAAATGGAAAAATATTCATTCAGTAAGTTTTACAGGAAACTTAGTTGGTAACGTAAGTGGTACAGTTTCAGGTAGAGCAGGTTCTGCTGATAAATTAACTTCAGCTACAACTTTCCAATTAGCTGGAGATGTTACAGCACCAGCCTTTACTTTCGATGGGCAATCCGGCGGCACTACAAAAACTTTTACCGCAACAATTAGTAATACAATTATTGGTGGTAAAAGTGCAACAGTTAGTTCACAAGCAGATGACGAATTTTTGTTAAACAGAGTTACAGGTTCTACAGGATTAGCTAAAATTACAAGAGCAAATTTATTTTCTTCAGTGGCAACAAACCCTGCAGGCGTAATGATGGCTTATGGCGGTAACACATCGCCACAAGATTGGTTAATGTGTGATGGTTCTGAATATAGAATTTCAGATTACACATTATTGTTTGCGGCAATAGGATATAATTTTGGTGCAGAAGCATCAGTTACAACAGGATTTTTTAAAGTTCCGGATTTGAGAGGTAGAACTACTGTTGGTAAGGATAATATGGGCGGTACAAGTGCAAATGTTATTACTGATGAATCAGCAGATATAATTGGTTCACAAGATGGACAAGAAAATATAGACATACAAATTACTAACTTACCAGATCACAAACACGATTTACGTGGCGATGCATTAACACAGTTTTATGCAATTAACGATTTAGCGGCTCCAACCACAGATACAGGAGCATTTAGAGGCGATGGTCCTACAGCAACAAACGGTGGACAGTATTTGCCAAACAGTGGTGGAATTGAATCTGATTCAGCAGTTGGACAGCCTTTAAATTTAATGAATCCGCATTTAATTATAAATTATATAATTTATACTGGTAGGAGTACGTAATGAGTTACAGAATTAACAAAACAAATGGTGACTTACTAGTAGATTTAGTTGACGGACAAATTGATGTATCTACTTCAAGTTTAACTTTAGTAGGAAGAAACTATACAGGATTTGGTGAAGCTGTTAATGAAAACTTTATAAAACTTTTAGAAAATTTTTCTAACACTACTGCACCTGGCACACCTGTTACAGGACAGCTTTGGTTTGATACCCAAGAACAAAGACTAAAAATATATAATGGAACTGCCTTCAAATCTGCAGGAGGCCCTATTGTTTCACCTTCACGGCCTACAATGGTTGCAGGTGACCTATGGATTGATAGTAAAAATAATCAACTATATTTTTTCGATGGAACAGATTTAGTGCTTGCAGGTCCTCCATATCAAGCAGGACAGCAAAAAACTGGATTTGAAGTTGAATCAGTTATAGACTCAGTAAATGTTACAAGGACTGCATTGAAGTTATTTATAGGCGGAGCCTTAGTTGGAGTATTTGCAGACAGTCAATTTTACGTTGAGCTTGTAAATGGCATTCCTGGATATCCACAAGATGCTAATGATACACAAACTCCTAAACGACAATTATACAAAAAAGGATTTAATCCTATAGCATCTGATTTCAAATACTTAGGAATAGCAGAATCAGCAGAAAGTTTAATTGATGCCGGCGGTACAAAATTCAATACAGCAAGTTTTATGAGTGCAGTTGGTAATACACAAACTACAGGAAAACTTTCAGTAAAAAATCAATCTGGACTTGCAGTCGGAGTTGGAGATATTGAATACGGTATACTGAAAGTAAATTCTGGAACCAACCAATTAGAATTAGAAGCACAACAAGCTAACACAGATATAAATTTTAAAGTTAGAAAAGGTAATGCATATATTTCAGGAATAGTTATAGATGCAACAAATGAAAGAGTAGGTGTATTTAATGATACTCCAACTGTAGAGCTTGACGTCATCGGCGCCGGCAAATTTTCAGGAAATGTTACAGTCGGTGGTAATTTACTTGTGTCTGGTGATACTACATTTTTAGATACAACAACTTTACGTGTTGAAGATAAAAATATAGAATTAGGTTTACAAAGTGATAGCACCCAAGCAAATGATGCCGCAATAGATGGCGGAGGCATTGTACTACGCTCAGTAGATGGAAGTAAAGACATACTTTGGTATGATGCAACAAACAGTTGGACATTTAATCAAAATGTTGATCTTACAACAAATGCAATTAATCCAAACCCAGCTTTTAAAATTGATGGAACATCTATATTAACAAAAACCGAATTAGCTTCAACAGTTACAACAGCCACAGGCCTTGTAAATATCGGCACACTAGGTTCTATTGATATTGATAATATAAATTTAGATGGTTCAACGATAACAGTGACCGGTGGCGGACTTAATATTGTAGCTTCCGGCGACATTTCTGTTAACACACAAAAAATTACAGGGGTAGTTGACCCCATAGCTGCTCAAGGAGTAGCTACAAAAAATTATGTTGACACTACTATAGATTCAGAAAATGTAGGATTAGCATTAGATATTACCGGATTTTCAAATCCAAACGCCGGCGGCGTAGGAAATGGTCCGATAAACGATGTAATTGCAGTATTACAAACATTGTATCCTGCAAATACAAAAAATGGCTCTATAGCCACAGTACATTGCACAAACTATGCAGGTGCAAGTATTAATATTAGCCAAGGATTGCTATCTGGGGCACTTAATAAGTCTTATATAGCAGTAGATAAAGATAATGTATCATCATCTACATCTGTTATGCAGGATTTAGCAGTTGATGCAGCTGGTGTATCAGGTTCTGCAACCATTACACCAACAAGATATACAATGACTTTTACTAGTAATGGGTCTACTTGGTCACATGGTAGCACGAGTAATTATCCGTAATGCTGATAAATACTATTAATATAATGCATATAGGGGTTAGATAAAAATGGCATACACAATTGAC
>MDSV01090815.1_pt1 | contig 34117 bp, 30 predicted proteins | sample 810851 | NCBI WGS metagenome assembly MDSV01 (sample SAMN05326640, study PRJNA326480) | marine metagenome | isolation source: seawater | place: Atlantic Ocean: North East | collected 2012 | reverse complement strand
TTCATATGCACTGGTAATGCGTGTAGATCCCAAATTGCTGAAGGTATTATGAGGCACTTAGCAGGGGACAAATTTGATGTTTTTAGTGCAGGTTCCTATCCAACTCAAGTCCACCCTATGAGCATTAAAGTGATGAGAGAGGTAGGAGTTGATATTGCATTTCAATCCTCAGACCCTATTTCAAAATTTTTAAATGAAAATATTGATATTGTTATAACAGTTTGTGATAATGCCGATAAAGCTTGCCCGAGTTTCCCTGGAAATTTTGAGCGTATTCACTGGGGCATTAAAGATCCATTTAAAGAAGGAGCCTCAGATTCAGATAATCTAGTTAATTTTAGAAAAACTAGACAGGATTTAACTATAAGAATTAAAAATTTGCTGAAGAGTGGATCGACCTAGTTATCTTTTGCAACAGAAACCAAATAATCACCATAGGAGTTATTTTTCATTTCTTTGCCTATGTCTGAAAGAGTATTTTTATCAATATAGCCCATCCTGAATGCAATTTCCTCAATGCATGAGATTTTAACACCCTGTCTTTTCTCTAATATCTGTACAAATTGTGAAGCCTCCAAAAGAGAATCGTGCGTTCCGGTATCGAGCCAAGCATAGCCCCTACCTAGTTTCTCAACTTTTAGCCTTTTTTGCTTCAAATAAATTCTGTTTGTATCAGTTATCTCAAGCTCATTCCTTTCTGAGGGATTCTGGCTTTTGGCAATTTTTACAACATCATTTGGGTAAAAATAGAGACCAGATACTGCATAATTACTTTTAGGATTAGATGGCTTTTCTTCAATTGATATAGCATTATCGTTATCATCAAATTCAACAACTCCATACCTTTCGGGGTCATTTACATAATATCCAAACACAGTCGCAGTATTTGAATCGTTAACATCCTTTACAGCAGATCGAAGCTTTTGAGGAAGATCGCTGCCGTAAAATATGTTGTCACCAAGTATTAAACATACATTCTCATTGCTAATAAATTCCTCGCCAAGAATAAATGCTTGAGCTAGTCCGTCAGGTGATTCCTGCTCTTTATATGTAAAATTCATTCCAATCAAACTACCACTTGAAAGCAAAGATTGATATTTAGGTAAATCTTCTGGAGTAGAAATAATTAGTATATCTCTTATTCCTGCAAGCATGAGCACTGAAAGTGAATAATAAATCATAGGTTTATCATAAACTGGCAATAACTGTTTACTGGTTGCAAGTGTGCTTGGATAAAGTCGTGTACCAGATCCACCTGCTAAAATTATACCTTTCACTTATTCACCTCTATAAAACCCATATCAACAATTTTTTCATAAAGTTTCTTAACTAATATTTCTGGATTTTCACCGCTTGAATTTATAATGATTTCAGAATCCGTTGGTTCCTCATAGGGATCTGAAACCCCAGTAAATTCTTTAATTTTACCTTCTCTTGCTAACGCATATAGGCCCTTAGAGTCTCTTTCTTCGCATTTTTGTAAGGGAGTATTAACAAATATTTCTAAATACCCTCCCTCTTTGGAAATAATTTTTCTATTATATGCTCGATCTTGCTCATAGGGCGCTATTGGAGCACAAATAGCAATTCCACCGTTTTTTGTGATTTCGCTCGCTACATAACCTATTCGTTTAATGTTAATTGATCGGTGTTCTTTTGTGAATCCAAGTTCGCTCGAGAGGTGAGTTCTAACTATATCTCCATCTAAAAGGGTTACAGGGCGTGAGCCTTCTTCAAGAAGCCTATTAACTAAGCCATTTGCAAGTGTTGATTTGCCTGAACCAGATAAACCGGTAAAGAAAATAGTAAAACCTCTTTTTGTCAAAGGCGGATTTGATAGCTCTAATTCATGCGCTACGCTTTTAAATGTGAACCATTCTGGAATACCTTTACCTTCATCCAAAAGCTCTCTTAATTCGGTTCCTGAGAGCGTTTTATAGTCTTCACCCTCGATTACGTCATCAATAGCTTTATATTTCCCACTTTTAGGCAAAAATACCATGAATTTAAATGGGACCATTTTAATTCCAAGCTCATCTTGATATTTTTTGAGCATCTCTTGAGCTTCATAGGGTCCATAAAATGGTTCATTATTAGAATTTAATCCGGGACCAGCATGATCTCTTCCAACAATTAAATGCGTGCATCCATAATTTTTTCTAATTATTGCATGAAGGAGCGTTTCTTTTGGTCCCCCCATGCGCATTGCTAAAGGCAAAAGGCTTAAAAAAGCAGAATTCTCAGGATACTCTGACATAATATGCTGATAACATCTTGTTCGAGTATAGTGATTTACATCGCCAGGTTTTGTCATTCCCACTACAGGATGAATCAATAGATTGGCATTTAGTTCTTTCATCGCTAGCGTTGTCAGTTCAAAATGTGCTTTGTGAAGAGGGTTTCTTGTTTGAAATGCTATTATTTGATCCCATTTTTTCTTTTTAAAAATTGACTTTAAATCATCAGGAGTGTGCCTTAATTTTCGATAATCATGATGATTTGGATCTAAAACTTTTTTGATTTTACCGCCTATATAGTTTTTTTCGCAAGTTTTGAGTAGGTAGTGAACCCCTGGGTGTTTTGTATCGTTCGTTCCAAAAACGTATTCAGCTTCTAACTTAAGATCGGGCTTCCAAATATCTTCAATCTCAAGAACAGCTAAGACAAAACCCTCTTTGTCGCGTAATGTGATTTTAGAAGTATTACCAATTTCAGCAATGAATTTATCATTGACATCCAGTGTTATAGGAATAGGCCATAGCGATCCGTTGCTCAATCTCATGTCTCTAATTACTGAATTGTAATCATTTTTCGACATAAATCCGCTTAAAGGTCTAAAACCACCATTCATAATCAATTCCAAGTCACATAAATGCCTGTCTGTAAGTTGTAGCGATGGATAATTGTTTGCTTGCTCTTTTAATTCTAAATTAATCTCATTCATTAATTATTTTTTCATATTATTTAAAAGAAAAATTTATTGTTTAATAACAAATAAACAAACGAGTTAAAATGCAATTTATAGATTTAAATGCCCAGCAAAACCAAATTAGAGAAAGAATTGATCTTCGAATTAAAAAAGTCCTTGATCATGGTAAATATATCATGGGGCCTGAAGTTCAGGAATTGGAAGAAAGATTGGCAGATTATGTTAAAGTTAAACATTGTATAACCTGTTCTTCAGGAACAGACGCACTTCTTATTCCTCTCTTAGCAATGGATATTGGTCCTGGAGATGCTGTTCTAACAACACCTTTCACATACATTGCAACAGCTGAAGTAATAGCCCTGGTTGGCGCTACCCCCATTTTTTGTGATATTTATGACAAAACATTTAATATTAATCCTGAAGGATTATCAAATGCATTAGAACATGCTGTATCAAAAAATCTTAAACCAAAGGCTATAATGCCTGTTGACCTTTTTGGTTTGCCTGCGAGGTATAGGCTAATTGAAAAATTTGCAAAGGATAATGATTTAATGATTATTGAAGACGCAGCTCAAGGTTTTGGAGGAAAAATAAATGAAAAACGCGCAGGTTCTTTTGGACATGTGTCTGGAACTTCTTTTTTTCCAGCAAAGCCACTGGGCTGTTACGGAGATGGTGGTGCAATATTTACAAATAGCGACGATTTAGCGTATAAAATGAAATCAATACGCGTTCACGGAGGAGGTAAAGATAAATATGAAAATGTGCGGATCGGCATTAATGGTAGGCTTGACACAATTCAAGCTGCTATTTTACTTGAAAAAATAGAGATTTTTGATAAGGAAATTATTCTTAGAAATAATGCAGCTAAATATTATACACAAAATATAAACAAAACGTTTATATCGCCTTATATACCAGAAAATTATTTAACATCTTGGGCTCAATATTCTATAATAGTTCCAGACCATTTTAATAGGGATGATGTTATCAAAAAATTAAAAGATGATGGAATACCTTCAATGGTATACTACAAGCTACCTGTTCACATTCAGAAAGGGTATAGAAAATATAAATATAAACTGGGTGATTTTCCTGTTTCTGAAAAAACTTCTACAAAAATACTCTCTCTTCCAATGCACCCATATTTAAACGAGAAGAATCAAAACGAGGTCATAAAAAGTCTAAATTCAATAACTTAAGATTTTTGAGTATTGATCAGCTATTAAATTAGTTTTTTTAAATTTCTTTCTCATTAACAAGATAATAATCCTTTATTAATTCAAATTTATTATTAAACTCAAAAATATATGGACTACCGGTAGGTATATTTAGTTTTACTATTTCTTTATTGCTTATATTTTTGAGCATTTTTACGATCGCTCTGAGTGAATTTCCATGCGCAACTATCATCAAGTTTTTACCTTTTTTTATTTGAGGAATTATCTCATTTATCCATAGGGGCTTCACTCTCTCAAGCGTGTCTTTTAACGATTCGCCGCACGGTAGATTTTTAAAATCAATATTTTTGTACAGTTTATCGTTTTTTGGGTGACGCAAATCACTTTCTTTCATCCTCGGCGGTGAGACGTCATAGCTCCTTCTCCAAATTAGAACTTGTTTATCACCATATTTTTTTGAAGTTGAAGCTTTATTTAAGCCTTGTAAGTTTCCATAATGCCTCTCATTAAGGCGCCAATCATATACCAACCCTAAATTCTCTTTATTTAATATTTTTAGACATATTTTAGCAGTATTTATTGACCTTTTGAGAAATGAAGCATAGATCTTATGAATGTCAAAACCACCATCTAGTAGTAGTTGACCTGCTTTTTTCGCTTCATTTTCCCCGTTATTTGTTAAATTAACATCAGTCCACCCTGTAAACCTATTTTGTAAGTTCCATTCGCTTTCACCGTGCCTCATTAAAACAAGTTTTGGATTTACTTTTAAATTATTTTTTGATTGATCTCCACCAGGATTCATTTTTTATATACCACATAACGGTTTCTTTTAAGCCATCAACAAAATCTTTTTTAGGTGTCCAGTTAAATTCCTTTCGCATTTTTGCAGTATCTACTGCATATCTGAAGTCATGACCTGGTCGGTCATCCACAAACCTTATCAAGTCACTATACTGTTTTCCAGATGGCCTGGGACTTAATTCATCGAAAATGCTACAAATTTTTTCAACAATTTCGATATTTGTTTTTTCGTTTGACGATCCTATGCAATACGACTCTCCAATGATACCACTTTTAGATATTAAATCAATTGCATCACAATGATCTTCTACAAATATCCAATCTCGGATATTATTGCCTTTTCCAAAAATAGGCAGAGTTTTTTTATCAATACAATTTGTAATTAGCAATGGAATTAGTTTTTCTGGAAATTGATATGGCCCATAATTATTAGTGCAATTTGTAATAATAGCAGGCAGACCATATGTTTTATTCCAGGACCGAACAAGGTGATCTGAGCTGGCTTTTGAAGCTGAATATGGAGAGTTGGGGTTATATTTACTATTTTCATCAAAAAGACCATTTTTGTCAAGCGATCCAAATACCTCATCAGTGCTAACATGAATAAATTTAAAATCATTTTTTTTATTAAATAGTTTTAAAGAAGCATTTAAAAGTGAAGCAGTTCCAACTATGTTAGTATTTATAAAATGGTCGGGGCTATGAATAGAGCGATCTACGTGAGACTCCGCAGCAAAATGAAACAGAATATCGGGTTTATAATCCATAATTAATCTAGAAATTGCTGTCTTATCACAAATATCTATATTAAAAAATCCATAATTAGGCAGTTTTTCAATTGATGACAAATTATGTTTGTTTGAAGCATATGTAAGCTTGTCAACATTGTAAATTGTTTTATCGGAGGTAATTGTGTTAAGGATGAAATTACTGCCAATGAAACCATACCCCCCTGTTACTAATATTTTCATAATACTAATCTAATATATATGCATAGTATATTTGAACTAGTATTTAAAATAACATATTTAATAATAACTAATTATTAATAAATACTTTGTGTATTATAATAATTAGTTATTTTAATTATTTATATTATATTTCTTACTCAATAACAATCCTATTAACATGGTTAAAGTAATAAATTTATTTATACACAAAAATGTATTTTTGTGTATAAAAGATGACAGAGTAAAGAGAAAATGAAGATTTTAGTTACAGGAGCAGCTGGTTTTATTGGTTACCATCTTGTTTTATCTCTTTTGAGGGATGGCTATTCCGTTACAGGAGTAGACAATTTAAATAATTATTATGACACAAAGCTTAAAAAAGATAGACTTAAAAATTTAAACTCTTTTGACTCTTTCAATTTTTATAAAATTGATATTTCAAACAAAGAGGATTTAAAAAAAGTTTTTGATACTCAGAAACCAGACAAGGTTGTTAATTTGGCGGCTCAAGCAGGTGTTCGTTATAGTTTAAAAAATCCTTATGCATATCTTGAGTCAAATTTGGTCGGATTCATAAATGTAATTGAACTTTGTAGACATCAAAAAGTTAAAGGATTAGTTTATGCTTCTAGTTCATCAATTTATGGCAATTTAAAAAAAACACCATTCAGCGAAACATTAAAGTCGGATGTACCAATTTCTCTTTACGGTGCAACTAAAAAAGCAAATGAATTGATAGCTCATTCATATTCGCATTTATACAATTTAAAAACAACCGGTCTAAGATTTTTTACTGTATACGGCCCTTGGTATAGGCCGGATATGGCCATGTATATTTTCATTAAGAAAATAATTAATAATCAAACGATTCCAGTTTTTAATTATGGGAAGATGAAAAGAGACTTTACTTACATCGATGATATAATTATGGGAACCAGGTCTGCCATCAAAAATAATTACGATTGTGAAATATTCAACCTTGGAAATAATAAGGCTGAAAAATTAACAGATATGATATCAGTAATCGAATCCTCGCTAAATAAAAAAGCAAATATTGAATTTTTACCAATGCAACCTGGAGACGTCACGGAAACTTTTGCAGATATAAATCATAGCTTGAAAAAACTTGAGTACCGCCCAAAAACAGAAATATCAAACGGAATACCTAAGTTAGTAAACTGGTTTAAGGAATATTATAATGTCTAGAAACAAAGTTAATATATCAATGCTTATCTTGTTTTTATCATCAAGCAATATATATCTAAGTCAAAATCTTCAAGATCTTCAAAAATTAAAAAGTGAGTATGAGAAATTTAAAAATACGACCTCTATTGGAGTTAACCCGTTGGCTGTACCAAATAATATTAATACCTCAAATTTAAACCCTAAAAAAAGATCGTTTTCGTTAAGTCGCTATGAAGACTCAATTTCAGATTCAATAAACAATGTAATTAAGCATTTTGGTTATAGTTTTTTTACAAATAGAGATTCCGTTTCATTTTGGGAAAACCTCCCAGCACCAGACAACTATATGCTTGGCCCAGGTGATGAGCTAGTTGTCTCGCTATGGGGAGAGACTCAATTAAGAGAATCTTACATTATTTCTAAAGAAGGAAAAATATTTGACGAAAGAGCTGGTTTGTTAAATCTTTCTGGGAGGACTCTTGATGAGGCGCAAAATTATTTACAAAAACAGTTTGGAAAAATATTTGCAACTTTAAATGGCAATAAACCATCTTCATTTATAGATATTTCTTTAGGTCAGTTAAGATCAATTAATGTTAATTTTACAGGTTTAGTTAAATATCCAGGTGTTTATCCAATTCATCCTTTTTCGAATGTTATTAACGGGTTGATCCAAGCAGGTGGTGTTGATACATCTGGTTCTTTGAGAAAGATAATTATCAAGCGCAATGGATCAATTTATTCTCAAATCGATCTTTACAAATATTTAATTAGTGGAGATCTCCCTGAAAAAATTCAACTTAGAGATCAAGACATTGTTGTGATTCCTCCAAGATCATCAACTATAATTATTGATTCTTGCGTTGTTAGGCCAGGAATTTATGAGTCTCTAAATAAAGAAACTCTTAAAGATATGATTAATTACGCTGGAGGTTTGAGCCTAAATGCCTCTAAAATAATTTCTTTAAACAGAATTACGCCTCTTTCTGAAAGAACCGATGAAAAAGCTAATAATAAAAGTTTTTATGTAGACTATAAAAAAATTGATTCAGAATTTGTTAGTAACGGAGATATAATCAAAGTTCTTGGTATGAAAAAATTTGTATACGAGGTAGAGGTTGTAGGCAACGTAAAGGCTCCAGGAAGATATAATTATTTCACTGGTATGATGCTTAGTGATCTTATCGAATTAAGTGGTGTTTTTTCTGATTCATCATTCATTAAATCGGTATATATGGAAAGAGCCGAGCTTATTAGAAAAGATGAAAAAAATAGATATGAAAAAATAATAAATATAAGCCTTCTAGATTTCTACAATAAAAAGATGGGAGATATCAAACTTTACAATAACGATAAGTTAATTATTCATCCAAATATAAATTATAAGGGTAGAAAGAATTTAGAAATTTCTGGTGAAGTTAAAATACCTGGTTCTTATCCATTAATATCAAACAAGGAAACATTGAGATCTTTAATTGACCGATCTGGCGGCTTAACAGATCGAGCGCTCAAAGATGGAATATCTATTTTTCGTGAAAAAATTTATTTTGATACCAATGTCTTAAATTTTAATAGTTCGAATTTTAGAAACACTGATTTAGAAGATGAGAAAATTTCATTTGATGAAAAAGAGAATTTAGAATATCTTAAACACAAAGAAGATAATCTAGTTGATAAGCGAATAAAGGTTGCTTGGCAAAATTTAAATATACCTTTAATGCCTGGTGATAGTATTGTTGTTTATGAGTCTACAGGGACAGTGAATGTAGTTGGTGAAGTTTATAATCCAGGATTAATTGGATTTCAAAAAGGAAAAACACTTAATTATTACATTAGATCTGCTGGAGGAGTAAAGCCTCAGGGCAACAAGGGAGATATTATTGTTGTTTATGCTAATGGTGTAATTATTCCAAAAAGATTATTAAGATCGCCTGCCATAAGCGATGGAACAACAATTGTAGTAAATAGAAAAGAATTTAAGGAGCCTTTTAGTTTTGCTGAATTTTCATCATCTGTTTTATCAATAATTTCAACCACAGTAACTATTTTAGTTTTATCTCAGCAATTAAATAATTAATTAACAAATAAAATGAATTTTACTGATCTAGAATCAATTATGCATAAAAGGGGCTTTAAGTCTCTCACAGAAATTGCACGCTCTCTCAAAACAACTCCGCAAGCTGTTTCTAATTGGAAAGCTAGAAATCAAATACCCTACCATATTATTGCAAAGGTAACTAGCGATCAAAAAAGAGGAGTTGAGATACCTGTAGTTGAAAAAGACTTAAAAAGCATCCTTCCGGCAAAGAAAGGTTCATTTGCAGATTTCCTGGTTGTAATTGCTGAACAGTTAAAAGTTGTAGTTTTAATAACATTTATTACAGTTTTTTTTACTTTTGTTTATGTAAGATTTATAGAAAAACCCATTTATTATAGTTGGGCTACTATTTTATTACCAGAAAATAATATTTCTACCATAGGCGGTTTGAGTAGTCTAGCAAATCAGTTTGGAGTTAATATTCCAAACAACACCGAAGCCGATTTGTCAAGCCCTTCTTTGTATCCTGAATTATTAAAAAGTAGAACTTTTTCAGAAAAATTACTTAAAAAGAAAATTTTTTATAAAGAGTATAATAAAAGACTGCCTTTAATTAATATTTTGATGAAAAAAGGTGAAAATGATATCATTGAGCATGAAATCCTCATATCTCAATCAATATCAATTTTAAATAAAATGCTTTCTTTCAATTCAGACCCAAGTAGTAATTTTAGTACTTTAAGTGCGACTGGTCATGAACCAATCTTTACGAAAGAGCTTGTAGAGGCAGCTATTTCAGAATTAGAGAGCCTCAATCGTTACTTTAAAAGTCAAAAAACTATTGAAAAAATTAATTTTATAAATAATAGGATTAATTCTGTAGAAAATGATTTAAATATTTCAGAGTTACGCTTGAAAGAATTTAATGAAAGAAATCGTCAGGTTTCTTCGCCAGCTTTAAAGTTAGAATTAGACAAGCTTACTAGAGAAATGGATATACAAAAGGGTATTTATCTCACTTTGAAGCAACAATTAGAGTTGGCTAAGATCGAAGAAATTCAAGAATCTTCAATCGTACAAGTTCTAGATACGCCACAAATACCCCTTGATTCATCTAATCGAGGTTTGAAAAGATCAGTATTGGTTTCTGTAATTTTTGGAATTTTTTTTGGTATAGGTATAGCCTCAATAAGATCGTATACAAATAGCTCAGATATCTCAGAGAGGAAAAAAATTAATAGATTTAAATACTTGATAAGAAAAAAATGGAAAGCTATGTTTAGTGATATTCGTTTTATAGGAATTGTTTGTATTTTATTACTGTCAGGTCTACCTTTTTTTATTAGTTATGAATCTGCTAGCCCTGTTTTTTTTGGTAGATATTCACTTAAAGTGATGTTGATGAATACTATATATATTTTAATTACATTATTTTTCTGTTTGATATACTTTAATATTTATAAAATAAAAAAAAGCAATTTAAATGAATGATTTTATCAAGATTTCGGAATTAAAAAAGAATATTTTTGAACGCGATATAACTGTTTCTGTGATTGGTTTAGGTTATGTTGGTTTGCCGTTACTGCTAAGATTCTCAGAGCAGGGATTTAAGTGTATTGGTATTGATATTGATAAATCTAAAATCGACTCACTACAGAAAGGTAAGTCTTATTTAAAAAGTATTGAAAATAACAAAATATCTACTGCCTTAGAAAATCGGCTTGAACTATATACTGATTTCATGAAAATTAAAGAAGCCGATGTTATTATTATTTGCGTTCCAACTCCATTAGGAAATCACAACGAGCCTAATCTAAGCTATATAAAAGCTACCTTGTCAGACATTAAGCCTTTCATGAAAGAATATCAAATTGTAATTCTCGAAAGCACAACATATCCAGGTACTTCAGATGAGGAAATGGTCCCTTTCGTAACCCATGAAAATTTTGAAGTAGGAGTTAATTATTTTATTGGATATTCTCCAGAAAGAGAAGACCCAGGTAACAAAGATTATTCTACAAAAAACATACCAAAAGTTGTTAGTGGATCTTCTCCAAAATGTCTTGAATTAGTTAAGCTAGTTTATGACCAAATTGTTGACAAAACTGTACCAGTTTCATCAATGAAAACAGCTGAGATGACGAAGATATTAGAAAATATTCACCGTGCAGTTAATATTGGCTTAGTAAATGAATTAAAAATGGTAGCTGATAAAATGGGTATAGATATTTATGAAGTAATTGAAGCAGCTGACACCAAACCCTTTGGATTTTCAGCATATTATCCTGGACCTGGACTAGGCGGACATTGTATTCCAATTGATCCTTTTTATTTAACTTGGAAAGCAAAAGAAGTAGGTATGAATACACGCTTTATTGAGCTTGCAGGTGAAATTAATTCTAAGATGCCTGAATATGTAATTCAAAAAATATCGTTTGCTTTAAATGAGCATGGAATGTCTATTAATAATAGTAAAATTTTTGTACTTGGCCTTGCCTACAAAAAAAACGTAGATGACCTACGTGAATCTCCATCTTTAGAAATAATTGATATGCTAATTAAACTTGGAGCAAAGGTTGAATACTCAGACCCATTCTTCGATAAAATTCCTGTTACAAGAAAACATAAAATAAACTTGACCTCAAAAGATCTAAATGAAGAAAACCTAAAATCATCTTCTTTGGTTGTTATTGCTACAGACCATGATCAGTTTGATTATAAATTGATAGAAAAAGAATCACGTTTGATTGTTGATACTAGAGGAAGATTTCAAAAATCGAAAAAAATTATAAAGGCCTAATCATTAAAAAAAATATTTGTGTAGTTGGCGGAGGTTACTGGGGAAAAAATCATATTAAAACTTTAAATGGGTTAAATGCACTAGCGGGAATAGTTGAGTTCAATCAAACCTTAGTTAATGAGTATAGTGCTCAATATCCTCATTTAAAAATATATTCGAGTATAAATGATGCCATAAAAAACAAAAGTTTCGATGGATTTACAGTTGCTACACCAAGCGAAACTCATTACGAGATTGCAAGAAAAATTATTGCATCTCGCAAACCTCTCCTAATTGAAAAACCGCTTGCATTGAAAATTAACGAAGCTGAAGAGCTCGTATCAATGGCAAAAAAAAATTCAGTTACTCTTATGGTTGGGCATTTATTACTATTTCATCCTGCAATAAAAAAAATTAAAGAACTAATTGATCAAGATAAAATTGGTAAAGTAATGTATTTATACAGCAATCGTCTAAACTTTGGTAAAGTCAGAACGCATGAAAATGTTTTACAAAGTCTTGCGACTCATGACATTGCAATATTTCAATATCTTGTCAATGAATATCCAGTATCAATAAAGTCAAAAGGCTCTTCTTTTTTACAGTCTAATATCGACGATTTTTCTACTTTACATTTAAAGTACGAAAAAGGAGTATGCGGACACATTTTTACTTCATGGTTAAATCCTTTTAAAGAACATAAGCTTGTAGTTATTGGTTCAAGTGGTATGATAACATACAATGATTCACATGAAAAGAAGCCACTTATACTATATGATAAAAATTTTACTATTAAAAACAGCGAACCTTCAATGACTGATAACGGTTTCAGCATTGTTGATTTCGAAAATAGATTACCCCTAGAAGAAGAAATGAAATATTTTTTAAGCCACTTAACTGGAAGCAAATTATCCATTTCAAATGGTAAAAGTGCTTTAGAAGTAGTAAGGATATTAGATGCTGCAAATTAAAAATTAAATAAAGGTATAAAGTGAAAGTAGGAATTATAGATGTAAGGGTTGCTAGCTTCAAAATTAAGCATGGATTTGAAAAACTTGGACATAAATTATCAGCTCATGATTTAAAACTTAAAACTTCGATTTTAGATGTTATTAATTCTGGAATAGTTTTTATAAGCACCTCAACTCTTTCCACTCAATAAGGGTAAGTTTGATGTATAGTATCCGTATTAAGCCATGGATGGGTTTTATGTTTCAAACAATCCAAAATTAACAGTAGGCTAAATAGCATTTATTGCACAAATTATAAATGGAGAAATATCGGAATGAAAAAAGCATTGATTACAGGAATTAACGGACAAGATGGCAGTTATCTATCAGAATTATTATTAGAAAAAGGTTATGAGGTATGGGGAATATTAAAAAGAAATTCTGTAGCGGAAAATCAAACTGCGAGATTAGATAGTGTGTTTAAGAAAATTAATCTTGAGTATGCAGATATGTTAGATTTGGCATCTCTTAATAGAATACTAGAACAAGTAAAACCAGATGAGATATATAATTTGGCAGCACAATCACATGTTAGAATATCATTTGACCAGCCAATATATACCACACAAGTAGTGGCAATTGGAACATTGAATTTATTGGAATCTATGAAATTGCTGTGTCCTGATTCAAAATATTACCAGGCATCATCTTCAGAGATGTTTGGTAATTCATTTGATGAAGATGGATTTCAAAGAGAAACTACACCCATGCACCCTACAAGCCCTTATGGATGTGCAAAAGTTTATGGTTATAACATCACTAGAAATTATAGAAATTCATATAATTTGTTTGCAAGTAACGGAATTTTATTTAATCACGAATCACCAAGGCGAGGAAGCAATTTTGTAACTAATAAAGTTGCAAAAGAGGCAGTTAGAATTAAGTATGGATTAGCAGATAAGTTATTATTAGGTAATTTAGATGCAACTCGTGATTGGGGACATGCAAAAGACTATGTGAATTGTATGTGGTTAATCTTACAGCATGATAATCCAGATGATTTTGTTTGCTCTACTGGAATATCCCATTCAGTTAGGGAGTTATGTGAATATGTATTTGGTAAATTAGATCTAGATTACAAAGATTATATTGGAGTAGATAAAAAATATATGAGGCCAGAAGAATTAAATGATTTAAAAGGCGATTCGAGCAAAACAAGAAAAGTACTTAATTGGAAACACAAATATACTTTTGAAACCATGTTGGATGAAATGGTTGAGCATTGGATAGATTTTTATGGCTAAAGAATTTTTTGTACTTGTAAGATATTCTCTTATTTGTGACCAAAGGTTATATTGTTATAATTGGATATAAAATAGTTAAATGCCTAATAAAGAAATAAAAGATTTTCTATTATCAGATTTACATAGTTCTCATTTATTAATGGATAATTTTATATCATACAATAACCAATGGAGATTTAGAATCTATTAAATCGCTATGATACATTGATTTGATTTTAAAAGAACTTGATATGGATTATATCGCAAAGGAAACCAATGGTGGAGAAAATTGAATAAAAATTCAAAAATATATATTGCAGGACACAGGGGCATGGTTGGATCTTCAATCTTAAGGCTATTGAGGAACAAAGGTTATTCAAATTTGATATTAAAATCGCGCAATGAATTAGATTTATTAAATCAAAAAGAAGTAAATCAATTCTATAAAGTTGAGAAACCCGAATTTGTTTTTATTTGTGCTGCAAAAGTTGGAGGAATACATGCTAATAATACATTAAGGGCAGAATTTTTATATGAAAACCTTCAAATACAAATTAATCTTATACATACAGCTTATCTAAACAATACAAAAAAACTATTATTCTTAGGGTCTTCTTGTATATACCCCAAAAAAAGCCCACAGCCTATCAAGGAAGAATATCTTTTGACTAATTTTCTCGAATACACAAATGAACCTTATGCAATTGCAAAAATTGCTGGCATTAAATTATGTGAAAATTATTTTCATCAATATAAATCAAACTTCTATTCTATAATGCCAACAAATGCATTTGGTCCTAATGATAACTATAACCTGGAAACTAGTCATGTTTTCCCAGCATTGATAAAAAAAATACATGATGCCAAAATTAATAAAAAAAAGTCTATCACTTTATGGGGTTCTGGTTCTCCTTTAAGAGAATTTATTTATGTTGATGATATTGCAAATGCCGCTTTCTTTACTATGAATCAAAATTTTAAAGAACTTTACAAAAGCGGAATTAGCCATTTGAATGTTGGAACTCAAAAAGAAATCTCTATTAAAGAATTGGCAAATCTTATTTCTAGAGTACTAGAATACAATGGTGCAATTAAGCATGATCTTTCTAAGCCAGACGGTACTCCGAGAAAAATAATGGATTCGAGCAAGATCAATTCTCTAGGATGGAAACCTAAGGTTGGTATTATTAAAGGAATCCAGTTAACGTATAAAGCTTTTTTAGCTGAGTTAAAAAATTAAAATAAAGAAGAAATATGAAAACAAATAAAGATATTTTAAAAAATAAAACGATACTTATTACTGGTGGAACTGGTTCATTTGGTAAGAAATTTATTGAAAAAGTCCTTGCGAATCATAAACCTAAAAAAGTTATTGTTTACAGTAGAGATGAGCTTAAGCAATTTGACATGCAACAAGTATGGCCTGATAACGCCGATATTCCTATAAGGTATTTTATTGGAGATATAAGAGATTATCATAGATTAAAAACAGCAATGTATGGAGTTGATATAGTTATTCACGCGGCTGCTCTCAAACAGGTTCCCGCATCAGAGTACAACCCTTTTGAAACCGTCAAAACTAACATAATTGGCGGTCAAAATGTAGCAGATGCTGCAATTGCTACTGGCGTAAAAAATGTTATTGCACTTAGTACTGATAAAGCTGCAGCGCCAATAAATTTATATGGAGCAACAAAATTGACTTCGGATAAACTCTTTATTGCAGCAAATAATTATGCAGGCGGAAAGGATACAAAATTATCTGTTGTAAGATATGGAAATGTTATGGGAAGTCGAGGATCAGTTATACCATTTTTTATTAAGCAAAAGGATACAGGAGCTTTATCCATTACCGATGAAAGAATGACTCGGTTTAGTATTACACTTGATGAGGGTGTTAATTTTGTTATATCCTGCTTAGAAAAGATGTGGGGTGGTGAAATTTTTATACCAAAAATTCCAAGTTATAGAATAACGGATGTCGCAAAAGCCATAGCACCAGAAGCAAAGCATAAAATAATAGGAGTAAGACCCGGAGAGAAGCTTCATGAAGAAATGATTACAGAGACCGACTCTATGAATACTGTCGAATTTAAAGACTATTTTGTTATTTTACCCTCACTGTCAATGTGGAGTGTAAATAGATTTATAAATGAAAGCGATCAGAGCAAAGGAAAAATGTGTGCTGAAGATTTTTCCTATAATAGTTTAAACAATAAACAATTTTTATCAGTGCAAAGTCTAAAAAAATTAATTGAAAAAATTAAAATACCATGATTTCATATGGAAAACAATCAATTGATCAATCAGATATCGATGCTTTAGTTGAAGTTTTAAAAGGTGATTGGTTAACTCAAGGACCGTATGTTGATAAATTTGAAGATAATCTTAAATCTTATTTAGGATCAAAATACGCAGCATGCGTTTCAAATGGTACTGCCGCCCTTCATCTTACATCAATAGCATTAAATTGGAATCCCGAAGATATAATTTTAACAACACCTATCACCTTTCTTGCTACTGCCAACGCAATTATATATGCTAATGCAACCCCTGATTTTGTTGACATTGATCCATACATACACACAATCGATCCAAATAAATTAGAGCAAAAATTAAAATACTACAGAAAACAAAACAAAACCGTAAAAGCTGTAATTGCGGTTGACTACGCAGGTCACCCATGTGATTGGGATTCTCTTAGATATCTTGCTGACAAGCATGAATTTCAACTTATAAATGATAATTGTCATGCCCTCGGAGCATCTTATAAAAAAAATAAAAAGTATGCAGCTAATTTTGCCGATGTTGTAATACAAAGTTTTCACCCAGTTAAAAATATTACTACTGGAGAAGGGGGTGCAATTCTATCAAATGATAAGAGCTTTATAAATAAAATTATTAATCTGAGAACACATGGAATGACTAAAGAAGTTAAAAATCTTGATAATAAAGAAGAAGGGCCTTGGTATTACGAGGTGCATGATATTGGATATAATTATAGAATAACCGATTTGCAATGTGCGCTGGGAATTAATCAGTTAAAAAAACTTGAAAATTTTATTAATAAAAGAAGAGAAATCGCAAAACTATATGATAAATCTTTAAGAAATATTAATCATATCGTTTTACCAAAAACTAAAGATAATGTTCTTCACGCACACCATCTTTACCCAATTCAAATTAAATTCGAAGAAACAAATATTTCAAGAAAAGAACTTTTTTTTAGAATGAAAGAGTTGAAAATCAATCTACAGGTTCACTATTTTCCAGTACATTTGCAGCCTTATTATAAAAAAACTTTCGGATTCAAGGAAGGAGACTTTTTAGAAGCCGAAAGATTTTATTCAAATCAGGTTTCTTTACCTATCTATCCAGATTTATCAATTAAAAACGTAGATCGCGTAATTAGTTCACTACAAGAAATAATAAATTGATTAATTCTTATAAAAAAATAGCACTGGGAACAGCACAATTTGGAATGAATTACGGCATAGCAAACAGAACCGGAAAAGTAGAAAATAATGACATAAAATCAATTTTAGAGATAGCTTATAAAAATGGAATAAATACATTAGACACTGCAAAAGGTTACGGGGAAAGTGAAAAAGCATTAGGCTTGTATTTGAAAAATAAAAAAAGTGAAAACTGGAACATTATTACAAAATTTGGTACTTGTGATAATATTAATCAACAATATATTAACTCATGTCAAAAAATGAATATCAAACCAAATATGATTTTAGCTCACTCAGTAGATGTTTTTATTAGCACAAATTTTCAGAAATTTGCTGAATCAATGTCCGAAAAATACCCCTTTTTAAAAGTAGGTGTTTCAATTTATGATGAAAAAGACATACAACGTGCTCTTTCTTCACCCTTTAAGCCTAAAATAATTCAACTACCAATTAACATTCTAGATACAAGGCTTTTTCATAATGGAGTAATATCTCAACTTTTTGATTTTGGTATACTAATTCATGCAAGATCTGTTTTTCTTCAAGGCCTCTTTTATTTAAGTAGTTTAGAAATAAAAAAATATTTTAATGATTTAGACCCTGTCATTAAAAAGTTAAAATTGATTGCTTCAAAAGCAAATATAACACTTGCTGAGCTATCATTACTGTGGTTGAAAAGCATAAGTGAGCTATCATTAATAATTGTTGGTGTAGATAAATCAGATCAATTAATCCAGCATCTAAATACACTAAACAAAACTGTCAAAGCAGATGTCTTTGATGAAGCTCTTTCAATTAGATATACCAATGAAGAAATATTAAATCCAGCTCTTTGGAGCAAGAACTTTTTCAACCTCAAATAAACTTTTAGATATTTAGGAAAATTTTTATGAAAAATAAAGTAATAGCTATTGTTCAAGCAAGAACTGATTCGACACGACTTCCAAATAAAGTAATGAAAAAAATTTCCAATACACCATTAATTGAAATTCTTTTAAAAAGACTGTCAAAATCAAAAAAAATAAATAGTATAATTATAGCTACAACAGATAAAAGATCAGATGATAGATTATCAGAATATATTTCAAGCATAAATTTTAATGTATTTAGAGGAAGTGAGAATGATGTTTTAGATAGGTATTATAATGCGGCAAAGGAAAATGAAGCAAGCACAGTTATCAGAATTACTGGAGATTGCCCATTAGTAGATCCTGAGATAATTGATAGCATGATCGATGAATATAACAACAATAATCATATCGATTTGCTATGGAACGATGGCCCTCCAACTTTTCCAGATGGTTTGGATGTTGAAATATTTAGTTTTTCTTCGCTTGAAAAAGCTTGGAAAGAATCAACCAAAGCTTATGACAGAGAGCATGTTACTCCCTATCTCACTGATAGCGGTTTATTTAAAATAAAAACTTTTTTAAATGAAGTTGATTATTCTACGGAAAGATGGACTATTGATGAGCCAGAAGACCTTGAAGTAATAAGAAATATAATTGAGCACTTTCAGCCGAATTTTTATTTTAGCTGGAAGGAGGTGGTAAAGCTCAAAGAAACAAATCCAAAATATTTTACTAATAACACTATGCATAAAAGAAATGAAGGCGCTACAGTAGGAACTGGTCAAAAATTATGGAAAAGAGCCAAAAAAATTATTCCAGGTGGAAATATGCTCTTGTCAAAAAGGTCAGAAATGTTTTTACCTGATAAGTGGCCTTCATATTTTAAAAAATCAAAAGGATTTAATGTTTGGGATCTTGATGGAAATAAATTTTCTGATCTATCGATAATGGGCATTGGAACAAATACACTTGGTTATGGACATAAAGAAGTAGACGAGGCCGTTATTAATGCTATTAAAAAAGGTAATATGTCAACATTTAACTGCCCAGAAGAAGTTTTTTTATCAGAAAAGTTAATTGAGTTACATCCATGGGCTGAAATGGTCAGACTTGCTAGATCCGGAGGTGAAGCAAATTCAATAGCTATTAGAATTGCAAGAGCTGCTTCTGGAAAGGACAAGGTTGCTTTTTGTGGTTATCACGGATGGCATGACTGGTATATTTCATCTAATCTTTCTAATGATAAATCTTTAGATGGTCATTTATTGCCTGGTTTAGAGCCAAATGGTGTTCCTAGGGCTCTAGCAGATACTGCTATACCATTTCGATACAATAATATTGAAGAATTAAAAGAAATTATTTCAAATAACGAGTTAGGCGTTATTTGTATGGAAGTTGCAAGAAGTGAAGGAAATAACAAATTTTTACAAGATGTGAGAAGATTAGCTGATAAGAACAACATTGTATTAATCTTTGATGAGATTTCTTCTGGGTTCAGACAGTCTTTTGGAGGCTTGCACAAATTATGTGACGTTGAACCTGATATTGCAATATTTGCAAAAGCTATTGGAAATGGTTATCCTATTTCCGCTGTAATTGGAAGGAAAAATGTTATGGATTCTGCTCAATCAAGTTTTATGAGCAGTACATTTTGGACGGATAGAGTCGGTCCTGTAGCTGCTTTAAAAACTCTTGAAGTTATGGAAAGTATTAAATCTTGGGAAATTATAACAGAAATTGGAAAAAATATTCAGAAACGTTGGGAAGAATTAGCAAAGACCCATGATCTAGAAGTTGCAGTAAATGGCTTACCTGCAATTTCTAGCTTTTCAATAAATAGTAGTAGCTTTCTTGAATATAAAACATTCATAACTCAAGAAATGTTGAAAAAAGGCTATCTTGCTACAAATTTAATTTTTACATGCATTGACCATGATGATGAAATCATAGATCAGTATTTTGATGAATTAGATAAATTATTTTCTATAATAAAAGACTGTGAAAATGAGGTTAAATCTATAAATGAACTGTTAGATGGCCCAGTTTGTCATAGTGGCTTTAAGCGGCTTAACTAACTCATAAATGAAAATTACATTTTTAACTGAGTGTAATAATAACACAGGCCTAGGTCACTTGATGAGGTCTTTGTCAATTGCTCATGCTTTTAAAGTAATCGGCTTAAAACCTGAGTTTATAATTGACGGAGATAAAAACTTAAGCAAATTTATTGATGACAGTTTCATAGCATGTTTTTTTAATTGGGCTAATGACATTGATAAACTGCTTTCAATAATCAATAAAGCAGATATTCTATTTATTGATTCGATTTCAATATCTAAATCAAAATATAGAAAAATAGTTAATTCAAAAAAAAATATAGTATTTATAGACGATTATCATAGGTGGAGTCATTCAAAAGGAATTATTGTTGACTGGACTGTAAATGCTAAATATGAAATAAAAACAATCGAAGGGGTTTACTATCTGATTGGTCCTAAGTATACTGCGCTTAGAAAAGAGTTTTATGATGTTTCAGAAAGAAAGCATTCTAAGAATATTCAAAAAGCGCTTATAACATTTGGTGGTTCTGACATAAGAAATATGACTCCAAAAATAATATCTTTTTTTAAAGAATTTTATCCAGAAATATTTTTGAATATTGTTATAGGTAAATCATATAACAATACGGTTGAAATCAAGAATATTGCTCCAAAGAATGCAAAATTAATTTATTCACCAGATGCGAAATTGATGAAAAACATGATGTTGAAATCTGATATTGCTTTAGCGTCAGGGGGGCAAACATTATATGAGCTGGCAAGAGTTGGTCTTCCAGCGCTAGCAATAATTTTAATTGATAACCAAATTGAAGATACTGAAGGATGGTCAAAATTAGGCTCATTATTTAATCTTGGATGGTGGGATGATAAAAAAATCATTGATAAATTAAATTCAAATATGCGGCTTATAAATGAATACCCCACAAGAGTTAAAATGGGTAAAATTGGTCAAAATACCATTGATGGTAGCGGAGCAAGACGCATTGCAGACTTTGCTCTAAAAAATTTAACATGAAAACAATATTTGAATATAGATCATCTATAATATTATATAATGTTTTAATGAGGCTATCAAAAGAAAAGCCGTTCATTTTACCTTCAAATATATGCCCAATTGTAATCACTACCTTTTTAAAAGCAAAAGTGCCATTTATTTGTCTTGATATATGCTTAAAAACATTTGAAATAGATAGGGATCTTTTATTAAAGAAAATCAAAGAGCGACCTGATTATTATGGTGGGATACTTTGGCTTAGGCCGTATGGGTTAAGTAGGAATAATAAAAAACTTTTTAAATCTATAAAAAAAATAAATAATAATTTATTTATAATTGATGATTGCTGTTTATCGGTACCAAAATTTTCATTTCAAGATAACTATCAAGATCTGACTCTTTTCAGCACAGGCTACTCAAAATATGTTGATTTTGGATGGGGTGGGTTTGGTCATTTAAACACTTCTTTAATTGACTATTCCGTAAATGAAATTAAATTTAATAATAAAGATTTAATTAAATTAACTACAACAATTCAAGAGTCTATTGATACTAGAACAAAATTTAAATATATTGATAGTAGCTGGCTTGGTGGCAACGTTAGATGCAAATTTGAAGAGTATAAAAAAAATATTTCAAATGAGCTCCCAGCCATATCTAAGCATAAAAACAAAATAAACAGTATTTATTCAAGCATTATTAGTCATAGTGCTCAATTTCCTAAAGGATATCAACAATGGAGGTTTAATATATATGCAAATAATAAAAAAAGATTACTTGAAAAACTATTCGCTGAAAAACTGTTTGCCAGCTCACATTATTATCCTATTACAGAGCTTTTAAGTTTAGATTCTTCGATAAATTCTAATTTTTTACATAGCAATGTTATTAACCTGTTTAATGATTACAGATACAATGAAAAAATGGCAAAAAAAACCGCATATATCGCAAATAAACATATTTTAAAATGGGGGTATAAAAAATTTGAGTAATATTATAGCTATTATGCAGCCATTCTATTTGCCATGGGTTGGATTTTTTGATCTAATTGCTAAAGCAGATTATTTCGTATTTCTAGACAATGTCAAAATTGAAAAATCCTCTTGGCAAACTAGAAATCAAATTTTGATTAACAACCAACCATCATTTATTACTGTTTCAATAAAAGGCTCTAGAAATCAGTTAATTTCAGAAGTTGTTATTAATGATGAAATAAAATGGAGAGAAAAGCATATTGCCACTATAGCTAATGTATATAAAAAACATCCATTTGGTAAATGGGTTTTAGATTTGGTAGTACCTGTAATCGAGGATACATCTATTTGCTTGTTAAGTGATTTAAATATAGAATTAATTAAAATAATTTGTAGAAACTTAGATATTAAATCAAAATTTTATATGTCATCTCAGATTTCAACGAGTGGGACAAAATCTCGTCGCCTAATTGAAATTTGCAATCATTTCCAATCAACTAATTATTACAGCCCCAAAGGTTCAAAGAAATATATTGATGATGAAAATCACTTTACCAAAAGCAAAATAAATGTATTTTATCAGAATATCATATTAAAAAAGTATAATCAATTTAAATCAAATAATTTTGTTTCTAATCTTTCAATAATTGATTTAATGGCTAATTTAGGTCCTGATGAAACAACTAATTATATTAATAATCTCAAAACATAAAGATAGTTAATTCTGTTTAATTCTGATGATAAAAGAAAATAATTATATTTCAATCGGGGACAATAAAATTGGAAGGGAATTTAAGCCATTTATTATTGCTGAAATGTCTGGTAATCATAACCAATCACTAGACAGGGCTCTTAAAATTGTTGAAGAAGCTGCAAAATGTGGTGCTGATGCAATTAAACTACAAACATACACTGCAGATACAATAACAATTAATAAAAATGATAACGAGTTTTTAATTAATGACAAAAATAGTTTATGGTATGGAAAATCTTTATATGAATTATATGATGAGGCTCATACACCCTGGGAATGGCATGAAGCAATTTTTAAGTGTGCTCAAAAGAATAATATAATATGTTTTAGTTCAGCTTTTGATGAATCGTCTGTTGAATTTTTAGAAAAAATAAAAACGCCAGCGTATAAAATTGCTTCTTTTGAAAATAACCATATCCCATTGATTAAGAAAGTTGCTAAAACAGGAAAACCATTAATTATTTCTACTGGGATGGCAAGCCTCGCAGATATTGATGATATTATTGAATGCTTACCTGATAATTATTTGAATAAATTTATTCTTTTAAAATGCACTAGCAATTATCCTGCATCAGCTGAAAATAGTAACCTACTTACCATACCTAGTATGAAACAAAAATTTAATTGTCAAGTTGGATTATCTGATCATACTATGGGAATTGGGACAAGTATAGCTGCAGTTACACTCGGAGCAACAGTAATAGAAAAACACTTTACTTTAGATAGGTCTGATTCAGGTGTAGATTCAGATTTTTCCATGGAGCCAGATGAATTGAGATTATTAGTTTCAGAATCAAAAGCTGCATGGAGTTCTTTAGGCTCAGTGAATTATGGTCCATCAAGCGAAGAAAAAGCATCTTTGGTTTTTAGAAGATCTATTTATGTAATCAAAGATTTAAAAAAAGGGGATGAATTATCTAAAAATAATATATCAATCATTCGTCCAGGATTAGGAATTAAGCCAAAATATTATGACCAATTAATCGGTAAAAAAATTAATTGTGATATTAAAATGGGAACCCCTATAAAATGGTCTTTTATTAAAAATTAATAAACATATTTTTTAACAAAAAATGAATAAAAAAATAAAAATATGAATAAGGTATGTATTTTAGATTATGGAAGCGGCAATGTTGGCTCGGTATTTAATCTACTGACATTTTTAAAAACTAATGTATCTATTTCAAACGCCGAAGATGATATCATTAATTCTACTCATCTAATATTACCAGGTGTCGGATCATTTGGCTCTTCAATGAAAAAAATAAATAAAACTTTGCCCATTCAGCTTCTTGAAAAAGAAGTTCTTTCTAAAAATAAACCATTTTTAGGTATATGCGTTGGTATGCAAGTTTTAGCAAATAATGGTTTAGAATTTGGGGACTACAAGGGATTAGGGTGGATTGAAGGCACAGTTGATCAATTAAATTCAAAAAAGAATCCACTACCACACATTGGATGGAATGAAATTAATATAAAAAACAATTCAAAGATCGTAGATGGATTAGAAGAAGTAAGAGATTTTTATTTTGTTAACAGCTTTGTTTTTAAACCAAAAAATAAAACAAATATTGTAGCAGAGACTATTTACGGAGAGTCTTTTGCTTCAATAATAATGAAAAAAAATATTATAGGTGTACAATTTCATCCTGAAAAAAGTCAAAAAGCTGGTCAAAAATTAATTTCTAATTTTCTTAAGTATTAATGAAAAAAAATCGTCTAATTCCAATTTTGCTATTAAAAAATGGTTGGCTTGTTCAAAGTAGGCAATTTAAGAGACATCAAAATTTAGGTAACCCAATTACAGCTGTTAAAAGATTAAGTCAATGGGGCTCTGATGAATTAATTTACTTGGATATTACAAGGGATGGTTTTTACGATATGAGAAGAGATGATCAAGGTTATAGTAATCGCAGATCATTTTTGGAAATAATTAATGATATTTCCAAAGAAACTTTTATGCCTATGTCAATTGGTGGGAAAATTTGCAATTTAGAAGATATTGAAAAAAGACTAAAACTCGGAGCAGACAAAGTTGTGATAAATACAAAAGCTTATGAAGAAAATAATTTTATTGAAAAAGCTGCTAAAGAGTTTGGATCTCAATGTATAGTAATATCTGTAGATGTAAAAATTGTAGATGGTGAATATAAAGTATTTATTGACAGAGGAATGAAAGAAACAAATATTGATCCTATTTTATGGTCAAAAAAAATATATGATTTAGGTGCCGGTGAGATACTACTAAATTCAATTGATAGAGATGGTACAGGTGAAGGTTATGATTTAAACTTATTACAACTTGTATCCAATCAAGTAGAATGCCCTGTGATTGCATGTGGTGGAGTTGGCGAATGGTCACATTTTGAAGAGGCATTTAATAAAACAAATGTTGATGCAGTTTCTGCTGCAAATATTTTTCATTATATTGATCAAAGTGTATTTCTCGCAAAGAAATACCTATATGAGAAAGATTTAAATGTTAGAAAACCAGATTTATTGAAAATATAGTTTTGGAGTGAAAATGAATGAAATGAATTATTGCAAAAAATGTGTTTATCCTTTTGCTACAGTTAATCTTAATGTCGATGATGATGGCATATGCTCAAGTTGTAAAACTTATAAAGCCTTTGAAGAGATATCCCCCGAATTTTGGAAAATAAGAAAAGAAAAACTAATTTCATTATTTAATGAACATCTAGAAAATAACAAATCTAATTATGATTGCATGATTCCAGTTAGCGGAGGAAAGGATAGCTATTATCAGGCTCATGTAATTACAAAAGAGCTTGGATTAAAGCCATTACTTATGACATACCATGGTAATAATTTTTTACCAGAAGGCGATTATAATCGTGATAATATGCGCCATGTATTTAATGCTGATCATATTGTATGGGGTCCAAGTGTAGATGTATTAATAAAATTAAATAGAATAGCATTTAAAAAAATGGGTGATATGAATTGGCAAAATCATTGTGGGATTTTCTCTGCACCTATTCAAGTAGCAGTTAATTTTAAAATACCAATTCTAATTTGGGGTGAAATTAATTGGGACATATCTGGTATGTTTGACCCTGATGATTTTATGGAGTTTAGTGCTCGAGTTAGACATGAGCACGATTTAAGAGGATTTGAATGGTATGATTTTTTAGATGATAAAGTAGATAAGCTAAATGAAAAAGATTTGATATGGGCAAAATATCCTGATGATGAAGAAATATTAGAAGTAGGTGTTAGGGGGTTATATGTAGGCAATTTTTTTAAATGGGATCCAAATTGGCATACTAAGCTTGTCCAAGAGCAATATGATTGGAAGCCAGCTGAAAAACCATTTGAAAGAACTTATAGAAAATTTTCAAATCTCGATGATAGATACGAGAATGGAATACATGATTTAATGAAATTTGTCAAATTCGGATATGGAAGATGTTCAGATCACGCATCTAAAGATATTAGGACTGGATATCTAACAAGGAAAGAAGGCGTTGAGTTGGTAAAAAAACATGATCATATTGTTTCAAGTGATTTATACTATTGGCTTGATTATGTCAGTATGACCGAAGAGGAATTTTGGAAGATAGCAGATACATTTCGCGATCCAAGAGTTTGGTGGATTAAGAATAACGAATGGTGGAAAGATAATATTTGGGGAGAGCCAGAACCATTTGGTGATGTTTATCTTAATAAAGATCAGATTGAAGAATTTAATAAAAGACAGTTTGAAATAAATAATGGAAAATAATTATGAATAGAAAAATACCCTTTACAAATAAACAAGATATTGCAAGAAAAAGTAAAGGCCGTCCAATTATATTATTTGGAGCTGGCAATATTGCTGAAAAAACACAAAGAATAATTGCAAATAAAGAAATCCATTCAATTGTAGATAATTCATCTAATTTATGGGAAGAGGTGCAACTTAATGTGAAGATTTTAAGTCCAGATTATTTAAAAACTAAGGAAGGAAAATCTTGCTTTATCATCATTACAACAACATCATTTTCTGATGTCAGTACCCAACTTGAAGAATTTGGATTTAAAGCAAGTGAAGATTTTATTGTAAGTCCGATATTGAACGATCTAAGAATAATTGACGAGCTCGAGTCAATTAACTCCAGATTAATTTTCACCAGTGGATCACCTAAGCAAGAATCTAACACTTTTGGTGGTGGCATTTATCAACTCGAGGTTGATGGAGATGAATGGTCTCATAGAAAAATGATTGATGGAAATAGTTATGGTATAATAAAATTTAATGAAAACTTTATTGCCCTTGATACTGATAGAGGAATTATAGAATTCAATAAAGATTTTAAGATTATTAGAGAGCAAAAATTACCAATAGGAAGCAGAGCGCATGGGCTTGATTTTTCTGAAGAAAAACAATTGTTTTTTGTGAATTGTTCTTATTTGGACTCCATTCTAATATTGGATAAAGATTTTAAAATCATTGATCAGATCAATATTTCAAATAAAAGAGAAAAATTTGGAAAGCCATTCCATCATTCAAATGATTGTTGTGTTTATAATGACAGTTTATTTGTATCCATGTTTTCACAAACAGGAAATTGGAAATTAGATATTTTTGATGGAGCAATTTTAGAATTTGATATAGAAACAAAAAAAATTATCGGTCCTGTAGTATCTGATTTATGGATGCCACATAATGTTAAAATAATTGATGGAAGCTTTACTTTTCTAGACTCTCTTGCTGGTCACTTGAGATCAAATAATGCTCAAATAATTGGTGATTTTCCAGCATTTTCTAGAGGGTTAGACCATGATGGTAGTTATTACTACATAGGTCAGAGTAGAAACAGAAATTTTTCAAAAAATATTGGATTATCTAAGAATATTTCTATTGATGCTGGCGTAATAATTTTTGACGAACATACCAAAGTTTCTAGGTTTCTCCAACTTCCACCAAAGTTATCAGAAATTCATTCCATAGTAGTATTAGATAATTAGATTAGTGATTAAGTAATAGTTAAGAATTTTTTCTTATGAATAATCTTATCGAAATAAGTAGAGATCCTAAAAAGATTGATAACGTACTAAAGCTCTTTAGAAAAAAATTTTTTTTTCAATCGAGTGCTTACTTAAAATCAGTACTTGAATATAGAAATCAAATTTCTGTTGATAATAAATCTAATTACGAAGATAAATCTTTCGTTATTTTAAATAAAGGCGAACCGGCTGTTTTATTTATAATATCAACATATAAAAAAAATATTTTATATGTTGATTCATTTAATGGTAGGCCATGTTTTGCAATAGAAGACCCTTCAAAGGTAACTTCAAAAATATTAAAATCTTTATTTGATGAATTTAGAAAAATATCAAATAATTTTAATTCTGAAATTTGGTATCGAGACTTTTTGGTTAATGGAGAGATTTCTTTTATAACAAAAAAACTACTCAATATTGGAGCAGTAATTAATCCTATCCTTAGCAATGTAATAGATTTGTTAGTTGATGAAAATATTCTTAAAAGAAATGTTAGAAAGAGCTATAAAAGCTTAATTAATTGGGGGACTAAAGAGTTAAGACCTGAAGTTTACGATTCCAATAATATTTCTTGGGAAATAATGGAATCTTTCAGAAAACTACATATTCGCGAGGCTGGAAGAGAAACAAGATCGGTTGAAACTTGGAAAAAACAATATAAAATGATTAAAAAGGGTGATGCCTTTATAGTTATGGGTCACTACGAAAAGAAACTAGTTTCTGCTGGCCTTTTTATTTTAGATAATAATTTTTGTTATTATGGGGTATCAGCCTCTAGAAGGGATTTATTTGATAAGCCCCTTTTTCATGGATTAATGTGGGCTGCAATGATCAACGCTAAAAAAATAGGTTGTAAATGGTTTGAGACTGGCGACCAATATTATCCTCGTCATCCAATTTATTCCTTACCAAATGACAAAGAGTTGGGAATTAGTCGCTTTAAGGCAGGCTTTGGTGATTCAACAAAGATTTTCTTAGACATTAAATTATCTATTGAATCGAATAATTAAAAATTATCAATAGTTTATGATATGAAAAATTTCTTAGCTGATATATACAGTATTAAAAAATATGGTATTGAAAAATGGCATAATGAATTTTATTGGCCAATAACTATAGATGAGAACAGGTCAATTGCTAGAGATCTAGATTCTTTATTAAAAAAGAACCATTTAAATGTATCCAATGAGCTGAGTGATTCATTATGGGTTCTCTATAGCAGATTAGTAGTGAGCCTATCAAGAGTAATCAGCAATTTAATTATTTTAAATAAATTAGAAGACAATGAATATACATTGTCAAGTAAAGAATATTTAAGGTTAATAAAAATTCATGGCAAACCCATACCAAAAGAGCCCTTAATCAAGGATAAAGCCAAAGATCTCATGAGGAATATTTATTACAATTTTTATAAAAATAAATCAATAAAGTCTTTATATAAGAATCCAATTATTTCTACTGAGTCTCCAAATATGGATATGAAAGAATATGCAATTAATAATAACGCTAAAGTTTTTTTTGTTTCAAAAACATTCTTTTATACATCTAAGAAAAAAATTCCAAGTCAACTTAAAAATGAAATAGAAATATTTGTTGATGATTATTTTAAAAGTGTTTTAGAAAAAGTAAAAAAATATACTTTAAATCAAAAATTTATTGATAATATTAAAACAAGCCTAGTTTCTGAATTAGTACAAACGAGTGAAAATATCTTAATATATAGAAATAGAATAAAGAGCTTTAGAAAAAATACAAAATTTTTAGTTCTTAGTGTAGGTGATATTTTTATTAGAAGCGTTTCTGTTGCTATGTTACGTGAGGGGCACGATGTAGTGGCTTTTCCTCATGGTAATAATATTGGAATGTCTAGCGACTTTATCAACCCTTGTATATTAACAGGGATATCTAATGGGCTAGTTTGTCCAAATAAACTATCACAAAAGTTATATGATAAAGGAATAGATAGCTATTTAAGACCTTACGGGAAAAAGGTTAAAACTGAAATATTAAACGTAAATACTTATTACAGTAAATTATATGACAAATATAAAAAATCTAAAATTCCACATTTAGTAAAAAATATTATGATAATTGAAGATCCTCTAAACCCAAATTTTCAACCATGGCCTTTTTATTTAGATTTTAATATCAGAAAGGCAAAATTAATTCAAAATAATAATTACAATCTTATACTCAAAAGACACCCAGACAGGCTAAATGAATCACAAAATGTTTATGATGGTTATTATGACCAAATAATTGATGAACCTTTCGAAGAAGTTTATAATAAAGCTGACTTATTTATCATTCCTGATATAGGAACAACAACTTTTGGCTTTGCTATGTTTACAAAAAAACCAATTATTATTTTTAGTCATATTCTTGAAAATATATGGCCAGAAGCAAAAGATATAATTGAAAAAAGGTGTATAGTAGTAAAATCATTTTATGAAAAAAATGGAAAGATTAATTTTGATGGTAAACAACTAATTCATGCGCTTAAAAGAGCCCCCTCTCCGCCAAATGAAGAATTTTTAAAGTTATTTTTAGATAGTGATAAAATAATATGAAGAATGTTAATATTATCATTGACAGAGAAAGGATAGTGGATTACCTAACGACTCCTATAAAACAAAATATTAGAGAGCTATTTGAAAGTGGATATAAAATAAATTTTTTCAATAAGATTAATACCAAAACTACTAGTTGTGATATTTTAATATTAGTATCTAAGCCAGTATTAAATATTTTAAAAGAAAAAAATCCAATTATAGGTGAAAATGATTTAACTGCGCTGTTTTTAAAAAATGTAAGAAAAAACACTTCGAAAGTAATTTGGCTAGATAACTCCGACAGTACAAGTGTGACGCATTTTGAATTATTACCCTACGTAGATCTATATTTAAAAAAACACCTATTTAAAGATAAATCTCTTTATTCAAAAAATTATGTTGGTGGTCGAATCTTTACAGACTACTATCATCATAATTTCAATGTAAAGGATAACTACCCATTTACACAGTTTTTTCCCTTAAAGCAAAAATACTATGATAAAGTTGATTTAGCTTGGAATATTGGTTTAGGAGATATGTACAATTCATTCACTAAAATGAATCACTTAAGAAGATTCATTCCATCAATAATACCTTTCAAATACAATTCAAATTACTTTTCTCCGAAATCTAGAAAACAAAGAGACTTTTTTTTGAAAACTAGTACAAATCTTTCAAGAAAGCTTATTGCATTTCATAGACTGGAATTAATTTCTAGCTTATCTAAAATAATGAAAAAAAATAACCTTAACGGTATATTGCAAGGTCCAAAATTGACAACTAAGTTATATAGAAAAAAATTGTCACAATCCAAAATAATACCAAGTCCTTTTGGTTGGGGTGAACTAGGCGTAAGGGACTATGAAGCATTTATTTTTGGAGGATTATTACTTAAACCGGATATATCCCATATGGAAACATGGCCATCTATCTTTATTGAAGACGAAACTTATAAGCCTATTAAATGGGATTTTTCTGATCTTGAAGAAAAAGTTTTATATTTATTGAGCAACGATAAGGAAAGAATTAGAATTGCTTCAAATGGACAGGAAGCATACAGGGAATCAATTTCAAAAAAAGGGATGTCCTTATTTGTAGATTGGTTTGTTCAGCAAGTTGAAAAATAGATTATATGCAAAGAATAGTCAAAATAATTGAAAATAAATAGAAAGACATAAATGAAAAAAATTATTATATTTTTTGTTGAAATTTTTCGTCGCTTATTTTACGGTAGAATAGTTATTAAAGAAATTCAAGGAATTAAGTATGAGCTTGATTTATCTGAGAATATTGATTCGCATCTTTACTTCAGAGGTTATTGGGAAAAAAATACTACAAAAATATTGGAAGATATTTTAGAGCCCAATTTTTTTGTATTTGAAGTTGGATCAAATATTGGAGCCCATACATTTCAAATTGCAAAAAAATTAACCCATGGAAAGGTTTATGCATTTGAACCTACTCAATATGCATTTACTAAGTTATCCCGAAATTACTCTTTAAACAAATTTGATAATATTGATTTAAATAATATTGCTTTATCAAATCATGAAAGATCAGAAAGAATTAATAGAAATACAGATTCTAGTTCTTTACCATTTAAGGCAAGCTGGGATTTGAAGGGAAAAAAAAGAAATCCATCCGAAGAAAACATTATTTTTGAAACCTTAGATAATTTTGTCCTAAAAAGAAAAGTAAAAAGGATTGATTTAATAAAAATTGATACTGATGGTTATGAATTAAAAGTTATTAAGGGCGGATTGGACAGCCTTGCTAATTTTTCTCCCTTGATAATTATTGAGATAGGAAATACTCTTAATCGAGTTGGTGATAATATTGAAGATTTAATTGATATTCTAACTGGATTAAATTATAAATTATTTTCAATTCCAAATAAAAGAGAATTTTTATCAAAAAGTGAAATTGTTAAAGAAATAGATAAATTAAGAACATTTGATTGTTTATGTATAAAAAAATGAATTGTTATGAATTTATAAAAATATTATTAAGGATATAAAGTGAAGATTAAGCCCTTTTTGATGGGACTATTATCGTATTTGCCCATATTTAATAAATTTCTTTTAAATCGAAGCAGTACCGGCGGAACGGACTCCGCACGATATTGTTATTCTGTTTGGTTAAGACATTTGGTTCATGCAAAAAAAAGTGGTTTGAATATTAATCCTCAAATAATTGGCGAGCTTGGACCTGGCGACTCTATTGGCGTGGGCCTAGCAGCTCTGATTTCAGGTAGCGAACAATACTTTGCCTTTGATGTTGTTTCCTATGCTTCAATTACAAAAAATAACAAAATTTTTGATGAACTTGTAACTCTCTTTAAAGAAAAAACAGCTATCCCAGGAGATGAAGAGTTTCCAAGGGTAAAACCTAATTTAGATAGTTATGATTTCCCCTATGATATTTTAGATGAGAAAAGGATGAAAATATCTCTTCAGAAATCAAGACTTGAAAAAATTAAAAATTCAATTAAGAATGCAAACTCCCCTAATTCATTAATTTCATATTTTGCTCCATGGTCTGATAAAAAGAATATTAAGCGCGATTCAGTTGATATGATCTTTTCTCAGGCAGTTTTAGAGCACGTTGAGGATCTTCAATCGGTTTATAGAACAATACATTCTTGGCTTAAGCCTAAAGGATATTCATCAAATCAGATTGATTTTAAATCTCATGGTTTTTCAAATGAATGGAACGGTCATTGGACATATTCAAGTTTGTTTTGGAAATTAACTATAGGTCGTAGACCATGGACATTTATAAATAGAGAACCCTGTTCATCTCACAAAATAAAAATTAAAAATGCAGGATTTAAAATTATAAATGAATTATTGTTTAAATCTAAATCAAGAATAAAAAGAAAAAATCTTGCGAAAGATTTTAAAAATATATCAGAAGATGACCTTATAATAAGTGGAGCTTTTTTTCAAATGATTAAAGAATAAAAATTGTATGATAAAAAATCAAACTATACTAATTCTATCATTTTTCAGTATTTCGACAGCTTTTAGCCAATACACTGCGGCCGATATCGCTACGAGCGCTGATGGCGCCTATTCCGTTTTTGCTGCCGATATGGACAATGATGGTGACATGGATATTGTTTCTGCTTCATACAATGACGACACCATCGCTTGGTACGAAAACGATGGCGCTGCCAACCCGTCTTTTAGCGCAGTCGATATTGCTACGAGCGCTGATGCTGCAAATTCTGTTTTTGTAGCCGATATGGACAATGATGGTGACATGGATATTGTTTCTGCTTCACCTGGTGACGACACCATCGCTTGGTATGAAAACGATGGCGCTGCCAACCCGTCTTTTAGCGCAGTCGATATCGCTACGAG
>MDSV01083520.1_pt1 | contig 34118 bp, 29 predicted proteins | sample 810851 | NCBI WGS metagenome assembly MDSV01 (sample SAMN05326640, study PRJNA326480) | marine metagenome | isolation source: seawater | place: Atlantic Ocean: North East | collected 2012 | reverse complement strand
TCTGACGTCACGAAATCCTATGTTCGAGATGGGGAAGCGAATTTGCTCTCTGTTGGAGAAGAAACTTGGGTGGATTGTGGTACTCCCGATTCATTGCTTCAAGCAGCAATGATGGCAAAAGAAGGGAAGTTGAATCCCCACCCATTCAGGACCTGAGAACAGGAATAAACAATAGTCAGGGGCTCAACCCACCGGTTGATGAAGGTTGGAATCATTGGCGCAGGAATGGTCGGTGGGGCCATCGAAGAATGCTTTTCTGATGCGCACGAACTGTTTGTCCACGACCCCGCCAGGGGCACAACATTGAGCGAAGTGACCGACAATGTCGACTTTGCTTACATCGCTGTTCCTACCCCCCCTCACCCGGAAACCGGTGCTTGCGACACACGCATTGTGGAGGGAATTCTCGATGCGTTGCCTGATGGGTTTTCTGCAGTCATCAAATCAACGGTTGTGCCCGGCACCACCGAACAATACCACGCTCGCTATCCTCACCTCAAGATCGCGTATTCCCCAGAGTTTCTCGTAGAGCGCCGTCGGATGGAGGATTTTGCCAATCAAGACCTTTTGGTGTGCGGCACACATCATGCTGATGTTGCAGAACGAGTGTTTGAGCAGCATCGCCAAGCGGGTGTTCTTCGGCGGGAAAATTTGTTTCACGTCACGCCTACACAAGCAGAACTGGTCAAGTACACAAAGAACACATTCTACGCCATAAAAGTCATTTTTGCCAATCAAATGTACGACATTTGTCAAGCAATGGGCCAGGACTGGTACACCATCCGAGAGATGATCACAGCGGAACAATCACAACCCATTGGCCCTTCTCATCTGGACCCAATCTTTGGATTGAGTCGAGGGTTTGGTGGCAAGTGTTTGCCAAAAGATTCGCTCGCTCTTGGAGTCCTCGCGGCGGAACACGGGGTAAAGTACAACCTGTTTGATGCCATCCAAGAAGACAATGATGCCCTACGAGGGATCTTGACGGGAAAACCAAGTGACGTCGTCACCAACGATGATTGAAGGGGCGTGAAATGTCGACCCCCACCCTTCAGGAAGTCTTGCCAAGAGGGACCCTCCAGCGTTTTGGAATCGCAGGAGGATTCAACACGTTTCTGTTTTGGATCATTTGGGAAGTCTTGCGCATTTCACCAGTTTATACTGGAACAAACGAGACTCTTCTGTGGTCGCTATCTTGGCTTGGTTCAAGCGTTGCCGCCCACTTTGTTCACAGAGTGTTCACGTTTGATGGGCGAAGGAATGTCAAGAAAACGGTGCTTGGTGCAATTTCAGTTTATGCCGTTGGCATGATGGGGTCAACCCTCACCTTTGATGCGATGTTGGAGCTGCTTGATCATCTGCCTATCCGACTCTTGTTCTTGAGCAACATTGCGATTTGGGGTCTTTTCACATGGGCCAGCATGCGATGGTTGGTGTTCGGCTATTCAAAACTTGAAGAAGAATAATCACACTGCGTGTGTTTCCATCAACGACAAAGGTACGACTTCGAGCGCTGCTTCATGGGTGGATTCAAGATCCAAAGGGCATGCTGAACCTTCGTTGACGGCGGCAAGCCATGTCCTAGCACAAACACACCAGGAATCACCTGGTTTCAACCCGGGAAAACCATGCTGTGGAGCGGGCGTAATGAGATCATTGCCCTTCGAGCGAGCGAACTCAAGGAACGCCTCAGTAACCACACAGCACACGGTATGGGAGCCACGATCTGATGCGTCAGTGTTGCATTTTCCATCTCGATACCAACCGGTCATGGGGTCGCATGAACATTCGTCGAGCGGCTGGCCGAGCACATTACGGCTTGGGAACATGGAGGGGGACGGATGGCCGATGCTCAAGAAGCCTTGTCCGATTTGCCTTTGATACCCGAAAAACACCAGCATAGTGGAAAATGACGGCGTTGGGTTCTAAGGTGAGGTCAAACACCGAAGGGTCATGCTCCCCGATACTGTTCACAAGCTGCCTCGTGAAGAACGCTACGCCTACGCCCGTTTGCTCGCCTTTATGGCTCGGGTCGACAATGAACTAACGGTTGATGAAATGGCCATGTTCGAACAACGACTTGGAACTGCGTTGCTTTCGCCAAAACAGCGTGAAATGATTCGCAATGCCCTCAAAACCCCTCCAACCTTGGAAGCCTGCCTCGAAGGGTTAGGCCCGGAGGCTGGACGTCTTGCGCTCCGAGATGCAACCCTCATGGCCGCTGCTGATGGAACGGTTGATGATGATGAACGGGACGTGCTCCAGACTATTGCCGAGCACCTCGGATTGGCTGAAAACGCTGTGGAAGAACTCCTTGATTGGACAGTTAAGGGCGCAATGTGGATGCAGGAAGGATTTGACCTTCTCAACTCGCTTTCGGAGTGATGGCAAGTGTACGTCGACCTCACGGTTGATTTCACTCCAGATGAGGCAAAGGGCTACGCCCAGATCATGATTGTCGTCGCATCTGCAGATGGCGCGCTGGTCAAAGAGGAATTGGCGATGATTGAGGGGCTCATGGGTCGCTCAATGATGCACCCGGAAATGAGAGTTGACTTGCGCAACATGCTCGAGAAACCTCCCAAATTGCAGATGGTGATGGACCGTCTGACTCCGATTGTCCTCAAAATAGCTCTTCGAGATGCCATTCTCGTTGCCGCTGTGGATGGAGAATACGATGCGGAAGAAATCAAAATCATCAAACAAATTGCAAAGGCTGCTAAAGTGAAGAAACGGGAACTGTCTGAACTTTTCGAGTGGGTAAAGGCTGGATGGGAATGGCATAAGTTAAGTTTCGGCCATCTTGATTTAGTTTGATTTTCGCGGTTTTGAAGCCCTTCCGGGAAGGGTCACATTCAAACCAATCGGACCAACCGGCTAGGTTGGGTGGGGTTATGCAAAGCGGAGTCAGCGGCTGGTATGCGCGATTAGATCGATGCCTTGAACATCGTCCAGAACAAATCGAAATCTGGCTTCAAGCATGGGAGCAATCCCTGCGCGCCCACCAACCCATTGCGGCCTTACTCCCAGAAGATTGGCCAACACTCCCTGCGAATTTACTGACCGACCCCGGCCATGTCCTTGATCACCTGCTCGCACGCCATGATGCTGAAACCGATGGAAGGTCCCCTCGTGGAGCCCATCCAACGCCCCCTCGTTTGGCCGATGCTGTGATTGCATCAGAATTGCTCGAAAGCCTGACTCGGCCGAAAACTCCAGTGAAATCATCGTCCATGCACCTCAGCAACCTGCCTCCTGGTTTCCGACAACACATCGAGAAACTCAATCTTCCCCAGCACAGTCAGGAGACTGAAATCGATGACGAAATCGAACTCAAGCGAGTGGCAGAAGGGCGCCGCACACTGAGCGGAATCTCGTTGCCGATCGCAGACACATCCTGCGGCGGTGGAATTTTCCACGCTCGTTTGATTCGACGGCATTCTGAAAACCATGAAGACAGCACCGATGAGCGTAGAATCAAAGACACGCGCCTTCTTCTTTCATCGTTCCAGTTGCTCGACGTCGACGAACTCGTCGTCGCTTCAACTCGCCGTCGCTTGCTGCTTGAATGCATCCGATTTGGCTTGGTGAGTTTGAAAACCGAAAAGCCCGGTTGTTTATCTCGCAAAGAAGCTGAGCAATTGCTTGAACTGGCTGTTCAACAAGGCGATACCCTTCAAGGAGAGTGGCCTTGGGAAGTTGAGCCTCAACTCGTCGTCACCAACCCACCATGGTTGCGCATCAAAGATCGATTCAGAGGAATGGAAGAGGGAAGCAAATTACGAAGGGAACTTGGTGAACATCTAAGAGCCCTTACTGACAACGGTAAACCTCGTTTCTCCACCATGAGAGGCAACGTGAACCTCTACCGCTTGTTCATTGAGCGAAGTTTGCAAATCTTGGAAAAGGGAGGGCGCCTCCGTCTCATCGCTCCCGACAGTATTCTGAGGGAGCAGTCCTCTCATCCTCTGCGCACATTGTTGGTGCATGAGCACGGATGGTCAGATATTTGGGCCATCGAAGAAGCAAACCACTTGTTCCCAGGTATGACACAAGGCGTGGCTGTTCTTGGAATCACCGCAAAGACATCCGCAAAAGAACTCTTGATGCACGGCCCAATCAGCAGAGCAGATTTACGCCGAGATCAGCACGGACTGTCGAACCGAGTGCCATCGTTCAAGATGGCAAAGGAACGCTGGGTTACTTGGGCCAAGGATACTTGGGCCATTCCTCGACTCCCTAGAGATCGAGTCGAACGAAAGCAAACCCTTGCCGTCTTGGATCGTTTAGCCCTCCTCCCGCGTCTTGGAGATGAGCAACACGCCTTCGCCACCAACGGGCATACCGTACGAGTTCGTGTCGGTGAAATCGATCAAACGGCTCACTCGAAGAGCATCGAAACATGGGTCAAGGGGCGCACTTCGCGCCCATTCATCCGCGGAGTGCATTTTTCTGAAGATGAAAATGGAGAGGTGTTCGTTCGCCATCCTGCGTTCAGAACGGACATTCCATCGCGAGCCAATGAACGACAACTCGCCATGTGGTGCGGTGCTGCTGAACCAAAGTTTGGCCCTCGCCTTGCCTGTCAGGCCATCGTTAACGCTCATCAGGAACGCCGCCTTCGCTGGGCCGTGATTCCTGCTGGTTGCGTGCTTGGAAACAGCGTCAACCACATTGAACTCCATGAAGACATTCAGGAACGGTTAATCTCTGCACACGGATCACTGGAAAAAGCACTTCAGTGGATGTGCACGCATCTTAACGATGACGATCTGGACGAGTGGGCACGAGCTTGGTCTGCCAACAACAACGTCAACAATTACGAATTGGAAATGTTGCCACTTGATGTGGACGGTGAAATTCCGGAATTGGCACCCCTTGTTCGATAATCCGTCAAATTCTAGCGACTTTTTTCCGGTTATCTAAGCGCACGATGCGCAGAACATGAGGAAAATGGTTTATCTATGATAAGCCACTGGATGGACCGTTAGGGTTTAGCCTAGGTGAGATTGTGGGTATTCATCCAAAGATTGGTATCACCGGGCTTCCACGTAGTGGGAAATCTGCTGTGATGGAAAAAGTTCTCGAAATGCTTGTTGACGAGCGCAAGCGAGAGATCCAAATGAGAGGAAGCCTGAGCGACGCACCAATCATCGGTGGGATGCAAACCGTACCAATCCTCGACGGAAGCGAGCGTCTCGGCTACAAAGTCGTCGACATCGTTACCAAAGAAGAAGCAATTATGGCTCACAAGAGCATTGATTCTCGTTTGAGGGTCTTAGGGTATGGCATTGATATCGAGGCTCTTGAGAAAGTAGCAATCCCTGCCATCGAATACGCACGGGATGAGTGTGAAGTCCTCGTGATTGATGAGATTGGGAAATTTGCCGTTGAAAGCGAGGCGTTCGTCAACGTAGTTCGAAGCGCCCTCGAAATCGATAAGCCAACCTTGCTGACCCTTCACAAAAAGAGTCGTCACCCACTTTTGCAAGACATCCGCCGCCGAGACGATGGACGAATTCTCGAGGTCACTCCCGTCAACCGGGCTTTGCTCCCATACAAAATTCACAAACTGATGCGCGAAACATACTGATGTTTCCGCTCTAAGCTGGTACTTCTTCGCCGCTGGTTTCATCCGTAGTCTGCTCGTGGCGTTGATTATGGCCAATCCATCTGATGCTGCAACTCGGTTGCTGACTGGAACTGGCCTCGGCGTGTTGCTCGTCGCCGGACTCGGTTTCATTGAGGGGCGCTCGAGCATTGATGAGCTGGGTGTAGGATGGGCATTGATCTTGATTGGATTGATGTTCATCGGCTTGGGCAAAACTTTGGGCAACGGTACGGGCCCGCTTTCCGGAGCGTTTCCTGACGAAACGACTGAAGAACTTGCCACACGCGTGCGCAACGATGTCAACGAGTCGGTCAAGGCCGCAAGCGTGGGCTCTGCATGGGCGGAACTGGAAGCAAATGTCCTCGAACAGGAATTATCCGAGCAAGAATAAGTTGGAATCTTAGCGTTCGATTTTGCAAAGAGGTCGAGGCGGTGCCTTCATCTAAGGCGGGCGCTTCGTTGCCAACGGGTCGAAGGCAATGAGTCAAATTCCTGAAGAACTGTACTACACGAAAGAACACGAATGGATGCGCGTTGAAGGTGATGAAATCGTTATCGGAATCACCGATCACGCACAAGATGCGCTCACCGATATTGTCTACATTGAACTGCCTGGAGAAGGTGACGTTTTGGAAGACATGGGTGAATTTGCAATCGTAGAATCTGTGAAGTCGGCCTCGCCTATTTTTGCACCTCTTGCTGGCACCGTTACTGCGGTAAACGAAGCGCTTGAAGATACCCCTGAATTGATGAACAGCGACCCATACGGCGAAGGCTGGATCGTTCGGATGAAACTCGATGCCCCAGAAGCCATCAGTAGTTTGATGAGCGCTGCTGATTACAAGGCTGAAATCGGCGAGTGAATCTCTTGAGCAACGAGCCGTGGACCATTTACGTCGACGGTTCATGCTTGGGCAACCAAAATGTCGATGCAGACACACCCGCAGCTTGGGCCGTGGTTGTTGTCACTGGCGACACGGGCCTTGGACGTGGAAGCGGTGAACTCGTGGAAGAATTTGCTGGCCACGTTGTGACCAATGCCGAGGAAGAAAATTTCATTGGAGCAGAAGTCGGCTCAAACAATACTGCTGAATTGACCGCTATTGCTGAGGCGCTGAGGTGGTTGTTGACGGAAGGCGGCGGTGATTCCGCCGTGATCCGAGCCGATTCTCAATACGCCGGCAACCTCGCTTCTGGTGCTTGGAAAGCTAAAGCAAACCGGGCATTGGTCGCCCACGTACAGGAACTTTGGGTCACTGTAAGTGCTCTTCGCCCGCTCTCTTGGGAGCATGTAAGGGCGCACCGCGGGCACAGATGGAATGAACGAGCAGACCACCTCGCACTCCGAAAGGCACAGAATGAGAACCCTGCGCCACTTTCGTTTTGGAAACCTGGCCAACGATGATCATTCGTCAAGGCGTTGTTCGAGCCAAGACCGGAACTCTTGAGCCATGTCTTGACGGCGCAGAGCATGATCTACCTGTGCTTTCAGCCATGGCAGTGGTTTTCCAGAATCGTACCATTGGTAGCCCTCCAACTCAACCCCGTGCAGGCCTCCATTGTCCATCCAATGCTGTTGAAGAGCGATGGATTGCAGTTCCCCATGAGTCTCCACATCATAATGCTCCAACAAAGCAGCGGCATCGGAGGTGAACACATACCGTCCACAAAGAACCAAATTTGAGGGGGCGTTCTCCGGCAGTGGTTTCTCGACGATTTCAGTGATGTTCGAACCTTCTAGTCTCACTACGCCATAGTTGCTAACCTCCTCGGGTTGAACTGGCAATAAGCCCGCACAAGGACGGCCTGACTGTTCAAAAGCCGATGCTAAACGGGCGCTTGCCTGAGAAGGAGCGAAGTCGGTCAAGGAGGAATGGGTGTCCATGAGTAGGTTATCGCCAAGAAGAACGAGAAACGGTCCATCAATCGCATGAAGCGCGCTTTGAATCGCGTTGCCGAGACCCAAGGGCGTCTGTTGAACATGAATTTGAACGTCAACATCTGCGAAAGGGGCGAGCAAGGTTGCGTCTAACTCGGGTCGCTTTTCACTCAGCCAGGTGTGGTCTGCCAACAGGTTGGAGAGGTCTTTTCGAGGGGAGGTCACAATGTGAAGCCGCTTAACACCAGCCGCTATGGCTTCTCGGGCAAGGTGAACAAGAGCAGGTACGTCCACCAGCGGGAGGGCTTCTTTGGGCACTGAAGCGCTTGTCGGAAGCATTCGAGTGCCCAAACCACCCGCTACCAGCAGGGCATCTTCAATTGCCGCCATGAAGGGTTGCTGGATGGCACAGGCTTTCAAGCGTGGCCCTTCTGCCAAGGGATATGGAGCGAACATTGCAGTGGCAATGGCTTGCCGTTTTAGGCATAATTGGGGTTGCACAGGGTTTCGTCGACCTCGCTCCAGCCGGCCCGTGGGATTCGCGCTCTTTCACCCGCGGCGTGCTTGGATTGGTCGGTATGACGTGCCTGTACCTTGCGTGGTTTAGATTCACATTCAACATCAATGGCGTTGCCCCCACCGTAGATCGTTGGAAAGAACCAGAAGCAACTTGGAGCAAGGTGATTGTGTTTGGTGCGGTCATGGTTGCAATTCCGTCTATGATGCAGTGGGCGGGCCTGCAAGATGCTTTTCCAGAACCAACTGGGCTCTTTTTCGCCTTGATTGGAGGGCTTGCACTGCTCAATGGAGCCTACGTTGGGCTTGTTGTCAAAGGCCCGTTGGCCATCACTGAAGAAGAATGAACTTCTTCAGTCGAGGAAGCCGAGTTCCTGATCTATTTCGCCTTCAATGTCACCGTCGAGGAGGTTTTCTGCAACCGGGGGGCGTTCTGGCAAGGTCGGTTGTTCTGCTTCTCCTTTGAGGTAGGCTTGCCATGCCTCCGAGCGGTCAGGTCGACGAAGCGTTAGCGGGGCCCACAACGGTTCAAGATCGCATCCTTGTGCAACAAAATCGTGCAGGCGGGCTGCAAAGTGGTCAGGAGCAACTTCCTCCATCCTCATCAGCAATTCTCGCATTCGAGTGCGGACCACCTCATCACCGTCCATCCAAAGCATTGGTAGGAGGCGGCGTTTATCATCGGGGTATTGTTCGAGGTAATCTCGCAAAAACGGGACAAGGTTACGCCGCACCACGGGCAGTGGATGGTTCGATAGTTCGGCCATCGTATCGGCCCACTTTTCTACATCGAGGAAACGCAAGTCGCCGACGGTTGCGCTCGCTGCAGCCAAGACGCCTTCGTCTTCGTCGTCCAACATCGCTTCAAGGAACGGAACAGCATCCCATGTCAAGCGGCGGAACAAGCGAGTGAGCACATCAGCCATTCCTCGTCGAATCAAAATTTCTGGACGTGTGTGCAAACGCTGGGCTAAGGCCAAACCTGAATCACGGTCGTATTCAATGGCTTTAGCAAGGCACAAGCAGACACGAGAGGCGACTTCTTCCTCAGGATCGAGGGCTCGTCGCATGAGGATTTGATCGATGTGCAAAGGACCAACCAAGCTGGGTCGTTGGAGTAACAATCGGGCCCATTCCATCAGCAAGAGCCGGCGTTCAAGAGGTCCATTTTCGAGGCGCGTGAGCAACCAAACTGCGGCTTCAACACCAACATCGTGCGCCACGACACCTCCTTGGCGTGGAAGAACGGCGTGGGGATTCCACTCCATTTGATGGGGTCCAGCATCAGGCTGCGTGTGCCATGTGCCAGGTCGTTCTGCGAGCGCGATTGATTCAACCAAGTGATAGCCCTGATGCACTGATTGACCTCGCGCTTCGGTTGCTAGACCGTCGACCAGGGCAACAGCAAGCCACCAACGGTCCACGTTTGGAGCCTGTTGGTCAAAAGCCTGCGAAAGCCAATCGGTGGCAATAGCAAACAACAACCGTTCAGCGACCTGAGGGACCCGTTTTTTCAACCACCGTTCATGCACCTCGTAAGGGTCATCACTCAGGTTCATGCGATGAGGCACTATGAGATCGACAACCGTGTTGAGGTTTCGTTCAAACATACCACGATCAACTTGGAGAAGACCAACGCCTTGTTCGATAATTGTTTGAGGTGAGCGCGGTGGCAAAGCGGGAAAGTCGGGGTCGGAAATCGGCGGGGAAGGAAGTGGCCATGACTGAGTGCCGCGTTCTAATGCAGCCACGAGGCCTTGCTCAACAGCATCATATGCTGCTTGTGACAAACGATTACGCGGTTTGCTCATGCCTGACCCTCATGCTCAGAGCACTGTTTCTTCATCTCAAATATCGAGCTCGATATTGAGGTTTTGAATCAGTTCTTTGTATCGGTTCCTGATGGTCACTTCGGTCACGCCTGCAACCTCTGCGACTTCTCGTTGAGTTCTGCGCTTGCCACAGAGAACTGAAGCAATGTAAATGATGGAGGCTGCAATTCCTGTTGGACCGCGTCCGCTCGTCAATTCCTTTTCCTGAGCAGCCTTGATCAATTCGTAGGCCTTTGCTTCAACTTCTGCATCCAGTCCGAGCCCGGAGCAGAATCGAGAAATGTAATCTTCCGGTCCAGTCGGCATGATTTTCATTTTGAGTTCTCGAACCATGAAACGGTACGTTCGACCGATTTCCTTGCGGCCGGTTCTCGACGCCTGTCCAATTTCATCAAGAGTGCGCGGCACGCCACATTGGCGGCATGCGGCGTACAGGGATGCTGCAGCCACACCTTCGATTGAACGGCCACGGATCAAGCGCTTGTCGACCGCTTTCTTGTAGTTTACAGCCGCCGCTTCACGGACGGACTTTGGCAGTTCCAGTCGGCTTGCCATTCGGTCCAGTTCAGCCAAAGCCATTGCCAAGTTTCGCTCGGTAGCGTTGCTGACACGGCTTCTCTTCTGCCACTTTCGCATTCGGTAAAATTGAGATCGGTAGCGGGAATTGATGGTTTTTCCAGAGTAGTCCTTGTTCTGCCAATCGATGTCTGTTGACAATCCTTTATCGTGGAGCATAACGGTCATTGGTGCACCGGTACGAGCTCGCTGATCGCCTTGTTCTGGTGAAAAGACTCGCCATTCTGCTCCTTGATCGATGACGTTGTCTTCCAACACCAGGCCGCAGTCGTCACAGACCACTTCACCGCGGGTCTCGTCACGGGTTAAGTTTCGACTTCCACAGTCGCCGCACTTCACGATATCTTCTACTTGTTGCTCATCCATATTGTGTCCCTCATACTTCCCCTTGCCGAGCCAATGCTCAACTCATTAGGAGAACCTTGATATAGTCGCCATGACGATTGTATTTAAACTTTCATGAGAGTCTTTTATCCTAAATTCGGCACCAAGTTTCCGATTCCAGTACAAAAATTATCAATATTGCGCGAAAAGTGGACTGCGAGCCAACCCAGGCTGCAATCAATGCGCCCGAACCGATTATATCCGCTGGGCCCATGAAGAGGTTTGAGGGGCAAAGATGCGAACGAATTGGCCGCCCCAAAAAGTCGCTTTAACGCCCGGAAAGCGAGTTTTGTTCCTCACCAAGGACCTTGATCTCATCAAGAAGCAACTCTACGAAGGCTTGGATTTGAAAATGGAAGACCTCACCGTCGAGGAATTGCTCGATGACATCAACACAGATGTCATGACTCCTGCCTGGGTTTGTTTTGACCACGATCCCGCTGAAATTGCCAAAAACGCCTACGCTGGATTGATGCATAACGGCCTGAGGGTGTTTCGAGAAAACGCCCTAAAAAACGGCAACTTCGAAGTGATTGTATCCGGACAGCGAAAGGGAACTGGATCCTCTCGTGAAACGGCCGCTCAATGTGAGCGCTGGGCTGGAATTAACATCGTCATCGCCGCTTCATTCGCTCCAATCCATGAACGGAACAACATCAACTTGGGCCAATTGATGGGCGACCATGCTATGCTTGAGCGACTTCAAACTGGTGAAGAAATCAATCTATCTGAATTCACCGCTCGTTACGATGATGTCACTCAAATCATTCTTGAGAAAGGAGGGTTGTTTCCCTTTGCTAAAGCCCTCAAGTCTGAACAGATTGTCTTACCGCCAATGAACACCCAAGAACGCCCGATGACAATGGCTGAGAAGATCATCGCCCGAAACCTCGTCGGACAAGGTGAAGGGCAATGCGTAAAGCCTGATGATCCCGTGATTGCTCAAGTTCAAGGAGGGTATTCCCACGAGTTCACAACCGCCCAAGTTCATACCTTCTTAGGGGAAGAATATGGAGAGGAATACAGCCTTCCAAATCCGAGTAAATTTGCGGTGTTTGAAGACCATTTGCTCTATGCGCACCACAACCCAAAATTTGTTCCGTTCATGGACAAGGTGCAGACGTTGCGTGATTTACAGGTCGCCTTCCAAAAGCACACGGGCGTTCGTGATTATTCTGCAACGGATGGCGTTTCTCCTGGAATTTGCCACCAAGTTGCCCGTGAAGAATTCATAGAAGTTGGAGATTTCATACAAGCTACAGACTCTCACACCTGCATGGGTGGAGCATCGAACGCACTCACTTGGGGCGTCGGTGCAACCGAATACGCCAATCTTGTCAGTGCGGGGTTCACCTTTGTCAAAGTACCAGAGTCCATTCGCTTCGAGCTCGTTGGCAACCTCGTTGATGGTTGCACGGCTAAAGATGTGATTTTGTACATCTTAGCCGACCACGCTCGTGAAGAATTAACATTGAACCGAAGCATGGAATTCGGTGGCGAAGGATTGGCAAGCCTATCGATTGACGAACGGGCAACGCTTTGCAACATGGCGACTGAATGCTCGGGGCGAACCGGTATTTGTGAGGCTGATGACCTCCTGTTTGATTGGATGATGAAAGCTCAGCCCCATCTTGATCGTGAGGTCCAAATGGCTCTTGCCGTTGCACCTGATGAAGGAGCGGAATACACGGGTGGAGTGCACGTCATCAACCTCGATGAGATCAAGCCAATGGTCGCACACCCAGGCAACCCTGACGAAGGCATTCCGAGCGATCCAACAAATGGGGCGGACATCGCCGACATCGGCCAAGTGACCATCGACATCGCCTATGGGGGTTCGTGTACCGCCGGTAAGGAGGATGACATCGCGTACTACGCACAGGTGTGTCAAGCAGCCGAAGACGCTGGACTTGTTGTCAAAGACGGAGTGGAATTCTTCATTCAATACGGCTCGGGTCAAGTCAAGCAACTTGCAGTGGACAAGGGATGGCATGAGTTGTTTGGACGTGTTGGTGTCAAATTGATCGACCCCGGTTGTGGTGCTTGCATTGGCGCTGGACCCGGTGTTTCAATCACCCCTGAACAAGTCACTGTTTCGGCCATAAACCGTAATTTCCAAGGACGTTCTGGCCCCGGGAAACTGTACCTAGCAAGCCCACTTACTGTCGCAGCCTCTGCTTTTACCGGCGTCATCACATCATGGCGTGACGAATTGTTCAACTGAAAGTCGATTCATCGTTGAAACCCAATTCATCGAATTTTGCTTTCATGATACCGCACCGATTTTGACAGTATTTGTACCGTGCACTGGAGGAGTGCCGAGCATAACGCACCATGACCAACCCTTCGCAGCCGGGCATTCAACCGATGCTTGTGCATCAGAAATTTTAGAAGTTGTACTCAATGATTTAATGTCGTATTCTCTAAGCCAACACCGAAATTGGAAACCTCCTGTTCGCAAGCCAAATTGATACTTGGTGATCCGCTTAATCTAATTAGCATTTGAAAGGAAAGGGGCTATTGCCAAGTCGCAGGGGCACATCAAAGGAACCTTTTAACAGGGTTCTAAAACAACTAAACTGTTTTCAAACAGGGGGAGGTGACCCCATTTCGGTTGGTTTTCAGTTGACCACAACAACATTGCCATTTCCGTCTTTGTAACTGCCTGTAACGACCAAGATCACGTCGATAATCGTCCAAAGACCCAAGCCGCCGAAGGTGATGAGTTTGAGGATCCCCAAGAGAATTGAACCGGTGTAAAACCGATCGATTCCTGCGATACCAAAAATGCCAAGTAGACCAAGCAGCAACACAGCCACCCAGTTTTTGTCAGATTGCATGGGCTGCATCGGCATCATTCCTGGTTGCATTTGTTGTTGTTGCATGGTCATCTTGGGCGGATGGAAGGTAAAAAGTTTAGCCGAATGTTGGGCATCACAACAACCCTTTGGAAACGCGTGGGCTCAATCGGGGCATGGCTTAGGAATTAAGTACCGTCGGAGAGCCACAGTGGATATCATTGGCCCTTCGTCATCCGGACGAAGGAGGACCGTGGTGGAGGAATGGCCTCATGTCTGGAATAGCAGAGAAACTCGCATCAAACCAAAAGCAAGTCGCAATTTCTGAATTCTTTGAAAAGAATAAGCACTTTTTGGGCTTTGATTCTCTAGCAAGGTCCCTCATCACCGCGGTGAAGGAGGCTGTTGATAACGCCCTGGACGCTTGTGAGGAAGCTCGCATTTTGCCAACCATCAAAATCCAAATTGAGAAACTAGATTCAAAGAAGGACATCATCAAACTCATCGTTGAAGACAACGGCCCAGGCATCCCTCAAAAGAGCATAGAGAAAGTGTTCGGACAACTGCTGTTCGGTTCTCGTTTCCACGCGATTCGTCAATCACGGGGACAACAAGGGATCGGAATTACAGGCGTGGTGATGTATTGTCAATTGACGACTGGAGCCACAACCCACGTCCGTTCCAAAATTGCAAGCGAACCAACCGCTGCTGTTGTGGACATTGGACTTGACACAAGAAAGAACAAGGCCACAAAATCCAACCAAGGTCGTGAAATTTGGTACAATCCAGACGGCAGTTCGAAAGAGCACGGCACTGAAGTAACCGCTCAAATGAAGGCGAAGTACCAGAAAGGCCGACAGAGTGTATGGCAGTACCTCAGAATGACAAGCATTGTCAACCCACATGCCGAGATCACATTCACCGACCCCGAAGGTGAGGTGCACCACTGGCCCCGAGTAACTGAGCGCCTGCCAACGAAAGTGGAAGGCATCAAGCCTCATCCGCATGGTATCGAACTGGGACAACTGCAACGCATGACCTCCGAATCAACCGATTCGCGCATGACGGTGTTTTTGCGAATGAATTTCTCTGGTGTTTCTGCGCGAGCGAGCAAAGAATTGTGTCAGGCTGCTGAGATCGATGAGAAGACCAAACCAAAATCACTCAACGCTGATCAAATCCGGGCCCTCTTAGAATCCTTCCAAGGGGAACGGGAGATCAATGGCAAGCCGGTCAAATTGCTTAATCCGCCAACGAATTGCTTGTCGCCAATTGAGGAATTACTCATCAAGAAAGGGTTGTCTAAAACCATTGACTCTCGATTCATTGCCACCCTCACTCGAGCCCCGGCGGTGACCCAAGGTAATCCGTACCAAGTGGAAGTTGGATTGATTTTTGGTGGGAAAATGCCCGCTGACAAACCGGTTGAAATTCTACGATTTGCGAATCGTGTCCCTTTGATGTATCAGCAAGGAGGGTGCCTGTTGACCAAAGCGATTGAAAGCGTGGACTGGCGGCAATATGGGCTTGACCAACCTGGTGCAAAAGGCGTGCCGAAGGGCCCTGCTGCAATTCTTGTCCACCTAGCAAGCACCAACGTACAGTTCACATCCGAGGCAAAAGAAGCACTTGCGGACAACAGCGAAGTGATCGAAGAAGCACGAAAAGCGATGCTCGAAATGGGGCGCGGCTTGCGAAAGCACTTGGAAAAGAAAAAGAAGATGGCGAAAACAAAAGAAAAGTTCGAACTCATCAATGACATCTTGCCCGCTATCGCGAAGAAGTCGGCGGATATCCTCGGCAAGCCGGTTCCTGATCTCGCAGGCTCCATCACCAAAATTATGTCCGCAGTTATATCTGAGACTGAGACCGTGTGGAACAAAGAAACCAAGCAAACTGACGTCTCAATCACCTTGTTCAATTACACCAGTCGGGTGAGGGCGTACACGATCCTTGCTACATGGCCAGAGAAGAGTGGTGCCACGATGGTCGGCAATGAAACGGGCGGCCGCAAAGAAGCCACAGGCGTTTGGGCCTGGAAACTTGAGTCGCTTCAACCGGGTGAAAAGACGGTCATCAATTACAGCCTAAGTGATCTTGAGCGAGGCGATTGGACCGAGACTGACGTGTTCTTTAGAGGGGCACAGGACGTCATCGGTGCCAGCAAGATGGATGAAAAATTCTTGGATGAAATTCGTCGCCAGGAACGGGCGTTAAAGGAAAATGAAGATGAAAACGGTGCTCAAACCACGCCAAGTGAGCCAATTGGTGAACCTGCGGTGGCGCCACCGGATGGTCAAACAACCTTGTTTGGAGGTGATGCTTGATGACACGAAGACATACTGCAGAAGAGACAAAGGAAGCAATGCACTTGATCGTCGGTGAAATGTATGACCGAATCGTGAAGGGCGAACCGCCCACCATGACACTCCCTGTACGTACCAAAAACAACATTGGTTTTGATTCAAAGTTGGGCGTATACAAATACGGAAAGAAACAATCAATTCGCGACGCGACAAGCCTTGGCTCTGCCAAACAACTCCTTAGGGCGCTCCACGTTGTGGAATTCATTGAAGAAATGTTGGAAGCAGGTAAGTCATCAACGCTGAGAGAGATGTATTACATCTCCGAAGCCTGGGGCCTTGGAAAGTTTGGCAGTCAAAACGAATCGAACAATTTGGCTGAGGATTTAGAAATCGTCACCAAGTGCTTGCGTGAAGATTTCAAATTGAGGCCGGAAGAAGACGGTGCAAGGATGATTGGTAACCTCACCTTGAGAGAGCGCAACCGTCGCGGCGAATGGATGCGGATCAACGCAAGGGATGACGTTGGTGATTCAGGATACGGCGTACCCTACAATGTCGAAGCCGAGAAAATCGAATTGCTCGAAAACGACATTGATTTCATCATGGCCATCGAGACCGGTGGTATGTTTGATCGGCTGATTGAAAATGGATTTGATGAGGACTATCGTTGCGGTTTGCTCCACCTCAAAGGTCAGCCAGCTCGCTCGACTCGACGCATCATGAAGCGGATGAGTGAAGAATGGGATTTGCCCGTTGTGGTCTTCCTTGACGGTGATCCGTGGTCGTTCAGAATTTTCGCTTCCATCGCCTATGGCGCCATCAAGACCGCTCACATTTCCGAGTACCTTGCAACGCCCACAGCGACCTACCTCGGCATCACTGCCGATGATATTGTGGCTTATGATTTGCCAAATGATGATTTGTCAAAGAAGGATATTGAAGCGCTTAATGCTGAACTCTCCGACCCACGGTTTGCCGACGGTTGGTGGCAAGAACAAATCAACATGATGCTGGAACTAGGCAAGAAGGCTGAACAGCAATCACTAGCAAAGTATGGTCTTGATTTCGTCACCGAAACATACCTCCCTGAGAAGCTTGCCGAACTTGGTTTGGCCTGAAGCGAGGATTCATTTGGGAAGAGTTGGAGGTAATCTCATGGTCGAGTCTGCACCCAATCCGTGGCCCCTGCGCGTGGCCATTGCTGGGGCGGTGATGTTGTTGCTCGGTGCTTTCTTGCTGACCTCACAATCCGGTTCGATTGATGAAACTAACAATCCGCGCAATGTGGCCTTATTGAGCGCCACAGGGCCCGGGAGTGAAGTTGCATCACTTGAACCGGGGTGCTACCATGCAATCGCCGTGAAAGGCGCAAACAATATGGATCTGAGCCTAACAAAAATCGAAGGTTCATCTCGTGTGAGTGAACCTCTTGAAGACAAGATTTGTGCCACTGATTGGCAAGCGATGGCCACCGACAACACTCAATTCGTGATCGCTGCTGGGTGGGATGTCGATGAGGGCGCTGAGTATGCTCTTGACGCCACCTGCAATGAGAATACGGAGTGTACGAACGACACGGTGTATTTGGTTCATACAAATCCTTACCAGTACGCCATCTTGGGCGATGCTGGCTTTTTGTTTGGACTCACGACATGCTGTGCAGGCCTCCTCCTGCTCCCCCTTGCTGGCGTTTTGCTGATGTTTTCCAGGGCCGCTCGTCCTAAAGGATCGGTTGTCATGATGAATCCAGACGGGACGATGAGTGAGGCCCAAGAAATAACACCTGAGATGATGGCAGCGTTTGCACGGGGCGAAAACCCTCTTCAGCCAAAAGTTGAGGCCCCGTTTGCCGATACCGGAATTGGTGGAGAACCTGAAACATTTGTCGATGGAAAGCAAAGCGTGATGGATGGCAATCTTTTGACAACCGAACAGGTCTATGCGCTGATGCGTGGGGATGTTGAGCAAGCGGGTAAAACTGTTGAGGACCCTTTTGCAGATCGTCCTTCACAACCCAAATCCGTTGTTCCAATCAAAGATCCAAACACACAAACTATTGCTTCATGGGACGAGGGGGATGCTGCGCCTTCAATTGCTCCAACCTCTGTCAAAACCAAAATTGACGTACAGCCGATCAAAAAGGAGCTCCCCAAAAAGGCTGCAAATGACGATTGGAGGGCTTGGGATGAGGTCTGAGGTGAGTTCATGATTGCTCACGTTGTTCGTGCTGTTTTCGGATTGATTGCAGCAGGATTGATCTTGGGGGCGTTCATTGGGTCCGACGGGCTATCTGACAGTGCGACTCAAACGGCCATGCTGCCTCCATGCACCGTTGAAGATGGAATTCCGTTCATCCAAGAAGAAGAAGTCACGTGCTATTGGGGGATGTCAGGTGAAACGCTCCTTTTGGACAAAGAGGTCGATCTAGCGGAGGTCTCTGTCGAGTTCACCTGGGAGAAGTCAGGCGTTTGGATTGGAGTAGCGGAAGCGTCCGAAGCCTCCAAGTGCACCGAGAAAGATGGCTACTATGAATGTGAAAAATTTGCAGTAGATCTGGTTGCTGGTGGTGAAAACTCCAATGGTCAATTCACCTGGAAGGCGAGCAGTGGAGAATACAGATTTGTGGCTGGAGGCGATGATGTTCAATCGTTACAACAATTCAATGTCGATTGGAATTACGACGCAGTCCTTCCTCAAACAACAACATGGTCGATGGTGTTCATCGGGGCGGTATTGGGCTTGTTCACCCTCCTCGGGTGGAAGAAAACCGCTATGCTGCTCGAAGATGTGTTCTGAGAGGCTAACTGAGTACCGCTCCCCCCGCATGCCGACGCCTTCAAATGGGGTGCACATCTAGGTAACCTCAGGTTGAGGAATATGACCGATGTAGATACCGTTTTGACCCTGCTCCAAAACAAACTGCGACGTCGCATTTTGGAACGCTTAGTACGCGAACCCCACTACCCAATGCAACTTGCCGAAATCCTCGGTGTCAGCCAACAAGCCATCGTGAAGCATCTGAAAGAACTTGAACGTGGAGAATTTGTGATGAAGATGAAGGTGGCGAGTGAGAAAGGTGGCCCACCCCGTACCATCTACAGCGTTCAACAATCGCTTTCCCTTCGAATTGATCTCGGGCCTGATTTGTTTTCGTGTGAACAACGCTCGCTGCCACCCGGTGGCCCCATGCGTCTGTCAAATAGACTTCCAACCGGAGTAGAGAGTGTCGTCAAAACCATCAGCGGCCGCAAAAAAATCTCCGTGGGGGAAGGTATTGCCCACATTCAACAGGTGAATGAGGTGCTGGAAAAATTAGACAGGGAACGCGACGCGCTCATATCCCTGCATCAACACATCCGAAATCGTGTCTCTGCTGCAGTGGATTCTGATTTCGACCACTATGAAGAGCGGACCATGGTTCACAGCCTCATCGAACAGCCCGTAGCCAGGTTTGATCTCCAAGCGATGAGTGAAGAATTGCAACTCGGGCGCTCCCAGTTGAATGAACTTCTCGAAGAAGTCACCAAGGGGCTTGAGCGGCAACTGGCTCAACGTGCGGGACACATTGTGGCATCAAACGACAATCGTGAGCTGCGCTACTGGCTTGGTAACCTCAATGAGAGGCTCAACAAACGTTGAATCAAACTTGCTTCACTGGTCGTCGTTTCCAAGAACTGAGATGAGCGAGGATTGCTCAGCCAAGCGCTTGTTCACATCGTCGCGTCGTCCCTTTCCGACGAGGTAAACCACGCCGAGGAGGGCGAATGTGAGCAGGATCACTGCAAACGGCAAAGCGGTCTTTCCAACCACCTCACCTGCAACATCGAAGATCGGGTTGTTGGATTCAAGCGCAACAGGAACCGCTTGCACGTTGTCTCGTTCGCTGGTTTCCACGATCTCGTTGGCAGGGTCAACCACAACATAGACGCCGTGGCTACCTGCGCTGACCGGGTAGAGCAAGTACAGTTCAATCGATTTCGATTCTTCAGAAGCGTCAGGTGCCAAGAGAGCGCCGATGACTTGTCGCATGACGATGTTCTCTTCTGCGCACTGATTCTTGTTGATTTCACTAAGCGTCTCAGCATCATCTGCATCTGGGTATTCACAAAGGATGATTTCGATATCAGTGGCGTGGGTGTTTCCGTTGTTCTCAAGAATGACCTTGATTGGAATTGTTTCACCAACAGCTGCCTTTGTGATGGATGCTTTGACATCGGTGATGTCCAAGTTTGGAGCACGTAGGCGCAGGGTGATGATGAACTCGTTGGTATCGAGTGAATCGCCGTCCCATGCGGGCGAATCATCGTGATCGCCGCCGTTTTCCATGTTGCCCATCTTTGACACGACCTTGAGTCCAAGGCTTCGTGTGTCGAGTTTGGCCGTAGGTGCAACTGTCACAATAGCCACCATCTGATGTGTGGTGTATGGTGCCATCATTGGCATGTAGTAACTGTCGAGGGATTCAACATAGATACATTGATCCTCAATTGCATCTGCAAACACCACTTCTGGGTCAAGGGCAGCGTCTTCATTACCAGTTTGAATCGGCACCGATTCAATCACCTGACAAATCTCCTCGGTTGTAAGGTCTGTACCGAGTTGCTTGACCATGCGCCATTCGACGTTCCAACCGCTGAGGGCGCCCATACCGGGGAGTTCGCCCCAAATCAGAGCTTGACCGTCTTTTTGCGAGGTGTGGTTGTCCAATCGGGCCCAATCAGGAACGTTTCCGTTGTTGGTGATGTTCACCTCAAATCGGACGATGCGCCCCGGGGCAGATGTCTTCACAGCGTTGTCAACGGTTTCATCCATTGAAATTTGCATGTCATAGAACTCTTGAACATACACCGGGATTTCTTGAGTGAATCGCAAACGGGTCAATCGGCCGCTGGCGTCCGGGTAGGATTCCTCTGAGAAGGTTTGGAAGACAACGGTGTAGATGCCGGCTTCGACCTGATCTGGGACGTTGATCTGAACATCGAACAGTTGTTCTGTATCACGGGACAACTCTGCAAGGCTCTCTCGTGGAACTTCGATATCCCAAATGACGTCAACGCCAGCTGGGTCTGTGACTCGAGCAAGGCGGTAATCAAATCGATCTGGACCGTTTCCGTAGTTGGTAACGGTGGTTGGGATGATCAACTGTTGACCTGGGTTCACTGCAACAACATCTTGATTGTTCAGCGACATCATATCGTCTGCATCGATGTCTGCTTCTGCACCGAGTGAATACACGTGGTTTACATTCGTCGAGAGGATCTTCGAAGCCGAGATACGAGGGTATCCGTCAAGGTACGCCTTGAGCACAACTGCTGGACCGAGCCCTGCGGAAGCAAGGGTCGGGGCACACACTTCCACACCCACCTCGTACGTCACGTAGTCATCGCCGTTCGGGATGTTCCATGCGCGTGGCGAATCCATTGGGATGCTGTTGCCACCAGGGGCGTTAGAGAAGTCAAGGTTGACAATCCAGTTGTCCTGACGCCATGCGTCAAGGGAAATCGTGTCTGGCTTGACATCAGGGGCGCCTGGTGTTGTGAAGACGAGGTTACCGGAATCGAAGTTCTTGGTCACATCAATGAGGTAGGTGACACAGTCTCCCGGATCGACGTATTCACTGGTGTCGAAGATTTCCATGACAATGTTGCCAGTGGAACGGATGGAGACGAAGACACCCAGTTCGAGGATGTCATAGGTTCCTTTTTCAATCGACTTGATTGGTTCGCCTTCTGACCAGCCCTTCAGATAAATCACAAAGGCGCCAGGATCTTCTGATGTCGGCACGAGGACTTCCAGATTCTTCGTCACCGATTGTCCTGGGTCAAGTTCAACACTCGTAGGGAAGTTCACTGCCCAGTTGAACGGCAGCAACCATTCTTGCTGGCCTTCAAGGGTGTAAGGATCCCAGAAGATGAAGCGATCAAACACGTTACCGGTGTTGGTGATGGTGATCGAGAAGATGGCTGTTTGTCCTTGCTCGATGTCAGCCATGCTGTGGGATGTGTCCAAGTTGATGCCGTGAACCACGTCCATGAGGGTACGGGTTGTGATGTCAGATTGGATTGCTGGGTCCTTGTAGGACTTGGCGGTCACACGGATGTCCGCTAGTTCATCACCGTTTGCTTGGTACACCGATGGAGCGCGCACACGCACGTAGAAGCGGATATCTTCGCCTCCTTCAAGGAAAATTTGTGTGTCTGGCATGATCGAGGTGTGGTTGTCAGCAAAGAACAGGGTTGCGGTCCAGTTCTGAGGCACGCCTGTGAGGTTCAGCCCGAAAGTATCTGCGACCAAGTCCTTTGGACCGGGGGTTGAGTTGTTCATCGTCATGTTGTAGATGGTTTGTTCACCCGGTTCGATGACGTGGTAGAATGTTTCACCCGCTTGGAATTCAACATCGACTTGACCGGTTAGAACGTGGGAGTAACAGATGGTGAACCGGTTGTTGTTGGCTTCTTGACTGCACTTGTTGGTGTCCGACCATGCGACGTGAGCACCGCTGCCTAAGTCATTAGCAAACGCTGGAGGCATTCCGATGCTTGGCTGAGACCCTGCGTTCGGACCTAGTTTGTTGCTCGCCCAGGATGTGATCGATACCACTTCCCATGGATCCAAAGCAATCTCACCGTCTCCGGTTAGGTCGGTGGAATTGAGCCGCGTGTAGAGCACTTCTTCACCAGCGCTCGAGTTACCAGAATCGACCCACGCGATGTGAACGTTGTTCTGATCATCGGTGAGAAGAGCAGGGAACACCGAGTTACCACCGAAAGGTGAGTTACCGGAGATGCCTGATGGACCTTCGACGTTCGAGATTGGTGTGTCTTGGATTTTCTTGATGGCGTAGGTGGAAAGGCCTTCGTCCGAACCATCCCAAACACCAGCACCCTGCAATCGCAGCTTGGTGTAGTAGACTTCGTAGTTGACCGCCTTTTCGAAACCGTAGTCTCGGCCGTCCATCCAGGCGATGTGAGTGTTGCCTTGCATGTCCACGCCAATTGCTGGGTGGAACGAGTAAGCGTCGTCAATGGTCACACGGGTGTCGTTGACAACCACCAAGTGGCCTTCAGAGCCCAAGCCAGTGTCTTCAACGTAGCCGTTTTGAACGACGGAGTGGCCAGTGCCACCAGGGACCCATGTTGGATCGTTGTTCATCTTGCCGTATGGATCCAAGACGGACATGTAGATCTCGCGAGAGTTGTTGGTCGAAATGTAGACCATAGCTTCCACAAGGAGAGCCATTGCGTTAGCGCCACCGGTCCCGGATGGGAATTCGTAGGCTTGGCCGCCAGCATCGGAAGAGCGAAGCGTGTTACCCGGGCAGTTGCGAGTTTGTGTCGAAACAACGCCGTTCGGGCATTGAACGAGGTCCATGAAGTGAGATTGGATGTTTCCAGCGCCACCGTAGCCCTGTCCATAAAGTCCGACTGGAATGACACCTGCTGTGAGGCAGTTGTCGTGGGCTTCTTCGATAGCAGTCAAATCGTCTGCTTGTTGTGAAGGATCGCCGTCCTTTGGTCCTTCATCGGAAACTGGGATGACAATCTTGGTTGCGTTAGGGTTCCACTTGTGGTCGTCCTGAGTAGGTGGGTTGCCTGGAACATATCCTGAAGCGTCTTTCCAAGAGAGGCACGCCCAGTTGGATCCAGGACCCCAGTCCTCACCAGAGTACCCTGAGTAGGTGTTGCCGTTGTAGACGGTGCCCGGGAGTTTACGGATTCCGCCGGAATCATCGCCAGGGAATTGGCCGAGTGGTGTGTTTCGTGGACCAGCGTTCTGGTTTTTACCAGCGCAGTTCCCACTGCTTGCAGCACCTGGCAGGGTGTTTCCAAGACCGTAGATAGTTTCGTACACGGTCATGTTTGCAGTTTCGAGCATTGGCTTGATTCCTTGGAAGTAACCGCCGGAAGCGAAATTGCCACCATACACAACGGTGCAGATGTCAGCCCACTCGGAGTACATCGAACCGGATGTGTCGACAATGAAGGCAAGTTCGACCTTGCCACCGCGGGTGTCGTCCCAAGCGATTTGGACGTAATCGTTGGCGTCAACGACCACATCGGGGTGGCCCTTGTGACCGATGATTGGCGTGAGGAGGGTGTCGTCAAACAGCGTGACGACGGACCCGATCGATGCATCGGGTTGGAGCATTGTGTAGTAGATTTGGGGCTGGTTGAAGAAACGTTGGAGTTCGTCATAGGAGTCTTCCCAAACGATGTGCGCGTTGCCTTGGCTGTCCAAATCGATGGCGGGCCAGTCGCGGTTTTGCGAGCGCATGGACACCACGTGGTCGTCAATGGCGCTGATGGTTCCATCGTCACTTGCGGAACCATCCATTGGAGTGGCCCACGGATTGAGGACAGAGTAGACGATTTTGTGTTGGCTGGATTTGTCGGCCCAAACAACGTGAATGCGGTCCATGTCGTCGACGGTCATGTCAGGGTGCCAAATCTTGTGGAGTCCGGGATTCGTAATTTGAGTGGTGTCAATGAGGGTCTCGCCTCGTGGCGAAAGCATGGCGTAGTAGAGGTGGAGGTTGTTTCGAGTCCAGACGACGTGAACGTTTCCTTCGCTGTCAGAGGTGACGGCTGCTTGTTGATCTGCAGCTGTTCCACCGTCAACAACTTGAATCGCTTCTGTGATGACAACGGTGTTTGCTGATACGGTGACGGTTGCCATCAACAGTGTTGACAGAACTGACAGCAGCATGATTGATACGAGGCTAACGGACTTGATTTTTTGACCCATGTGTACGACATCCAGTGGTAAGACTAAGTTTTCCTACCCCTTATGGTACTTAACCGCGCCTCCCCCATGTCATTTTTCGCCCTGTTGAAGGCCAGGCCCTAAATGGAGAGTTCAAGCCCATTCGGTGGGGTCGAAACCGGAACCGAAAGACATTTTTTCGTCAAATTCGATTTCATGAGCTGGAGAGGATTTGTTTTCGACTTGGCGTGGACTCGTTGCATTGGATGAGTTGCTTTTGGCTTTCGTCCAATCGTCAACCGGTCCAGGCTTCCCGACACCTGGCCCATAGGAATATTTGATCTCATGAATCACGCCAAGTTTGGCAAGCCAAAGGCGTCGCAGAGCGTGCATGAATTCATTCTTTGTCAGGCCGTCGAACCATATTGGCAAGCTGACATTGAATGCTTGGAGAGGCCCGGGTTTTTCTTCGCCATTGTGCCCCATGTGAATGCCCCAGTCGACTGCAGAGCGGATGAGTTGAAGGCGCCCCTCGTGGACCCATTCAAGCCATTCTTCGCGATCTTCGACCATGTGCTTTGCCATTTCCTTTTGCTGACCCTCATCGACCCTGGTCATGCTGGAAATTGCGACGAGGTCGCGCCCCTTCGGAACAACTACTGCAAACATGTGGCCTTGATTTCCTGCCGGATATTTGATGAGGAAATGTGCTTCAGCGCGCATGTCTTGTTGGACCTTTACGCTAAGCTTTTCTTGCTTGAGCCAGCCTTGAATTTGCTCAACGACTGCCTTGGGGTCCATGAACAGCCGATGCAGTACTCTCGTTTGAACCGCACCCTTCGCTCAAAGGGTGATTTTGTCCATTTCTGCGCTCAATGTGGCCAAAGCACCTCGGATATTTTGCCTTTCAACGCCTCGGGTCCTCAGGCGCCGAATGGCCCGTTTGAAATCAGTCCAATCGTCCCAAAATTTCGCGAACACCCTGCCGCTCAGCCAGAACAAGAAGACCAGAGCAGAGCCTAGGGTGAGGGTGGCCAATTGGCGTGCAGAATCTCCGCTACCGTACATCATCCGCCAATCAAACCCGGAAAAATCGTGAAGAGCGGTAGCATTTGTGATGGCCAACCAGACCGCAAATGCAGTCAAAAACGGCCAGAACATCAGGGACCCAAACATAGCAGAAAGGAAATGGTAGGACGTTCGAGCATCGAGCCCCTCGTCTGTTGAATCACCCAACAAGCGCCCCATTGCAATTTGCCCACCTAAGGCGTAGAGGCAAATTGGTAACATCAGCAATGAAACGGGTAAACGAAGCAATGGTAAAATTGCTTTTTTTATGCTGAAAGACCGGAGATCTAAGCCCTCAGAATTCAAATCCCTGCCATCGAGCCCGCGCTCTTGAAGCAGTGCAGCTGCTGCTTTTGCAGGTGGTAGAGCCGGATGATCGATCTGTGGCACTTCTGTGTCCATGTATGAGAGATCGCTTGGTTGCAATGCATCTCGGAATGCACGCGCTGCCAACACCTCCTCTCGCCAAGTGGTCAACGGTTGTTTAGAACGCCGAGCATCGACATGGCCCATCAGATGAAGGGCGTCGTTCTCCTTCCAATCGGAGGTATTCGGCGTGAGCGGAACCAGTTCAAGCCGCAACTTATCTCTGAGTGCAATGACCTTTTCAGCCGGCGGTTCGCTCCACTCGCCCCCACTGACTGCTTTGACTAGGTCTTCGGGAATATCGTCGCTTGTGAGTTGCATGGGTGGGCCATACTCAACCCATTCATCGGTACGAAACAACTCTCTGTTTCTGAAATGCAAGCCAATCGGGACCACCGCTGGGAGGGCGAGCCCCTTTGATTTGGCGATGGCTCCTGCAGCAAGTACGGTGCGCATGGGTCCCGTTCGGAACCTGAGCATCGAAGCATCGCTATGGCTGGTGCCTTCGGGGAATAAAACACAACCAAATCCATTCGATATACCCGTAGCGAGCATCAATAAAGTGCGGCCATTGATTTGATTGGCTTCTTCTTCTGAACACCCACCTCTGAGCAATTCCGCTTTGCGCACGACCGGTTGAACGGCCATCCGCCTTGTCCACCAGCTGAGCAAGGGGCGTGTGACCAGATCATGCCTCGCTCCAAGCACAAAAAAACGAGGGTGGTTGAGGGTAATAGCGAGTGGGTCAATCAGCCCGTTGGTGTGCCAGGCGCAGCACAAATTGCCTCGATCTGTCGGAAGAGTTTCTCGCCCGGTAACTTCACGCGTTCTAAATTGGGCTGCACGAACCCGGCGCGCAATCCACCATGCCGAATGGGTCCAAAAGAACGAGCCGGGGGTCGAACCAGTGAATTTTGGCATCGGAGTGGACATTAATTTGTCCATTTTCATGTTGGTGGCCGATTTCGAAAGAACGGGGAGGGCGTCCCCTCGATGATCGATCGCACCATCGTCGATGCCTTCTGAGGTCAACGTTCCTCACCCCGAAGCGACTTGGCAAGCTGGCTGAGTGCTGAGTGATCAATTTCGCCTCCAATTGGTAACGATTGTGGCCACATCGCATGCAGAGTTTTACCACCATCTGCTTTCAGACGAGGAAGCACATGAACGTGCACGTGAGGGACTTCTTGGCCTGCGAGGGGGCCATCATGAATGCAGACTGTGAAATCAGTGGTGCTGAACTTTTTTGACAAGCGGTTTTGCACATCAACAACGCCATCAAACAAAGCGTTTCTTTGTGGCTGCGAGAGATCGCTTAGCCTCTGAACGCCAAACTTGGGGACGACAAGGGTGTGCCCCTCCGTACGAGGGAAGATATCGAGAAATGCATACCAAAGTTCACCTTCAGAAATCTTGTGGGAAGGGACCTCGCCTGCCACGATTGATTCGAATAAGGTCGGTTCGCTCATGGCTGTGCCAGTAGGTTCCCCTTTTCAGTGGTGCACCGGCGAACGGTCTGAATTGCTTCATTGTGGTGGAAGAACCCAGTTGCCGGTTGTCCCCTTGCGAAGGCCAAGGGTCGATGTCGCACCGGTTTGGTCCACGGTTGTGTGATGGAGGAAGTTCTCGTCTTGCTCTGGGAAATCACTTCGTTCGTGTGGGCCACGGGTTTCCTCACGGGCAAGGGCTGATTGAGCCGCGGCGGTGACGAGGCGGATCCCAGATTGAACTCGAATGATTTCGACAAGGTTTGTGTTGGCAATCAGTGAAGACTGGTCGAGATGAATGGATTCAGCCATGACGCTTAATGACTCAAGAGTGGCGATGTCGTTGGCGAGTGAATTGGCATTTCTTGGCCCGAGAAGGGCGCTGGATGCAGCGTCTCGAAGTTTGGTTGCGACCGCTCCAACTCGGACAACTGCCCCTTCTTGAGTGCCGCTCATGGCGCTGAAATCAGCCCGTGCATTTTCTTCTTCTTCCATGGCTTCTGAAGCCCCACTGAGGTTTCGTGATTGAACCCATTCACCAGCGTGGGAGCCCGCAGCGCTACCGCCGGCAAGCGCGTCGAGGAGGCGGTTACCTGGGAGGGCGTTTGCTCCGTGCATGCCTGAACTGGCGGCGTCGCCAGCGGCGTACAATCCTGTGAACCAGCGTGACCATGCACCGTTGACTGCCCGTCCGTGTTCATCCACCGCAATACCCCCAATCGAAAGGGTGGGCCGCGCCTCAACAGCAACCGTCTGCTTTGAGAGATCAATACCCGTGCGTTGTTCGACGGTTCTGAAGGCTCCAGACCACCATGCGGAATTCTCGCCCAAGTGTCGGGCATCCAACACGGCTTGATTGGCTGATTGAACTGCCGCGCATACTGCAGCGACGCTTCCGTCTCCCAAATCCAAATCAGTTCCATTGGCATCGTGGAGGGTCGCTCCTGCACTGAGAAGGCCTGTGGATAGCACCATATTTGTGTCGACGAGGCCGAGTGGCGAGTGGTGAATGAACTCCATGTTGCGCAAGTGGAGGCCTGCTTGGAGGGCTAAATCCATACCTATGCCAATAGCACCGTGTGAAAATACGCCTTCAATTCCTTCATCGGCAAGAATGACTGCCTTTGCCTGGATGGAAAGGATTTGGCCATTGATCATGTCAGCCACTGTGATTCCGTGAACAGTTTGGTTTGAATGAATCAAAGAAAGGGGGAGGTGGTCGCCTCGACGAACCACACCGTGGCGCATGCATTGTTCTTCAAGCGTCTTCTGAACCTCTCGACCCGTTGCATCGCCCGCATCGGCGACACGCGGTTTGCCGTGACCCATGGCTTTGGAAACATCTGGAAGACCGCTTGAATCGCGGCGGAAATTGACACCCCAGCGTTCGAGGAGATCCAAATGGCGTATTGCGCCCGCTGTCCTTTGCGCCACAATATCTTGGTCGGAAAGGAAGGCTCCATTTCGAATGGTGTCTTCTCTGTGCCCGCGATTATTAGATTCTTGAACCGCTGCTGCAAAACCGTCGCGCCCGGCATCGGTGGTGCTTCCCAAGGCGTTGACTGCGACCATCAAAGTCGAAGCCCCTTGCTTGGCTGCTGCTGCTGCTGCACGAAGTGCTGCTGGTCCGTCGCCTACTACAATGATGTCCCATGCTTCCATGTACCTCACACCCGGTAATCTTGGCCAAGCATGACTCGTCCATAAGGTGCGCGCTTCGATGGCTTGCTGAGTGGAGAGAGGGGTATGCGCATTCAGCCGCCCAAGAGCGGTGGTGGGCTTGGCCTATGCGTTCTCGAATTATGTAGACAATTTGGGCAATGGAAGATCCCCTTTACGACGAGCGAGCCCTAAATTCCGAGTTCTCAATTTGCTTTGACTACCGCCGCTTCGCCGCACGTCTGTCCGCACGACTTGGGACTCCAAAACAACGCCTTCATCGTCTCTGAGGATGATTTGCACATCAGCCGGACCCGTGAAATCCTTCGGCCAGGCAACACCAATCCAGAGGACAACGCCGCGCTCGAGGTACCTTGGGATCCAATCTAGGGCGTCGTCTTCAGAGGGGTGAGACAGGTTGACGGCTTGTCGAGGGGGCGGGCAGGGGCTCAGTTCAAATCTGTGATCGCGCGATTCTGGTTCCCCGTTCGGCGTCAACACCTCAACCCGCACATGGCGTTCTGTGAAGGTCTGATTGTTGAGTGCGATGAACAGGTTTCCCGCACCAGCATGGCACGTTTCATCCAACGCCACATCCATTCGCCATTCAGCCCTCAACAGAGGTGGTGCTCCTGAAAGCAAGTCATATTGAAGGCGGTCAAGGAGGAGGAACGCCCCCGGTTGCCAGCCTCGTGCATGAGCGATTAAACGCTGTAGACTGCGCCAGTTGAAACGATGTTCTTCATCCAAAAGCAAACCATCAATTCGATCTGGTAGAAGGAAGGCTTTGAGTTCCTCCAACGCCATGGATTCTGTGATCTCTTCTTCCATCTGCAAATGAAGGATGTAAAGTAGGCGCTCTAGAGCTTGTTTGGAAATGTTTCCTGGGACGAGTGCTTTTTTGAATGAATGACGCCATTCTTCCCATTCGAGTAACAAATCAGGGTCTAAATGAGCAACGAGAAGGTCACCAAGAACGCTACCGAGTTGGGTCGGGTGGTGGGTCGGCGCATGGAACACGAGTGAGGGGAAAGGGTCTCCTTGTTGGCGGACGAAGTCGTATGAAAAGACCGAATGAAACGTTTGGGCTACACCCCCGGTCATAGCAACAAGAAGGGCCAGATTCCACGCGAGGGAATTGGGTTCAAACGCCGAGGCGAAGACCAACAAGGCGAAGGTGATGCCTGAGAGAACGCTTGCCATGAGGTTGTTCCGACGTTGATCCCTGAGGCTTTCGAGAATTCGGTCCATGCCAGGTTGCGCTCTCAAAGCGTGCCGTTTGCCGGCTTCAACACCGCCTTGTTCCCGCAGAGAAATACGAGCCTGCATGGCTTGCCATGCAGCTTCGCTTGCAATCACACTGGGCGCAACGGCAATCACGACGGGGATGAGAAGGAAGAGGACCCATCCACCAGCAGACTCGATCAAAGACGGTTCTAAGAGGCTAATGAAGGCGAACATAGCGAGAAAGAATCCGTTCAATGAACGCCAGAACATCAGTGAGGGTTTTCTTGCCAATTGTCCAATCATCAGACGTCGCTTTTCCAATTTCAACCACTGTTGTTTTGTGTGTTCAAGGGGGTCTTCAGCGTGTTCAAACCCTTCGCCGTAGGGGTCAGGTAGCGCGAGGGGTTTCTCGAAACCCGAACTTTTTGCATCGCTTAACGCCATGGCCCTCAGGGCAGGACAAACCGCCCTTGAATTTGGCTCTTGCCTTTCAAAAACCACCCAACATAGGCATTGTGAACCCCCTTTTATTGATTCAGAACGGACGTGCCAGGATTTGAACCCGGGATCTTCGGCTTAGGAGGCCAACGCATTATCCAGCTATGCTACACGCCCAGTGTGAACGGTTGGCTCACCAATCAAGATGCTTTCGCACCGGCATGCTGTTGCCCAATTTGGGCAACCTTGAGTAAAAAGCGTTCAAGTTCAATTCGTCCTTGTGTGGTTTTGTGGAGCGCTACATCGCATTGAGCCAGTTCAACAAGCAGGTCGGTCAACATCGCTTCATCCAACTGCATCCGGCCAGCGGTCAGCAAACGATGGAACTGTACAACCACATCTTCGGGTTCCATGTTGTTCTCACCCATCGCTTGGTCAAGTGAGCCCATTGCTCCTTTAAGGACACGGGAATTTTTCATACCCTGCTTTTCCCATCGCCAGTCATGCACTCGATTACGAAGTGCCTCTTCGAGCACGTGTTGCATTTCCCGAACGGATGTTGCTGCAATCAGATGTTGGAGGTTTTTTCGATCTTGAAGCATACCTCGCTGCCCAAGAAGTTCTGTCACAAAAATCGCTTTTCGCAGATTGCCGGCCGCAATGTGAGCAATGTCGCCAAGAACGCCCCTGGCGGGTTGAATTGTTTCTTGTGAAGCGATTGCGGACAATCGCATTTCAATTTCTTTGCGGGATGGTGGCGGAAGGCGAATGTGTTGAGTTCGGCTGCGAAGGGCTTCGATGATCCTTGAAGGCGTGTGGGATGTGAAAATAAACCGGGCGCTTCCGCTCGCGTTTTCCATCATTCTACGCAGGTATGATTGGCGAATCGTGCCGAGGTAATCCGCATCCTCAATCACAATCAATCGGGAAACTGGAGCTCGGCCATCGCTGCGCTCTGGTGTTGATTCTTTTCCTGCTGGTGCTGGCGTTTCCGCTATGGTGCCTGAAAAGGTAGCGTCGTAGGCATCGAGGCTGGTTCTTCCAGCAAGTGTGTCTTTTGACGAAGAGCCTTCGGGGCGCAAAAATTCCTCGAACTTGGACATAGCACCGGAAGTTCGAGCCAAATCTCGTGCTTGCAATACGTGGGTTCGTGCGTTCCATGATGGACCGAGAACTTGCCGGGCAATCAGCCTCCAGGTTGCAGTTTTTCCAATGCCTGATGGTCCGGAGAGAAGGAGGTGGGGGGGATTGGCTTGAACAGCAGTACGTTCAATCGTCGACTTCACCGCATCCGGATACAACAGTTCGTCGAAACGAACGGGTGCTTTGGTGACAAGCCAGCTCGACATCGTCATCAACTGGTCGTCAGCGGTCTTTCAACCCTGCGCGGAACAGAGGTTCACTCTGCGATCAAGATTTTGTTGCCGTTGCGGCGAAGTTTCATGAAAATACGGGACCCGCATGCTTTGCAACTGATTCCGTTTCGCTCGCGGTGGAACGATTCTAGACTGCCGCAAACTGCGCATTTGTAATCAACGAGTTCAACCATAATGTTCGACTCCATTTCACCCGACCGACCACCCTCTCTTGAACCTGTCCGTCGCGAGAAGGTCGGATTTGGGGGGTGTTTCGCCGCTCAGACGCAGCTCTCTACCATGCCGCCAACCAAAGGAGGCACCATGCGAATCTTTTGGACGCCGGTGAAATCCATTGCAGCAATATCCTTTGCAGCAACCATGGTGTTGTCAACAAAGACCCAGGCAGCATCGCCGCTGGTGGCCTTTTCTGCAATCTCTGCTTGACTCATCTTTACGACGCTGTGGCCGGTTTCATCCGCAATTTCAACTTCAAATTGTTCGTCGCTACCGCCAACAAGGCCTGGCATAATCTTGAACTGGTCTGTTGCTTCAAAGGCCATGCCTTTGAGTTCTGCCGTGGAGACAAGGCGGTCGTTAACGAACACCCACGCTCCTTGGGTTTCTGTTGCCTTGGCAACGATCTCCGGTTTGGTCATCTGTGCGACGGTGTGACCCGTCTCGTCTGCTATCTTTACTTGGTACAATGTTTCGCTCATGTGGAACTCCTCACAAGTTGAACCCTTCAGGGTATATGAAGAACGCCGAATCGTCGCTCAAACCTTGGCCATCAAACCCAAACTAAGAGGGGTTGGAGAAATGAACCTGGAATGAGTTTCGTTTTCCATTCCACACCTACGCACCAGATGGCGGAGCAGGGTAAGTGGCGCCGAGCGGGGCAACAGACCCCGGCGGTATTCATGGATCACATCAAGCATTTCTTGGCGTTCGATGCTTGTCAATTTCGAACTCACGCGTCCAAGCACACGTTCCATTGCATGAGCAATCGGCCCGGGCGTGGTCAATACATCGAGGGATTGTTGAGCCGAGGTCATGTACTCAAGTGCTGCGTTTTCAGGGTGATCGCCGCGCTCAAAAGCATGGGCAACCAATCGACCAAGTTTCCTTTTTGCGCTAGGGGAACGGCTGAGGAGAAACAGTTTGTTGGTGTTATGGAAGCGCATCAATTTGTCTGCAGTCCAGCCGCCTCGGCCTTCTTCGAGCCATAACGAAAAGAATTCCACACGTGCGAGGAAATGCTCTGCCTGCAACGGATCGCTCAGCCTGCCTTCTTCAATCACAGGGATGTGCGGGTTGAGGGTTGTAAACACCAGGGCAAATAATCCAGTCCCATTACGTCGGGCTTGCGGTTGTCCTTCTTTGTAGACACGAACCCGTTCTAACCCACAGCTTGGTGAGTCTTTTTTGAACACGAAGCCACAGATGCCGTCATTGACTAGGGCATCGGATTGCAGTTGGGCGTACTCAATCATTTGCTGGGTGAATTCATCGCCTGTTTTGGGGTTGATCAGATGAATTTGGTCACCTTTCTTGACGAGGCGGATTGTTGGGCGGGGCGTACCCATGCCAATGCCAACTTCCGGGCAAACGCCCACGAGATCGAGGTGGTGCGACCATGAACGGGTCAGGTTGCGATACTCTGCCCCATCGCCGTTGTAACGGACCTTGTGCCCGAGCAAACACGCTGAAACACCAAGCTTTGGCTTTGTGACCATGTCAAGAACTACGACCGTCAGTATATCAACAACTGTTTTGTCCATCAGACGAGATTCAGCCGTGAGGCATCTCGTTGTTTGAGTGTGGCGCCCACTCCGGGAATTGAACCCGGGTCGCAGGAATGACAATCCTGCATGATAACCTCTACACCAAGCGGGCTTATGCAAACACTCCGG